>Ga0209354_10000981_pt1 | contig 12702 bp, 28 predicted proteins | sample LauGreSpBDMM15DD_2_FD_187562 | JGI IMG/M metagenome (GOLD analysis project Ga0209354, IMG submission 187562) | Freshwater lake microbial communities from Lake Michigan, USA - Sp13.BD.MM15.DD (SPAdes) (version 2) | ecosystem: Environmental > Aquatic > Freshwater > Lake | place: Lake Michigan...
ACCCTGAATACTTCATTGAGTTGAAGTCTGATGGATCAGCTATCATTGAGGGCTTAGATAGGCACACATACTTCTGTCCTATTGATAGCATTCCAGCTGTATTGCTAAGAGATAACCTGTAAGAGGGTTATCTCATAGTATATATAACAGCTCATAACCTATTCTGTAGTTACACCGTTTGTTAGTGTCTTTAAACTAACCGTTGCCAAACCTTCTGACGGAAGGGGGAGTTCCTCACAACAGATACGTTAAGTCTGTTTTTTTAAACAGCTCATAACCTTTCTTGAACCAATTAATTTATACCACATGCTTGCAATTTATTTTATCAGCTCTGCTAATAATAGCAGAAAACAAAGCCTTATTGATGAACTTGACGGATTAATGATCCTAAAGTTTGGAGAAGGTCTCAGTAAAAGATCTATCTCACTATTACGTGAGTGGTCTAATGAGGCCATAGAAGACATTATCTCTCAAGCTAAGAGAGACAATGTGGTAGGTTTAATTCTAGAAGAGGACTATTAAAGTCCTCTTTTATTTTTTCTCAACAGCTCATAACATATCTTGAATTAACACCTTAAAACTTTTAGTATGCAAGAACCTATTGACAATGACCTACGTGAAATACTCACAAGGGAGGAAGAACTGATGATGATGGAAAGAGAAGAGCTCATCAAGCACATAAACAGGCTTGAAGCTGAGCACTATGCAAAGCAAGCAGACATAGAAGAACTACCTTGGTAGTTCTTTTATTTTCTAACAGCTCATAACTCATCTTGATTTAAAACTATACATTATGGATACAAACACATTATTAAGAGTAATTGATATGCTTAGTGATAACATTAAGTGTCTCAATTTAGAAAGTGAGAAGAACTCATTAGATGCAGCTGACTGCGGTAGACTGTGGGCATATGAGAATATGAGATCTTCTCTACAACAGTGGGTAAAGACTATGGACACTGAACTATACAAGACATTGGCACAGGAAGAACTTGTGGGGGTAAGACTCACTTGGGAAGAACTGAAAGCTGTCTTGGGTGCAGTTAAGTATGTCAAGGACCAAGTGGACAGTAAGAAGCTTGACACAGCATATGTCAGAATGAGTTGTCAGTATAGGGGAGTCTAACTCCCTTATATTTTTAACAGCTCACTACTCTTCTTGAATTTTAAAACTTATTGACATGGAAAACAATTTGATTACATTAACTGCATACAACTGTAATGCAAAAGCTATTAGCCACAGAAACAATGTACTTGTATCTATTGATACAGGTGATGGTATAGTACTTACTGCTGTAATGCATAAGAAATACTTTAACCAAATCAGTGCACATGGTGAGGTACATGGCAGGCTAAGAGAAACTGAAGATGGTTTAACCATATTTGAAGGTTTTAGCTTTAGATAATATAAGGGCTTAGGCCCTTTTATTTTTGTTTTAAACAGCTCATAACTTCTCTTGAATTTTAAATCTATATATTATGAAATTACCTGTTGGAATAAAAGCAACTCTTACTACCATTGGCCAAACAGTTCATACTGATAGCCAAAACAGAGCTTATGTTTGGGGAAGAATATTATTAAATGAAACACAAGAAAATACTTGGGTTATTATCTATGATTTCTTTGTGGGCAAAGGTAGTAAGCTTATGGTGTATCCTATGTCTAATTCAAAGAATAGTGCATATGCTATAAGTCAAGTAGTAAAGCAGAATGATTCACTAATGGAAGCCATAGAACTATTGGTGGGCAAGAAAGTGGCTGAAGCTTTGGCAAAGAAAGGGATATGATGTCCCTTTCTTTTTGTCTCTACTACTATATATAGAGAAATGAGACCCTTAATTTGTAACTGCCTGATAATCAAGGGTAGTGTTAGGATTGTCTATATATAGTATATAAAGGCTTCGCAGCTTTAACAAACAGCTCATGACCCATCTTGATATACTCGTTTAGGTATATGCATCCTGTGAAGTACAAGCAGGCGGAAAGCGGAACCGTAAGATTAAGCCTCAGAGATAACCATCTGAGAATAAGAAATGGTAATCACACTGATGCAAAGGTGTGGTGGGTAAGGCTCTAGTGCACAGAGTCTTACCTTTTTTTGTTAAGGGCTCACTTCGTTCGCAGCTTTAGAAAACAGCTCTTAACCTATATTGATATTTATTATTAACTTAATCTTTTTACAAAATGGCAACATTTACAAACACCCGTTCTATTGTTAGTTTTCAGCAACTTCTAAATGCCACAGGCATTGAGGTAGTTCCTAACAAGGAAAAAGATGCAGAAGGTAACCAACGTTACCATGTGCGTTTCATGAAAGGTACAGAAACCCTTTCACGTACCTTATTGGCTAAGTCCATTGGTACTCAGCTTAGTGCTGATTTGCAAGTTTCTGATTATGAGGCTGTTAATCAAGCCACAGGAGAGGTCATCAAAACTAAGATGATCCACAAAGCAGGCGAACAAGCACCTGCAGTTGCAACATTTGACTTCTCAAATGTGGCTACCATGGCTGTTAACGGCTAAAACACATAGCACTCTAACTCACGTTAGGGTGCTTTGTTTTTTTCTCTCTGCTGTTGTTATAAAATGGTACGGATCCTAGTGTGGACAAGGGTTACAGAGTTATGGGCTAAAAACCTCTCTTCATATCTTCACTACATTAGACCAACATAAAATATAATGAAAAGCTAACAGAACAGGAATATATGGCTAAAACTACATAAGTACATAACTCTTACTATATACTTCCTACTATATGCTTTACTATATAAACTATATATACTATCTCTATATGTATTACTGCTATATACAGTAAGAAGACAGTAAAAGACTCCGGGAATAGTCCCATTACCCCCTAAATAATTTACTATGCATTTAGTTATTGCAAACCTTATGTTTGTTCTACAACTACACACAGGTGTTATTATACCTACTGATAAAGTTGATGGTAGAACTATATACTCTATTCCTTCTGCTAATATAGAGTATGCTTATAAAGCAGAGATTATCCAGTATCTTGAAACTGGTACATTTACTTATGATGAAACATTAGAGGATCCGGTTGATCCATCTATGGTTAAAAACTAATCTGATTATGGAAAGAAGAACTTCAATTTTAGTTTGTGTTGTACTATTTATAGGTTTAGCAGGTGGATATACCCTTGGTACTCTTAAAGCTGTTGGTAAACATGTTGATACAGAATATTTTCTTGAGTTAAAACAAAACTCTGTACTTATTGAAAGTGTTGATGGATATCTATATGAATGTCCTATGGATAGTATTCCTGCTGTATTAGAAAGAGATAACTTATGATGTTTGAAGATGCAAGAGATATGTATATGTTATACAGTATCTCACCGGAATTAACTTGCACTTGTGATGAATTTCATATGTGTCAACAATGCTATGAAGAAAGAAGACAAGATGCTCATAATGCATCTCAGGAAACTTCAATTGAGAATAGCATATAATTATTATACTTTCATCCAAGCAGGTATATTACCCTCTTAATAAGGCAGAAGTCTTGTTATTAATTAGATACAGTTTATAGTGGTATGAGCTATTTACCGCAGAATCTAAAGGATATATATCAAGGATTGCAACCTTGTGAGAGTACAAATCAAACGTAACGTGGAACAACTCATGAAAGCATAATGAGCCACACCTACAGGAGTTAGGCATTTGGAATCTACGGTATTTATACCTGGGGATTTTATGACTTTATACTGTAGTTATAATGTACCATTCCTGATTCCCAAGGTCAGGCAGTTGTAATGTCCATTTAAATATTTGGCTACAGAAGTGTAGAGCAATCAATAAGACGTTATTGTAAGTATGTTATCTGCTTAAAAGTAGGCTAATGATAACCATTACAACTGAGTACAGAGGGAAAGTATCGGCACCCTTCCTTTAACCGGGTGTCTATCCAGTAAGCTGCTGGCGCGGGACTGTCCAGTGTAGTTACAAGACAGTAGGTTTTGGTCCATATACCTTGAGGACTGATATAATGCACCATAACTCACTTCCCAAGGGTGAGCAGTTGTAATAGTTTTAAACTGAGACTCTTTAAGAGGTAGTGTAAGACTGTAGACAAGCCTCTACTATGTAACTCCCAAGGAGACACTTTATACGTAGGCTATAGTAAGCTTCTTTAGTTAAACTATTACAACTGAGTGCAGAGGGGTTCTGATTGTTAACTTAATACATATACAAATGATTACAGTTGAAAGAATTACTATTACAGAGGATTATGCTTTACAGCTTAATATCTCTATTGACTCTCTTATACAAGATAAAGAGAAAGAAGGTTTTCGGGAAATTAATAGATACACTCATCCTGCAGTAGGATTAGTAGTTGTTCTAACTAATGCACCTATACCTGATTATTGTCTTGTATAATTAAAAAAGATTATCCGTTTATAGTGCGGGGCTGAGAAGATCTGAAAGCCAACACTATTTTTCTGATTTGTAACTTATTAATTTTTTATTTATACACTTAATTTATTCTGATTATGAAACATTTATCTACTAAGGGACTTTCTATGTCCCAAGCACAATCTATTAGTAACTTGTGCAACCAACGTGCATTGGAGATTCAACGTGAGTTGGAGTCATACAATGTATGTTCTAAGTCTATTGTTGTTGGCCGTGAGAGCTACTCATTAGTTGATGCATATCCTATGCCTTCAGCTATTCTTGAGTTACTCAAGGAGAAAGGTAGACTACATGCTACTCAGGCATTCTTGATGGAAGCTATCAAGGAGAAAGACTCTGTTATGAATAGACTCATTCATACTAGCTTTGATTCTAGTCATATTGTTAGACCGGAGTTTGATGAGATTCCTGAGCCTGAAATCCCTGATAATGTATCAGAGTCTTGGGGTTGGGAACAACTCTCTGCGTCTGAACACTCTGAGTATTTGGAGGCTGAAGCTATGGCTGCTCATCTTGGTCAGTTTATCCACAACCGTGGTAAATTAGACAAGATGCGTAGAGAAGTAGCTGACTTGCCTTCAATTGAGTGGATGTCTGTTAAAGAAGGTGAGAAAACACCTGTTAAAATTGACAAGCATCACACTTCTCAGGAGTTGTTAGCTACTCATGAGCAAATTGCTACTGCACATAGAGCATATGAGCAACGTGTAAACTACTTCAAAGCTAAGGTTAAGAACCTAGTGAGTGATGAGAATGCACGTATCCAGAAAGTTTGTTCAGACTTATGGGCTCAGTATGATGCTGAAACAAGTAAGCAATCTGAGATTAGATCACAAGTATTTGAAGCTTACCGTAATCAGGTAAAGCAAGAGAATGCTGACTTTAATGCTGCTCGTGAAGAGCAGGTTAAAGCTGCTGCTGCACTAAGAATTAGTGTTAACCCTAGATTTCAGCCAGTAATAGACATGTTTATTACTGCTGAGTAATAGGGGCTGATAGGTGACCAAGAGATAGGCATAAGCTGATTCTCTTGGTCTTTGTGTCTGGTGATAAGAATCCAGAAAAGACTTATATCGGGCCTTGAGCCCTTACTAACAGATTTATTAATTACATTAGAATCTACCGCTTCTCTTCAACTTTTACTGAGATAGAACTCATTTGTTAGACAGGTTATGTACTGATATGTACAATTGGCTAACTAAACAGAGTCTTCATTTTTGTTTTTGCCTTTGTGGGAGAGAAGGTCTTTGATTTTGTACTTGAATTTATCTGTGTCTATATGTTCTTATCACCGGGTAACTATTTATTTACTGATTTAAAAAACTATGATTATGAAAAATACAATTGGATTGATTGGCAGATTTGCCGTACTTGCTTTATCTGCAATGTTATTTGAAGGTATAATAACTTTGGGTTCTGCTTTTAAATTTGAGAACTATAATGCTTTATCATGGATAGTACAGTGTTTAATATTCTGTACTGTAGTATGGTTAGCATGTGAATGGCACTATGAAGTAGAACATAATAAAAAGTAAGTTATGAAAAGGTCAAGAAAACAACAGATAGGAGATTTAAAAGTCCTATGGGCTGAGAAAGAATGGGAGATTGCTGAAGTTTTTGGTTCTAAAATGGATCCAGACATAAAAGCACATTATCTCAGTGATTTACAGTATGAACAATACTGTATTGAACAAAAGATTGATGATTTAGAACATGAAGTAGCAATGTTTCCACTTCAACTGATGTTAGCAGGATTTATTATCTTTGTTATCTGCATGTTTATCTATATGGTAAACAGATAACAAATATGGTCCTGTAGCTCAGCTGGATAGAGCAAAACACTTCTAATGTTTAGGCCATAAGTTCGAATCTTATCAGGATCACTACAGCCTCTGAGTAATCAGGGGCTTTTTATCTAATTATTTATTTAAAAGTCTAATTATGAAAACTGAAGAAAAAATATGGACAGTATTAATTGTTTACGGATTAGTTGCATTTACATTAGTTATGATGTTAATTTCTTGTAAGACTCCAAAGTACTCACAACATGATTGTTACAAGACACATTACAAACCAATTAAAAAAGACAAACATAAGCATCCTCAATGTGATGCTTATAATTAATACTATATTATGAAACTATTCACATCAGTACTAGGGTTTAACTTTAATGTTACCATAGTAGATAATGAAGGTAATCCACTTAAAACGGGAGCAAAAATGGTTACTGCTGTAACTACTGATACTCCCAAAGTGGGAACTAAAATTGGAGGTCACAGTTGGTTTACCAATTATAATGACCAATTGTTAAACAAGATTAGAGATTATAGGAGGAGAAATGACTAAAATTAACCTAGAACTAGATGAAACAGATTTGTATAATGCCCTTAGAGGTATTATTAAACATGAAAATGCAGATGAGATAGCTAAAGTTCTATCATACTGTGTTGGTTATTCAAGTAGTGCATCAAGTTTGTTCTTTAAGACTTATCTTGGTGATATTGCTCCTCAGGTATATCCTGCAGGTACTATGATTAAAGTACAAGCTCAAGGTTTGTGCTATAAAACTAGATTAGAATCAATGAAGAGCAATGGTCTTATTGATAATGATGGTAACTGTATTGGTGTAATTAGAGAGTTCCGTGGATTTCATGAGAGAACTAATTACTATATTACATATACTAATGTTGATGATGATGGTAACAATTATGAAGATACCGGATTTATTAGCCATGGAGACATAGTATCTATTATTGAAGAGTTTTAAGATAGTATATCTGTTGATATGCTTTTCCTGACCAAAGAATATCAGGGGGTTACGACCCCCTTTATTCTTGTTTAGCTATATAGTACTGAATATCTGCATTTCTATGCAATCCAAGGTAAATTTATCACGTATATTTACTAAAGATATAGAAAATGTATTATCAGTTACCTAACGGAAAAGTTATCACTATAACTATTGAACAATATCTTGAAATAACTGATCTAGATATACAATACCTCATGTCTATTGATTACGGAGAACATATTATTGATCCTTTTACAGGTTCTGCCGTAGAAAAAAATTCTAACAAAGAGTATGACTTTGATTTTGTCAGTTCAGATGAACTGGACATCAATGAAATTGCTGATGATTCATCACCTTTTGATGATATAATTGATTTATCAGCAGATACAGAGTAAATTCTAAATCTATATATTTTATGGAGTCTAAAGTGTACGTTGTGGGTGATCCCACAACTAAGGCTGTTATTACACAGTCAAAAAATAACCCTGAATATGGGTATGTAAAAGTTGTACAAACAAAACAACTTGTAGATGTAAATGGATTTCTTAGAAGAATCCAAGTTCCTGCTCTTATCCACGGGTATGTAGGAGAACTTAAAGTAAGTGGTTATTATGAAGGTCAAGAATTAACTGGTAAAGTAGTGATTAAAGAGTCACTTACACCATTTAATACTAAGAACCCTGAAGGTGATTTAAAAATTGCTGGTACAACAGGAGTTGTGTGTAAAGTAAATGGTCAACCTATTTATAGAAAGACTATTTATACTGATATACCAACTGTCAAAGAAGAATTAATTGCTCATGACAATGTAGATGAAATTAGAGGTGCCTTAAGGGCACAACAAAATGCAACTGCAAGTATTAAACCTAATGAAGAGTTTTCAATTGAAAGTTAATTGAAAAATGTTGATTGATGTTAAAGGGGAGACAAAATAGGTTTCCCCTTTTTTTATGATTTTAAAAATGTATATTATGGAAAAGCTTAAAAAACAGGTAAGAGATTACCAATTGTACGCAGGTAAGACCTATGTGCAGTATGAATCTGATGGCTATACAGCTTATCAGAACTATCTCTATAAGAGAGCACTCTATGGTCTAGATGCACTTACAGAGAAGGAACTTGCTACTATGTGTAGTAAGAAGAAACAAAGAATAATTAATGTTTACAAGCGTGCTCAAGTTACACTTAATAAGTTTAAACAGCAGCTGACCATTAGATATTCTAACTTAATCTTTGAAACTTTGTTTCCAAACAGTCCAATGACACAGTTCTTATTGGCTGATACTGAGACAGATGAGAAGTTTAAGAACACTTTAACTTTTAAAGATTTAGGTATTGAGAAGCAAGATATTATTGCTATCTTTATTGCTGAAGGTATTTTACCCAAAAACTTTTTGGATTTAAAAGATGCCCCAGTAACCTTACCTAGATTGAAGAATGAAGTCAAAGCTTAAAGAATGTGACAGTTGTCAAAAGATGACTGTTATATGGAAGAATTCTGAGGGATTCAAGTACTGCCGTTATTGCTGGAGTTGCCAAAAAGCCATCAGTAGTGATAGTTCACAGAAACCAAACGATTATAAGATCCCTCAGGTCTCTTCTAAAAGGAAAAAGCAAGATGCAGAGTATCTCAAATTGAGAGAAAGGTTTCTTACTGAGAATCCAATATGTCAAATCTCTGTGGCCGGCTGTGGTAATGGTGCAACTGATGTTCACCACACCTATGCCGGATCCAACAGGGAAGCATTTTATTTGATTCAAAGTACTTGGAAAGCAACATGTAGAAACTGCCATGACTGGATTCACACCCATCCGTCAGAGGCTAGAACATTAGGGTGGTTAAAATGATTACTTAAAATTCTGATTATGAAAAATGATTTAAAAGATGCCTTAGCATTATTGAAAAAAATGAAATTTAGTAAAGATTACAAGAAGTTTTTATTTCTTGATAATATCAACAGAGTAGTAGATCCATCCCATGTACAAAAAATGGTAACTAGTATTAGATCTATGAATGTAGTTAGACCTGTTATTTGTGTACAAGTTTCATTTATTACAGGAAAGAATCAATTGTTCATTGTTGATGGACAGCACCTATTCAATGCTTTATCAGCAGAGGGTCTTGAGATTCCTTATGTAATTATTGAAATAGAAGATAAAATTGACTTAGTCCATAAGATGGCTATGTTAAACAATTCTTCTAAGTCTTGGACATTGTTTAATTATGTAAAAGCATTTAAAATGCAAATCCCAGATTATAATGAACTAGCTGAGTTACGTGATAAGTATAATATTGAACCATTAATGTTGGCTGCACTATGTACACGTGGCACCTCAGCAGTTGTATCAGGTAGTCAATTATTAAAATCAGGTAAGTTTAGAATTACAAATCCTCAAGCAGGAGAAATGGCTAAAGCATTCAATGATTTCTTTTTAAAGATTGGTAGAGCTGACCGTTGGGTTAAGCACCAGTTCTTGCAAGTATTCATGCGTGCTTGGGAAACCTATGACCATGATCAAGCATTAGCTAATCTTGATAAACATATCAAAACTGTTAAAGCTATGAGTGATACTGGTGCTGCTGAAGCATTTATTAGCAAAAACATTTTCAAACTAACAAAATGACAAGAGAAGAGATTCAAGAAGAAGCATTAAAAGCAACAGAAGGGAGACGGAGATGTTCCGTAGTATTAGGCACAGGGGTCGGCAAGACCCTTGTTGGCCTATTACATATTGAGAAGAATACTAATGAGCTACATAACATATTAGTAGTGGCTCCTAAGAAATCTATCTTCCAATCTTGGTCTGATGATGCTGTAAAATTTGGTAAACAAGATTTGTTAAAGAGAATTACTTTCTCTACATACATTGGTCTACCTAAGCGTAATCCAAATGAGTATGACTATATCTATCTTGATGAGTGCCATTCTCTTCTTGACTCTCACAGAGTATTTCTTGATGTGTATAAAGGTGGGATCCTGGGTTTAACCGGGACTCCACCTAAACACAAGAATTCTGAGAAGGGTATAATGGTATCACAGTTCTGTCCTGTAGTTTATACTTTTAAAGCTGATGATGCAATTGATAATGGAATCATTAATGATTACCAAATCATTGTACATGAGCTTAAGTTAGATGAGGCTAAGAACTATCAAGTAAATATGAAGACCAAGTCTTTTGTTACTTCAGAGAAACAGAATTATAATTACTGGGGTAATAGAATAGAGATGGGTCAAGGACCTGCTCAAATGCTCAGAGTTATGAGAATGAAAGCTATGATGGAGTATCCAAGTAAAGAAAAATATACTAAGCAACTAATGCAAAGCATTAATACTAAGTGTATTGTATTTGCTAATACTCAAGATCAAGCTGATAGACTCTGTAGATTTAGTTACCACAGTGGAAATAGCAATTCAGAAGAGAATCTTATCTCTTTTAAAGATGGTAAGATTACTAAGCTATCATGTGTACTGCAGTTAAATGAGGGTATTAACATACCGGAATTAAGACAGGGTATCATCATGCATGCTTATGGTAATGAAAGAAAAGCCAGTCAAAGAATTGGTAGACTTCTGCGCCTTAATCCACAAGATAAAGCTATTGTCCATATACTATGCTATACAGGTACAGTAGATGAAAGATGGGTTAAAGAAGCACTTGAAGGATTTGATCAAAGTAAGATACTGTGGAAAGATTACGGAGTAAAATTGTAAATTAGCAAAATGGAACTATCTGAAGATCACAAGTTAATATTATTTAATGATGATGAACACAGCTTTCAATATGTAATGGCTTGCCTCATAAAATTCTGTGGTCATGAACCACAACAAGCAGAGCAATGTGCTTTGGTTGTTGATTTAGCTGGTCAATGTACTATAAAACATGGTTGTTGGGCACAAATAGATACAATGAGAGAGTTTCTTGATGCTGTAGGTCTAAAGGTCAAAATGGAAAAGTATGAAGATGATATGCATTGACAGTAGTAGAAAGCCCTCTAAAGTTCCTGTAGAACAGTGGATAAAAGAAGGTGAAGCATATACTGTAATTAAAGTAGTACAAATGGGATTACAAGATGGTAAGTACGGTGTGCTTCTTAAAGAGGTACAGATGTCTGCTGATTGTTTTCCATATGAGTACTATGATGCAGACAGATTTATTCCATTAGACATTAGAGTCTATGAAGCACAAGAAAAACAAGAAGAAGTATTAGAAGCTGACCTAGATTTAATTTAATTATGGAAGATTACACAATAGAAGATATTCTAGATGAGTGCCGTCTTCTGGCATCCCAGAACCATACTGCAATGAAGAAACGGGAGAGAACCTATCTTGATAAAAGAAATTATTTGATAGGTATCCTGCATTATAAGTATGGTAAGTCTTCTGCTTATATTGGAGATCTTCTAAACATAGATAGTTCTACTGTTAGAGCATCTAAGTCACATGCATATAATCTATTAAGGTTTGGAGACATTACCTTTAGTGCAAATGCCTGTGAGTTTATACAAAGATTTCCATATGAGTTCCCTTCTTCTGCTAATAAAGTAAGAAGAAGTAGTACAGTAGTAGTATCCTTGGATGGTGCTATGTATAAGAAACTAAAAGCTTACCAAGAAATAATGGGGGATGCTAAGATAGATGTAACTATTAGAAACTTACTTAAAAAAGCTATAAAGCTATGGGAAGAATGAAAGAGTATTACATGGAAATTATGGAAGCCAATGATGGTAAAGTTCCAGAAGAACTTACTATTGCTGACATAGCAAGAATGAAAGAGTTAAGAATTTTTAACTGGCAAGAATATGAAAGAGAACAAGAGAAAGTTAGAGTATTCAGAGTTAAACAAGAGAATCCAAGAGAGATTACTAAGATTGTACAAACTAGAGAGTACTGGGAAGAAGAACTCCGCAAGGGCAAGATCAGAAAAGCCTCAAAAGGTCTACAATGAAGAAGGGGATTAGCCACTTTATTAAATACACATTGGTATGGATAAGCCAAAACTTGTCCATACCTTTTTGGATGGTAGGTCATGTACACTTAAGTGTAAATGTCTATGCAGACATACATGAGATACTTATGTCCTTGGGTATGAATATAATTGTAGCAGTAGGATTTATTATTGATTATAAAGATTCAAGAAATGAAAGATAGAAACTGGGTAGTAATCCTACCAATATTATTTTATGTATTAGCCGGGTTTGGTTATATCAGATGCGCATATAAGATGTTCACATGTAACTGGGAGCCTATTGGTAAAGCAGAAGTAGTTTATACTATAGGTACATTTTCAGGTGCCGGAGTAATTATTGGTTACTTTGACATTGAGGATAAGTAAAACTTAGCAAAATATACCAAAAATTGGTATAAAATGCTTTACAAAACTAAAAAGGATATGTGGTAAAAATTACCCCATATGATGAACTAACCTTTAAATCAGAATAAGATGACAGCATATCAAGAAAAAATAAAAACAGC
>Ga0209354_10000985_pt1 | contig 12696 bp, 19 predicted proteins | sample LauGreSpBDMM15DD_2_FD_187562 | JGI IMG/M metagenome (GOLD analysis project Ga0209354, IMG submission 187562) | Freshwater lake microbial communities from Lake Michigan, USA - Sp13.BD.MM15.DD (SPAdes) (version 2) | ecosystem: Environmental > Aquatic > Freshwater > Lake | place: Lake Michigan...
AACTGCGTGAGATAATGGTGTATCAAAGCCCTAAAGAACTGGGTGCGCTTTATACAGAAGTAGAAGAGATGATGAGAGAAATGGGTAAGGAACAAAAAGTTCTCATCATCAAGCAAATGAAAATTCAAGAGGCACAGGATCGTAGACGTGCGGCCCGTATGAAACAGCTGAGAGAAGAGTTGATCATCGGTGTAGCAATCATGATCATGATCATCATCATGGGCGGAGTGTTCATATGGGTAGCACATGATCGCCAGCAAAAATACCCACAATACGGTGATGGATTGTTTCCTAAAAGCGAAGAACGCCGCCGATCCGAATCGGAACCCAAGGTATATATAGGACGTTAGGTGTTGGAATTACAACATGTGGGAAAATTAACATGTTGTAATTATAACAGTGTATTATTATTTTTGACATTGGCGTGTTAAATACTTTCGTAGACAGGAGAGCGAAATGTTAGAAGGGATCAAGGCCGCCGCGACAACTTTAAAAACTGCACAAACAGCTGGCAAGGAGCTGGGCGCAGTTGTGACCAGTCAGCAGGCCGATATGGAGGCCACGATCCAGCGCGAGCACAAGGCCAGGGTAACAGCCAAACTGGCAGAAGATGATAGAAAGTCTAGTTTGGAATTACGAGCACTGGCAAAGTTTGAATCCAAGATGCGCTACGAGCAGGAAATAGCAAAATTAAAAGCTGATACCATACGCAAGTACGGCAAAGATGCGTGGGCCAAAGTGGAAGCTGAAAAGGCACAGATGGAAAAAGATCGCAACACTGAGTTGTCTGCCATGGAGCACGATCGACAACGGCAATTTGATCTGCTGTGCTGGTGCTTTGTGGCTGGCACATTGATCACTTACTTTTTAAAATTATACAAAATATGAGATTACCACAAATTGTTCTAGTGTTGACGCTGATAGCCACTGTTGCTTTGATGTTGCTGGAATGGCAATTGAAGTAACTAGCGCAGTCGTGCCAGTCCCGCGGTTCTAAAAATAGTCAGCCACATCCAGCCTATATCAAATTCAAACCAGCGACGACTGAGACGAGGATTGCCGGGTTCAAGATGATGATTATTGTGCAGACATTCACCGCCAATAACAATGCCCCAAGGCATAATATTTTTACTTTGATCTTTGGTTTCGCCATTTCTATATCCTATCCAATGTCCAACACCGTTGATAACACCAGCGGCCCAGAACGGAATCCATAACATTTGTACACCCCACACTATGAATCCCCACGGTCCAAAGAACAGGCAGTCTATGACCAGCATTAGAAGAATACCGAGGCGGCTGTGGGGTGTATAAATGACACGTTCAATCCAATCATCGGGAGTACCTACACCGTACTGTTGAATCATTGCGGTATCTTTACTGGCTGAGTGATACAATCCAGCACCTTTGAACAACACACGCCATATGCCATATACATGTGGAGTGTGTGGATCACCTGGAAGATCGCTGAATCTGTGATGTTTTCTGTGTATGGCTACCCATTGCTTGGTAACCATGCCAGTTGTTAGCCATAGCCAGGCTCGCATCGAGTGTTCTAATATAGGGTGGAAAATAATTCCTTTGTGTGCCTGTCCCCTGTGTAAAAATAGGGTAACGCATATGATAGTGATGTGTGTTACTATTAGGGTGTATAAGATTATATCCATTAAGATCCGCCGACTAGCTTGTTAAAAGCAGGTTGCTTGCCATCCTTACGTTGTTTTGCATTACCGCGCAACTGTCCAGCAACTCCTGCTTTCTGTCCAACCTTAGCACCTGCAAACGGATAGCTCTTTGCTTCATTAGTTCTGTGAAACTCACTTGCTTCACCTTCTAAACTCACATGCCATGCATAGAATTTAGTGCGGGGATATTCGTCTTTGAGTTCTATAAATGATTCTAAGTTAGGCATAGCATCATCATACATGATGGCTTTGGTATAGTTGCCTTTGTTTAGCAAGTCTCGAATAATAATTTTTTTCTTTTCTTCGGTTTGCATTTTACCTTGCATGTTGCCTGCACGGTAAACATGTACCCGGCCCATATCAACACCATACTTGCGGAATGTATCCAAGAACAGTTCTCTATCATCAAAGTCAGCACGGGCAGTTACCATCACTACCTTGTTACCAGTGGCAATGTCTTGCTTGAGTTGATCCAGCATGGGAATGATGGGTTTGGCATTGTTGAAGAACTCTTGCGCATTGGCAAAATCTCCAAAGTCAAACCTCTCACCGTCTTGTAATTTGTAGTGAGTAAAATCGTGACTGTTAAGACTTTTAATCACACGACCGTCTCGGACAACATGTACTTTGGTCTGAGTATGCACCAGTGTGTCATCTATATCAAAGATAACCAGCTTGTTGGGTTGGAATTCCTGCGCTCTCATGAGTTAATCAGCGGATTTGCCTTTGTCTTTTTCAGTGATTGGTCCACCAGTGACCCATGCTTTGCAACTGCGTGAGCCAGCACATTTGAAATGTAAAAAGTTACAGTAACCAAGATCAGCCAAGTTGATAGTGGCATTGGCATCCACACTAGACTCGCTACCTTTTATACCATTGGACATGCACTTTCTCATGCTGTCACTCACATCAAATGCTGAGCAATTGCCACACAGCATAGTCTTGGCCGTTGCTGTGGTCACATTGAATATCTTTGCGCTGTCACTCCAATAATTCTCAGCCTTGTTGGGATTGGCTGGTCCGTAGTGATAATCGTCTATGGCCTTTTGACGATTTTTTAAATTCAAATCGATGTTATGGGTAGCAGTAGGGCATCCTTGATTGATAGATTCTATTAAATCAATAAGGTCTCTCATTTTTTGGCCTTGCCTGCTTTCATGTTAGCCATCCAATGTGCTAGTTGTCCTTTGCGGCCGCCTTGTTTGGCCACATTACGTAATGTACTTACTGATGCTTTGGTAGGAACTCCGTGGCGTTTGCTGTCGCCTTTGTCTTGCGGATTCTTTCCATCGGCAAAGTTTTCTTCCATCTTAACACAGTTGTCTACTGTCTTGCCGCCTTTCTTCTTAGTGCCCATGCGTTTGTAGCCATCCCAGCAGGCCTTGCCATCAACACCTTTTTGTTTTTCTTCGTTGATAACACGTTCGGCTGTTTCAATTAACTGACGCATTTCTTCAACACTTTCGCAATTCCAACGGCGCAGTGCCAATGCTTTAGGAGTAGGCTTACCATTGGGTTTCTTCATGGGGCCTTTGTTGCCGCCCATTCTAGCACAGAATGATTTACGGCGTTTAGCGGCTTTACTGCCAGCTTTTAACTTGCTGGGTTTGGTTGTAACAGCAGTTTTTAATTTTGAGCCTGGATTCTCACGACGATAAGCATTAACAGCTTTTTGACTCAAGCCATCTGTCTTGTCGTGGTGATTGACTTTGTTCCAATCTTCGGTGATAAATTGTTTTGCTCTCATAACATGTTCCAGTTTCTTATATAGTATTTATTTGATACCTATCACCATGTACCTAGCATAGGACCCCTGTTTTCCCTGTAATCTCAGCTTGCCCATGTACAGAACCTTTGATAGAGGATAATTGGCCGATAATTCGCCTTCACTGTTACAGGGATTAACTCCTGCTGGATCTTTATTACGACTCTGCAACACCACTAGAGTGCCCAGGGGTATGTTTTCAAACCAACCTGCATTTTCTATATTGTTCACACTGGTGTTGATGATCAAGCTGGGCGCAAGATACACTATATAGTTGGCATTTTTGTGTATGATATCAATGTCCTGGGCAACACCCAAGCTCTTAGCCAGTTCTTCGCCTTGCACCAATACACTTTCGTTGGTGTCCACATTGTACAGGTGTTGGAATTTAATCTTGTGTTCTTGAAACAACACCAGGCTTAGATTGCCGTACCAGCTACCCAGCACATAGACATTTTTAAAATCTGTACGTATTTTGGCCAGCTCAGTAGCCAACCATGTTTTACTTTGTACAAGGTCCTTACTAAAGCTGTCTTTGAGATTGTTGTGGCTTACTTCGAATATTCGCATGAAATATTTATCGTAAAAATAGGGCTTGCGCCCTACTGCTGGTTACGAGTTCCAGCACCACTCAATCTTTGTGGACGGTTTAAACTGACTGTTAAGCTGTTTTTTGTTCTGGTTCAACAAAAGCAACTACTTCTGCACCTTGATCATCTAATCCACCTTCTGGAAAAGGCCATGTTGCTTGTGCTACATGTTGTTCTTCGGTCATGTCTTCGTAATATTCGTTTTCTTCTTCAGCTTGTTCAAAGTCTTCATCATCTGGTGCTGATACCACTGACAACATGACTTTGTCATATGATGACAATTCGTCAACTAGATCTTTTACTTGTTGTAAAACTTCTAAACCGTTGTATGCATCATCATCCAATTCTAAATTAACATTTAACCCGTGTACTGTCATTTCAAGTTTCATTTTGAGCCCCTTGTGGTTAGTGTGCTTGTGGCACACAACTATTTAACGGATAATCGATTACAATGATTTGACAGATACTAAATTGTCTCTAAATATTTGCCAGGCACGAGTCCAAGTCCAACGTTGACTACCTGCCAATACTCGATCTCTATCTAATTTTAACGCATCATGAACTGCTTGAGCCAAGTCTTCGTTCATACAACCAGTAACTCCTTCATCTACCACATCTAATGGACCTTGACATGGATACGCCGCTACCGGTGTACCGCAGGCCATTGCTTCAATCATAACCAGTCCAAACGTTTCCCAGCGGCTTGGAAACACAAACACATCTGCCATGGCAAAGTACTTGGCCAGTTCTACACCACGTTTAGCACCCACAAACTTCACATCAGGATACTGTGCCTTATACTCTTCCAGCATAGGACCGTCACCTACCATGAACTTGACACCCGCATAAGGCATTTCAAAGTATGCTTCTAAATTCTTTTCTTTACTTACTCTGCTGACACATACCAGTATAGGACCATTCGTCACTGTACCGGTGCGTTGACTTGGATTGAATATGTCTCGGTCCACTCCACGAGTCCACGGAATGACATCACCATCAAATCCGTGTGCCCGTAACTCCGCAACCATTGTGTCTGTAGTGGTTAACACCTTGCCACTGTGCTTGTGGAACCAACGTACTAGAGGCCAAGTAAGAGCCTCAGGGATTCCAAATAGGGCTCTAAGTCCTTCAGGGAACTTAGTATGATAAGCAGTATTGTAGCGAAGATTATGTTTTGAAAGATATTTTCTAGCAGACAGACCAACAGGACCTTCTGTGGCGATATGGTAATAATCCGCACCGACCGCCTCAATCTTCTTGCCCATCTGCCTTGTATAGGCAATCTTGACTTCGTTGTAGCCAGGACAATCAAAGTGGCGGAAGTCCCCGGGAGTAATGTAAACAACGTGATAACCATCCAGAACCGCACAAGCTTCAATATTCGTATATGTTGTGACCACGCCATTGATCTGCTCCGGTAAGTTATCAGTTATTATCAGTATCTTCTTTGTCATTTGCTTTTGTCCATGTAATTATTTCCCATCGACCATCCCAGTGTTCAACTAAGGCAGTACACGACTCAACCCAGTCACCATCATTCATGTATGTGACACCGTTGATTTCTTTTATCTCTGCGTGGTGTATGTGTCCACATATGACTCCATCAAAGCCACGCTTCTTACAATAGTTAGCCAAGTTTTCTTCAAACTTGAATATAAAGTCTACTGCTTTTTTGACCTTGTGCTTAAGAAACTGGCTAAGGCTAAAGTACCCAAAACCCATACGACGACGAATCCAATTAAATTTATTGTTGAGTGTAAGAATAATGTCATATGCTTTGTCTCCTAAAAATGCTATCCAGGGTGCCAGTCTAGTAATACCATCAAACAAGTCACCGTGTGTGACTAGATAGTGTTTGCCGTCAGCACCTATGTGTTCCGTTTGATTGACAATTTCTATTAAGCCAAACGAGAAACCATAAGGTATCATGGGTCTTAAAAATTCATCATGATTGCCTGCTATGAACACAACTCTAGTGCCACGCTTGGCGTGTCCTAACACACGACGAACAACGTTGGTGTGGCTTTGTTTCCATCGCCATTTGTTTTGTTGTATCTTCCACGCATCAATGATATCACCGACTAAGTAGAGAGTATCGCACGAGTTGTGCTTGAGAAAATTATTGAGTTGTTCCGCCTTGCAGTCTTTTGTACCCAAGTGGACGTCACTCACAAAAATACTACGATAAGTTTTTTGCATAGCAATATTTATCGTAGTATCGTGTTTGAAAGATTACTGTTGCGTTACAAACTTAAATCCTAACTAAAGTCCACTTAGCTGTAAATGGTTTACCTTCGGCCTTGTGTTTCAGTATCTTAGCGAACTCTTTTTTCTTGAGTTCGGAAATCGTTTCTGTATCATGGTCGACGCAAGCCCTGTACAGTTTAGCTAATAGCTTTTTCTGTTTCATGGTTGTGTCCTCCTGACAAATATTTAGCCAAAAAAAAATGCTACACTTTAAGAACTTGCGGTAGCGAATCGTTCGTCCCAGGGCAGTAGCCTCCCCACACTTACGGTAACAAGTACCGGTCCTAAGGTGTGTTCTTTAAATTAGAAAAATAGGAATAGTCCCTGGAGACTTAACAGTATGCCAAATCCTGCAACAGCAAAGCTACCCCAAAACATGGCCATACTGACTGCAAGAATGCTGGCTGACAACACCACAATGGCCAACTGGTATGCAGTTGACGCATAGCCAATCCATGGGCTGGACTTTTTGGCTTCATCACGCTCATGTTCCATGGCTCTTGCTTTGCCAGCGATTTCTTTCTTGTCAGCATCCATGCGTTCTTTTTCTGCCATGAACTCTGCTTTGATTTTGGGATTGGCTGTTGTCTTGGCCGCAATTTCGTAGCTGACACCACGACCTGCTTTGGCTTGATACTGTGCCCATGTGTTGTTGGCGCCCAATGTGCTGTTCAGCACTGTGCTACCCAGTTTGCCGCCGTACCATGCGTTGACTGCTAACAACAGGGCAAAGATACTGATAACCATACCTGCTTTGTCTTTGATACGTGCTTCACGTTCGCTACGTGAACCCACTGGAGGCTTTGGTGCATCCGGATCTTTTGGAGTTTTAGTGATTAGGTTCAACACTGAGTCTATAAGTGCCATTGATTCGCTCCCGGCTTTGATATAGTATTTATAACTTTTGAGAAGTATTCAAAACCCGCTAAATACATCAAGAGGATAACATTATGGCCGCAAACGGAATATCAACACTATCAACCAAAGCATCTAAACAAATAGCTAAACTAGAAATTGCCCAAGCGAAAAAACAAGGTATGACTGTGTCTCGCGCTGGTACAATTACTGGCAGTATAGATAGTACTAAGAACTATTACAGATATAACAACACATATAATATAAACGACTTGCCCACAAAATATACTGGCAATGCTGTAACGGATAACGCAAACTCTGGCGGATTATTAACAGCTCGTCCATGGACATCGCATCTATAAAATAGCACCAAAAAGGTTGCAATTAAAACACACACACAGTATAATTAACACATGATAAGAAATTATCTTTAACAATCAGGAAAATAAGTAAAATGGCATCAGGTAAAGTAAAATGGTTTAATGAAACCAAAGGTTTTGGATTTATTACTCCAGACAATGGTGGTGAGGATTTGTTTGCTCACTACTCAGCAATTCAAACTCAGGGCTTTAAAGTTCTACAAGAGAATCAAGAAGTGACGTTTGATGTGGTACAGGGTCAGAAAGGCAAACAAGCCGCTAACATTGTACCAGCGTAAGATTATTTTTAAAGGAATAAGTTATGTTCGAAGTTCAACGCAAAGGCAGTCCAGTAAGACAGGCCGCCCGTCGTGCAACCAAGCGCCGTAGCAAGTAATCGAAGAATTGTTGTAGTCCTTGAATGGACAAAGTTGTAAAGTAAGGCATTCTGGACGCGGGTTCGACTCCCGCCAGGTCCACCATAAAACATATTGAATGCGGCAAATGGTAAGTCGCCGAAAGGAATGTAGGTTCGAGTCCTACTTTAGTATGTTTTATAATGGGCCTGCCATGGTTTCGACAGGGTGAGATAGGATAACGACTCAACACGTGGGGTCACGTAAAATACAAAAAACGTAAATGCAAACGCAAATACATTCGAGTATTTCAAAGTTCCAGCATCAGTAGCGAAAGCCGCTAATGCAGGTAGCTTTGCAATGGTAGCCTAAGAAACTACAACTCCGGGGCTGACTAGCCTTGTAAACCAATAGTCAAAAAAGGCTAATTTCGGTTAGCCTTTTTTCTTGACCTCTTGGCCTAAGCACTATATAATAAGCGATGACATACATGTCATTCATTCAAAAAGGAAATATAAATGAAGAAAATTGCATTAGCAACTCTATTAGCCCTAGCAGTGGGATCAGCCTCTGCTGTAGAAATTGGCTTGACAACACAACGTGACTATAGCCAAACTCCAAACCGCAATGGTTTTGGTATTACTCTAGGTCAAAAATATGACAAAGTAAGTGTAACAGGCGGATTTGAGCGTTATACCCAAGATTCAAACGATATGAATCGTTATAGCCTCGTAGGCGGTTATGACATCGCTAAGGTTGGTGATGTTACAATCACTCCAAAGGCTGGTGTTGCTTTTATCGACCCAACAACTACCAGCAGTGGTTGGCAAGGTTCAGTTGGTGTAGGTGCCAGCTATGCTGTAACCAAGACTGTTGCTTTGACAGCAGACTACCGTTATCAATCAGCTTTCCAAAGTAGTGTTAACAACTTTGATGGCAATGTGATTAGTGCAGGTATCAAAGTAGGTTTCTAATCTAGGTTAGATTAAAAAGGACTCACTCGGAGTCCTTTTTTACGACTGCATCAAACGATTGGTAAAGTCCAGCAGTAGTTTGTGGTGCTGTCTGTAATGCCAATGCTTGCGCATCCAAGTATAACTGTCGTACCAATGTTTTTCGCTTTCGGGATGGCAACCAATCAATCCAAGATTACCTTGTATGATGGCCATAGGATCTCCGTTGGTATAACGGGCAACTGTAGCGAATTTTGATTCATCACCAACCAAAGCGCACCCGTCATACCAAAACATATTCACGGGCGTGTTGTCCCATGTGACAGCAATGTTCTTGGCGTGTGGTCTGCGTGTGTCAGTAGCTGGCCTAGTCATGTACTGTACAGCATCCGCATGTTTCAGCATGTTGAAATAGTGACTGCCCGCCCAATATGCTCCCATGCAGATGCCAAGATACTTGCCACCCTCTTGCACAAAGTCTGTGATGCGATCCTTATGGTCCTGCATTAGGTAGCTCCAACTTTCGCTGTCGCCTGTGCCTCCCGGAACAGCAATACATGCCACATCGTCAAAAAAATCTCGCTCAAGTTCATGGCGAGTAAAAATTTTGAAATCGTAACTTGGACTCAGTGCTTGTATGATGCCATTTACACTTTGTACTGAGCACTTGGGCTGGTGTAAAAATAATGCTACCTTGGGTTTCATACAGCTATTTAGTGGCCCATGTATTACATACTGATTAAGTGTTAAAAAGCCCACATTATCAATAGGGTCTTGACACAGAGACTAAATAACTATACAATAAAGACATTGTGCAGTAGAGGCGTCACTGAAAACAGTTTGTCCAAAAAGACAACAAGCGGTTGACAGAGACACCGACTACTGCTACAATAGAAACAAGTTAGCAAGCAATGTAACTTCCGAGTGTTGTAGAAATACAACAAAAAGAATTACAGAAAGTTGTTGACAAGGATGCTGAAAGGCATTATAATTAACACAAGACGCTAGCATTCCGCTAGTAAATTTAAGAAGAGTAAACGAGAAAACAAAATGCAATCTTGCAATAGACATCATCAGTTTAATACGATGCCCAAACAGGTAGGCGTTATAGCCTCTTATTGGTTGTCGATTAATGCGGGAAGTCTATCTTCATTAGATCGCACACCAGAGATTCGTAGGGTCCGGGAGACCGTCGTGTAACTTAAAACTTACATAACAAACTTCAAGGACCCTAGGATTAAAAACCCTGGGGTTTTTTGTTTTTAGACGCTGAGATTGCCAAGGCAGTCGTTGAAGCAAAGTGTGAAGATACCAGTAACGAGGACTGGGCTAGGCACTATAAACATCTAGCAAACGGGCGGCCTGTAGGATGGAGCACTTCTTCTAGTGTGAAAAATTACAGCGTATTAAAGCATATACTTGCCTGACTGTAAACGTCGTGGTAAACTACTAGAGAAAGGGGTTCGAATCCCCGGGACTGGTGTGTGCTTTAATACACGCATTGGAAACAGTGCGTTATGGATCTTGTTCCCCATTGCCGGCTGTAACCCGGTAGCCATTATCAAGTGGGGTGGCTGGCAAGTAGTTCGATTCTATCAAGATCCACCAAAATTTCCTCTTGTAGTTAAATGGTATAACAATCGGCTGATAACCGGTCATTACAAGTTCGATTCTTGTCGAGAGGACCAAGTTTAGGATAGCAACAGCAAAAAAATCCAATTTCACTTTTAATGAAAAAAAGATGCTATCCTGTTTTTTACACTGTCGTCGTCTAGTGGCTAGGACGCTACCCTTTCAAGGTGGAGAAGCGGGATCGATACCCGTCGACAGTACCAATATGCTCTTGTGGCGCAATCGGTAGACGCAACAGTTTGAGAGATTGTAAAGTGAAGGTTCGACTCCTTCCAAGAGCACCAAATTATGCCGTGGTGGTAGACTGGTAATGCAACGGATTGTCTATCCGTCCTATGCGGGTTCGATTCCCGTCCACGGCGCCAAATCTATTCCGAGAAATCCAAGCATGGTGCAAGGACCTGACTGTTAATCAGTGATTAGGTGAGTTCGATCCTCACACTCGGAGCCAAACAATTGGGGGCAGTAGTGGGCTACGGCGTTGCCTTGCAAGCATCGTGACTAGAAGGGTTCGATTCCCTCGGCCTCCACCAATTTTATCTCTGTGTAATGTCAATCTGGTAGACGGCCTGATCTGGAGTCAGGAGGCTGTACGTTCGAATCGTACCATGGAGACCAATTCGCCCTATTAGTTAAATGGTAGAACACCTGTTTTGTAATCAGGTAATGGCAGTTCGATTCTGTCATGGGGCACCAAGTTATATGCTACTTTAGCTGATGCGGTCATAGCGGCGGTCTGAAGAACCGTTGAACCAGGTTCGACTCCTGGAGGTAGCACCAAGTTTAGGATACTAACAGCAAACTTAAAAAATTCAATTTGAACTTGAAAAGTAAATGTATCCTGTTTTATAGTAAGGAACTCAAATGGCAAATGTCAAAAAAGGTAACCTAACAGCGCCTCCACAATGGTGGAAGCATTTGAAAGATTGGAAACGAGTGTTCTGGAAATCAGAACGCCAAGCCCAAAAGCGAAATATCAACAAAGGAGAATGACATGAAACGTACAGGTAAACTGTAGTGTCATCCTAGACCCCCGTATGGTCCTGGATGGCACGTAAAAGAAAATATTTACGATCCATCCACAGCTGGCGTTAACGGTAGCGTACTCGGCTCTTAACCGATGAGGTGTCAGTTCAAATCTGACGCTGTGGACCATATGGGGGTATAACTTAACGGCAAAGTAGTAGGCTTTTAACCTATTAATCAGAGTTCGATTCTCTGTGCCCCTACCATAGATAAACATACTTTCAATCTGAATTGACAGATACAAACAACCAAGGGGAGCCACTGGGTTCATCCAGTTTCATCCTGAATTGACAGGAACAAGGTTGTAAGGAGAGCCGAGTGTGTTTTTCTATGGTAATGTAGCATAACGGTAGTGCACCACCTTCATACGGTGTCCAGTGAAAGTTCGACTCTTTCCATTACCACCAAATATACCCGGATAGTTAAATGGTATAACAATCGGCTGATAACCGGTCATTACAGGTTCAATTCCTGTTCTGGGTACCAATTGTTTTCATAAGTAAATTTATGCACCGTTAGATCAGTTGGTTAGATTGGCTAAATAAAGTTAGGAGAACTAACCTATGCCAATTGCTAACTGTATTAACTGCGAAAAAGAATTTAGATGGATGCCATCGCAAAAGTCTGGAAAGTATTGTTGTAGTCCCTGTCAGATTGAACATAGACTAAATGAAGCTATTGCTTCTGGCAATTACACAAAGAACAATGCAAAAACTTACTTTAAACGCAACACGCCATATAAGTGTTCTTGTTGTGGTATAAGCGAGTGGAACGGCAACCCCATCGTTTTACAAATTGATCATATTGATGGTAATAATTCCAATGATGTGATTGAAAACTATCGTTACTTATGTCCTAACTGTCATACTCAGACTGACACCTGGGGAGTTAAAAATGCCAGTGAAGAAGGTAGGTTGCGAATGAGTAAGAAAAAATTGGTCTCATAGTATATCGGTTAGTATAATGGCCTGTCACGCCGTAGGGACGAGTTCGATTCTCGTTGAGACCGCCAATTTTGCGCCAGGGGTTCAAGTCCCCTACGGTGCGCCAAATCCCGTTAGCACAGAACGTTATCTGTGTCGCTGGCTCGGCGTTATAGGGGCCGGGGGCGGTCAACCGTTAAGAAGGATTCCAAAGACGTAACATGGACTCGAACCGCTGAGTAGAATTGCAACTACGCAGATATCAAAACGCAATGACAGGGTGTGCAACTCAAGTAAGGGCGACG
>Ga0209354_10000990_pt1 | contig 12651 bp, 21 predicted proteins | sample LauGreSpBDMM15DD_2_FD_187562 | JGI IMG/M metagenome (GOLD analysis project Ga0209354, IMG submission 187562) | Freshwater lake microbial communities from Lake Michigan, USA - Sp13.BD.MM15.DD (SPAdes) (version 2) | ecosystem: Environmental > Aquatic > Freshwater > Lake | place: Lake Michigan...
ACGTCTGTTGCTATCATCTTGGTTTTCCTATAATGTCATTATACATGATACGCTCTACTGTTCGCAATCGCTCTAGTTTATTCTTTGCACCTAATACAACCAATGTGTACCTCTGCCCGTTGCTTTCAACTACCATAGCAACACACCATCCGGCTATACTAGTCAATCCAGTTTTGCTAGCTATTAAGTTATCGAATTCAAACAACATTGATTTATTAGTGTTTACTAACATGATTGTTTTGATCTTCTTTTTAGCTTCCACTTCAACTGACTTCTCTTGTGTAGTGGACAATTGCCTAATCAATGGATACTTGCTGGCTTCTAATACCATCCTACTCACATCCTCTGCTGTACTGACATTCTTCGTCAACCCACTAGGGTCGATAAAATTAGTATTCACCATACCTAGGCTAGCTGCCTTGGCATTCATTGCTGCCAAAAAAGCGATTCTGCCTCCCGGGTAATCTGCTGCCATAGTTTCCGCAGCACTGTTATCACTACGAATAATCATCGCAGACAATACGTCAGATCTCTTGTGTTCTTGACTGGGCAAGAAGCTTCTTAGATTGCGGTACATTTTTAGTTTACGGTCCATGTCAAGACTATAATCTAATGCAACCATAGCAGTCATTAACTTAGTAATACTAGCAATGGGTCTAATTTCCGCGCTGTTGTTCGAGATGATAATTGTATTAAGAGTTTGGTTGTACAACCAATGTGTTTCAGTTTTTGTCGCAGCTCTTGCTGGCATCATAAAACCTATCGTGAGTAATACAATTGCCCATTTCATTCAGGTGCCTGTCTAAATCTATGTACAAATGCTTCAACCAGACAATTGTATTTTGAATCACCATGGGCGTAGTGTATCCACACATTGTTATCAATGTACTCTAGTTTTTCCACGACAAACTGTTTTCCGGTATGTGTGTCCCATTTGGTTCCTACTTTAGGTATTAAGATATCGTTAAACGTCATATGCTTTTCTAAGTGCCTTTCCTGCTTTATTGTCTATATTTAATAGTTGTTGTTCAATAGTTGCAAGCTGCGTAGTCAAGCGCATAAATGCCTCTGCTGTGGGCACAGTAATTCTCTGTCCGTTGACTGTAAATTCAACAAATGCACCTAATGCGCGAATTGATGTTTCAGTAACAGGTGATTTCAGTAGTGCAGGGACTTGTCGTGGTGTGTATTGATTGTTCATAGTATTTCAGCCTTGTTAAAAACATCCTGTACCCAAGATGCATCTTGTGCGTGACGTTTGACACGCACTTTCCATTTCGTAGGTTCAATGTATTCAATTAGAGCGTCAATCTGACCGGGCTCTAATCTATCAATCAACCTACTTCCTTGGTCTGTTGCAAAGGTACACCATGGACTAATCCTGCCCATCTTAATATCCATCATCGCTACAATGGTAGGTACCTTTATAAAATACTCTTGCCATGAATTGCCGGTGATATCTCCCCAGTCCTTCATGTGCAATATACTTCTTTCAATTGCCCTATCAACAGTTTCAGTTGACGTTTGATGTTTGATGTAAGTCTCGTAGACAAAGTCTTTTGTCCAGTCGTACATCTTAACACTGTTCATAACTAAGAACTTTAGAAAGTCCTCGGGCTGCTTGATGTTTAAATCAATGATGCGCTTTGATAGCGCCATAAAACCTGTAAAATATCGGTTGTCAGCAAATTCTTCATAGGGCTTGTCCTTCTTAACATTTGCCATACTTAGTCTTCGATACTGCATCCAAAGTTGATAAGCAATACGGTTCTGCTTTTCATCTTTAGATACTACCCTTCGCTTAGTCTCACACATGTGAGACATCAGCGTAGTTTCTTTAACAAATGCTTTTTTGCAATATTTACAATTATAGGTCGTTTGCACTAGAGATAACATCTTTGTCTTTTACTTGAAATTGTTCTAATAAATTACGAGCCGACTTTTTATCAAGTCCCTCGATCCAAATGTCTAGCTCTTGATCATCCAAGTGCGGATAGTGATCCCGCAGCCAGGATTTAAATGCTGATTCTTTTTTACGTTTACCTTTGGGCGGAGCCACATAAGGATGTTTAACTACTCTGCCGCAGCCGACGATAGTCATCAACTTCCACATCATTTCAGGATCTTTTACATCACTGAAATTTGTGTTTACAATGTCGTTAGTCATCATGAGGTAATGTTCAATAACACCAGAGTCTACATTCTCTGCACTGCTCATATACCGCATGATTAACCACGCACCGAAGCCTTTGCGTTCTTCATCGCTGAGTCGATTGTATAATTCTCTGTCACGTGTGTCGATGCCGGGCAACACACGTCTAAACATATCAAGTACTGGAGGTTTCGTTGCCATAGTAGATTATACTAGAATATCTTGGAAATGTCAAGGACTTCGGGTAGTTTATTTGTTTCTTTGACAAAGTACGCACATAGTGGTTTCTCGCCTGTTGTCAAAGGTACTGCAAGTATGTGTCCATATTTTAATTTTGGTGTGTACCAACGCACGTCTTGGAATACATTAATGATCTCTAATGGTTGGAATTGAAATCTAAAGCTGCTAATTGGATTACATGTAAACGCACTAAAACCTCTGTCATTGATCTGCATGATTGGTACAATCTCTGGATCGCCATGATCTGGTTCTCCGATAACAACATACCAATCCAATGGAACTTGAATAATATTTTCGCCAATCTTGAGCACTGCTGCTGGCGCATGAAATGTTTCCATGAAGATCAACGGAACGAAGTGGTAATCGACATTTTTCGGATCACTCCAATCCAGCACGCCGTAGCGCAATTCTTCAACTTCTTCTGGAAGCTGGTTCAATTCAAATGCAGCGTTATTCACTGTTAGGATGTTCATAGGTACTTTACTTTCTCGACATTATAAGGATAACCTGCATCCTCATAATATTTCTTTCTCGTAGTAAGATGCTTCTTACTAAATTTACAACTACTGGTAAGGTCCCAGATCTCAACGCTGTCTTTGTCTTGTGCTTTACGAATACCACGACCAATACTTTGGATGACTCGTGTAAAGCTCTTACCCGACTCAATCATAACTAGATTAAAAATACGTGGAATGTTCAAGCCAACTGCTGCAACGCCGTAAGTAGCAACAATGATTTTATTTGTACTTGTTTTAATCTCATCATACTCGTCTTTTCTGTCACCAGTCTTCATTGCACCACTGACAAACACACTTCCGGGTAATCGTTCAACTAACATCTCACCGCTCTTAACACGGTCAACCAGGACCAGTGTATTGCCATTTTCTGCTAGCTTACTTATAAAGGTTGCCATGAAGTCTAAGCGGCGTGTGTTAGTTGTTAGATAGCTAAGTTCTTCTTGGTACGTGCTGTACACTGCGGTATCTTGAAGTTGAATAATGTTGACATTGCAGTTTGCAAGTACTCCCTGTTCCTGAAGATCCTTTGCTGCAATTTTATGTACGACTGGTCCAATGCAAGATATCAAGCCCATTTTCTCAAAATCTTCTTTAGGCACTGTGCCAGTTAGTCCCCATCGAATTGGTACATTCGCAAATGCACCGCTGAGCAGTGATTTAAGAACATCTGCTTTAGCTTGGTGAACCTCATCAACAATAACTGCTACCAAGTCTTCTCCGAACTCGGCCAAGCTCAATGGACTCTCTCCGTCTTTGAATCGCTTCTCTAAGATGTTAAGACTTTGCCAAGTACAAATAGTATGGGTTTTGCCTAGTTCTTTTTTATCGCCGAAGTATACGCCAACATCAAGACCTAATAGTTCGTAATCTTCTAATGTTTGTTTGACCAAGTCTTTGTTAGGCACAATAACTAAAGTCCTACCATAACCTTCTACACTTTTACTCAGTGTAGCAGTAGTAATAGTTTTACCTGCGCCTGTGCTAATCTCTTGAACGCATTGTAAGTTAGCCAGGAACTTGTTAATTGCGTCAACTTGGTAATCTCGCAGTAGTACTGGAGTGCCTTCGTGTACGTGACCTTTGGGCCAAATAGTCTGTGAGTGAGTCTGTTCATTCACTTCAAGGAATGAAAAATTATGAGGGGAACGTTGGTCGTCAATATCAATTGAGTAACCTTCGTCAAGGATAACGGGTAATATTTGATCTAATAAATTGAAATAACTTGCGCCGCCGAGTGTGAAATAACCAACACATCCATCCCATCTTCCTAGCTTGTAAGCAGGAGTATGCCTTGCATAAGGCATGAAGAATTTAAGTTGTTTTTCTAGTTTGCGGCGAGTTGAGACTTCCAACCCACTTATCTTAATATTGACTTCGTCTTTTATATGTATTGTACAAGATGTCATAGTACATTATAGCAGACTCAGTCACAAAAAAGCAACCTTTAAGGTTGCTTTATTAATCATTTAAACCATGATCCGCAAAAATCATCGAAGTGGATAATTCTTGCCTTAGTATGCTGCTTTAGGTGTGCAACAATATCAGGATCACTTTCAACGTACAGTTCGATTCCGTTAGCGTTGATAACGTCGGCTTTATATTCTGCAGGCGCCTGTCCGTCAATCTCATGCCACACACCTGCGGGCATGTTGATAAAGTGCTTACGCATCCATTCCAAAGTGATTGGTCGATACTGAGCTTCTCTTGCTGTCAACGCAAACCACTCGCCTCGTGGATGGAACAAAGGACGCATAGATACAGTAAGTGCGTAGAACTCATCCAAGCCCCCAATGCCCGGAAATTTATCACAGTCCGGAACTAGAACTCCGTCAATATCAAATGCTACTTTACTCATCTCGAAACCTCACTCCATAATCTGCACTAATCTTTCGGCTACCCCACATCGGCTCTTCTGCAAAATAAGGCAAGCGTGTACCTTGAATAATCTCATTACGCACCCTTTCGGGAGTATGCCAGTCACTGAATAACACTGCCCACTTGAACTCGATATCCGGGTATACGATAGCCATGTACTCAATGGCATCCTTATAAGATGATCCACTTAAAATGTTATCATCAACGAAGACAACTTTCTTAGGCTTTGAGTCTAAAGTTAGTTGTGGCTTTTTAGGGAAGTAAACCCCTAGAGGTAGTTTGAGGATTTGTGCAATCCACATTGCATAACTAAAACCACTGCGATGAACTGCAATGATTTCATCCGGGTTATAGTCTGCAACCTGTTTCAACATGTTATCAAAAAGCGTGTTGCCTTCTGAGTTTGTCATTATCCGAGGTTGCTCGGGAAAGTCTTTAAATTTGTCCATGTTGTATTATACACTAGTTCTCAAATTACCACAAGTCTGCCGCGGCTGGTTTGAAGTTACTGTCGTGTTTATAGTTAGGCAGTTGTCCGCTAAACTTAGCCTTTGACAGTTGCTTGATCAAAAACACAGTACCAAACGTGTCCTGATGTTTTCCATTATGTGTCATTTTCAAACGAGTTGGACGCAAATCTTCTTCACCAGCCGACGGCTGACGATACACTTTGTCGAACCAGTTATCATAAGCAGTATCCAGCTTTTGCCAGAACACATTAAGATACTTCTCGCCAGTAAACTCACATTGGAACTTATTCCAGAAGATGTTTGTAATTTCTTCAATCTCAGCATCGTCCCATTCAATCCCGTCTGCCTTTGCCGCATTGAACAAGTTCATTAGCATAAGCAATTCTTTAGTTTCAACTCGACGGTTCTCGTGTACTTTACGGAAGCTCCAGTACTTTGCAAAGTTTTGCACCATGTCCAACGATTCATTTTCGATAGTCTTAATGTGAGTAAGTGCTCCGGATTCACCAGTGTCACGATACTCGTCTGATGTCAAAAAGATATCAACATCAGCAAGAGCTTGAAACTTATCTGCTGCTTCTTTCCATACAGGGTTCACGGACTTGTCAACTGTTACACCGTAGATTTTTTGTTCCAACAATGCCAGTGGGCTCAATGCCAATTTACCTTCGTCGCTGTTCAGCACAATAAAGTTAATTCGGATTTCTTCTTTGTTTGCACTAGGGGTAATTGCCACTGGAACTTCAATGTCGCCAATCGCTCCTTGGCAAATTAGTACACTGACAATATATAATACTATAGTAGTATGTTGCCCGTCCCAAGCAATATAGCAACCAGGAGCGGCTGGGTCTTCATATACGTTAATTGCAAGGACTCGTGTTGCCGCAAAATTGCGAAGAATTTTCAAAACATGCTTCCAATCCAATGGACGATTCATAGTGTCGTCGATTCGGATATCAGCCAGCTTGACCTTATGTGCTCGGACCAAGTTGATGTTTGACCAAGTAGGTGTACCGTTATTTGCTTTGAAGTCTTTAATGGCGTTGTTCAACTCGTTGCGCGAGCCTTGCACCATATTGCAATAGTCATCCAGTCGCTGTTTTGCTGAAACAAAAACAGAAGCAGATTGGTTAAATCGTGCGTTACGAATTTCTGCATGGGTCAGATGCTTTTTCATAAATGGGGCAAGTGCGATAGTCATAGTGTTCGTCCTTCGTCAATAAAAGTTTCGTTATTTGCTAATGGTTTCAATTTGTGAATTAAGCAACCTTCTACGGCGCTTAGTTCGGTCTGCTTATGTAAAATCAAATATTTGATAGTCCATTCTTTTGGGGCAATTTCTACATTCTCGACCAGCCACTTCCAACCTTCGGGATCTTTAATCTTAAGATCACCGTTGGCTTTTTTCCAGTGCTTGCACTGTCGATCCTGTATGTTGCCTTTGCCTACATACATTACTTCGTCATCTTGTAATAGTATGTATATACCCTTCAACGTTTTATGAATATCTCGGTGATACTTGAATGGACGAGTGATGACTTCCGCCTCCACTTCATTGAATTCAAGCACACTTTGAATAATTTCATCTACTGTCATTTTATGCTTCTGCACGTTTCAGGATAGTAGTCTCAGCCAACTTCTTCCAGTTATGAGCACTCATCTTGCGCAAGTCTGCAATCTTCAAAACAGTACGCAAGCTCAGCTCGCGCAAACGCAAACGCTGTTCCCAGATGTAGTCGATAATTTCTTCGCTAGCACCTTCTTCGAAATCATAACTGTCCAACATGCCGTCACGCACGATTTGCTTAATACGCAAATACTTGTCACGCTGGGTATCCATTGTAAGATCCAAATAGTGGCAACGTGACTCAAGTGCATCCAAGTGGTCTTTCAACTTCTTAGAACGAACGTGCTCAAACTTAATGTTAGTGATAAAAATCACACTACCTTTAAACTCGAAACGATCTGGCACGCCTTCACGACGCAACATGCTAGAGTCAGTGTTCCAAGAAATTGTACGCTTCTTGCTAGAGTCCAATGCAGCCTTGAGAATGTTCAAGCTCAGGTCGTCAAGCAAAATGCTGTCACAGTCGTCGAACACAAGAACATTGCCTGCGTCTGCATATTGGAAAAGTTTGCAGTACAGACCAATCGCTGACATTGCACCTTTAACAACCTCAAAACGACTTTTGCGATTAGCCATCTTGTCAAACAAACTAGCTTCTTCGAGAACTTTCTCAACACCGTAGCTCTTACCTACGCCCGGAGGGCCACTAACAATCATTGCACGAACTGCGCCGCTAGTAGTACCTTCTGCCATTTGATCCAAAATGTCAAAGCGTTCACGGATACGTTCGATAGCAGCCTCGTCTGTCTCAGGAGTTGCTTCTGGCTCCACTGGCTTAACAATGCTAAACACATTGTCATCTTTATTTGCACGAGCTCGCTCGGCATCTGTCATATCTGCAATAGTGTGACCAGTCAATGTAATGTCTTCCTTGGATTTAATTTTAACGCGAACGTTCTTGCCGTTGCCTGCGCCTAGTGCGCCGTTGTCAACTACAGTGACAAACAGACCTTTTGCGCCTACTTTGATATCTGAAACAAGACTAAACGTCTCATTGCGAATTTGTGTATTACGATACTCGCCGCGCAAAATTGTAACTTGTGCCATTTAAACTCCTGTTTGTTGCTGTCTATGTGTAATTATAACGCAGAAACCAATTGATGTCAATTAAACATCAATTGTTTCAAGTACGGAATCTGTAACAAGGACACCGCCGTATGCGTTTTGGAACGTTTCAGCGACTGACCGTATGTAAAAAGTATACACTTTGCCAGTTGGAGTAATCAGCGTAAACTTCATCTATATTCCCTTCTTGCTACAATACATGTATTATAGCATAGAAGGGAATTGATGTCAATTATGGTGAATTAAAACACACTTCGGGCAGTTACTGCAAATGCCGTTCCTTGCACACCTGGGTTGCCACCTGCATTAAATTGGCGTGCAATACTTGCACCAAAGTAGGTTGTGTTCTTTACTTGAACACTGTAACCAACCACCAAGTCAGTTTCACGAACACCTTTTGCTAAGTTAACTCGTTCTTTGCTAATTTCAGGATTAGCAGTGATGTCGCCGTTGGCATCGGATGTGTAACTGTATCCCGTTACCGCAGTCACATCAGCATAACCTTTGCGCACACTAACTGGACCTTGCACTGCAAATGTCAGCTTGTCTTGTGTAGTGCCTGCGAAGAAAATATCTTTCTTAGCAAGACCCAATTTCCAAGTATCACTGATCATTGTAGGCGACAAGCTAATCAAACTTTCAGCCGCATTACCAGTTCGAGTAACACCAATACCATAACTAGCCACTACATCTAGTGTATGTGCAATCGGCGCAGTGGCACCAACCATGGCCCAAGTTGTTCCGCTATTACCAAAGCCGGTCATACCTGCGCCAAAGCTGTTCAAGAAGCCGTTCTTTTCAGACATCGCTCCTGTTTGCAGACTAACTCGCATATCCTTGTAGTCTGTTTCGTATTGTGCTGCCACGCCGTTTTCACTTTGCATAAAAGTCAGTACATCTGTTTTGCCCACCGGAACTGCAAACTCTCGATAAGTTGCATTCATTGCCAAGTAAGGACTAGTCGCCAAGCTGTTTACACTTGAACCAAATCCAACTGAGCCAGTGAGGTTCACTGCATAGTTGCGACCAATGCCGTCAACCATTTGCGTGTTGGCTAGCACACTACTGGATTTCAGTGCTGTCGCCACTGTACCAGTTGCAACTACACCAATTTGGGCAGTTTTTGCAGTAGGAGCAGTTCCATTCAGACTAGCAGTGGTATACACCAAGTTGCCAATAGGGCGTGTTGCTTTATCAAAGTTAACAAGTCCTCGGCCGTAAACTTCGTCAGTGCCTGCCTTGCCCAAGTCGGTAGTAGTATTCAAAACTTGTTGGACCAACTGTGCTGCCTTCATCTGCGGCCATGCTTGATGCATAAGTGCAATGCCGCCGGAGACATAAGCTGTTGCAGGACTAGTACCCGACACTGTAGTTGTCGTATTACCTGCTGTTTTTTGATTGGGCACTGCCGCCATAATCAGTTCACCAGGAGCAACAACGTAAAAGTCTTTAACTTGATATTTGTCAGCGCATGTAGTGCCAACGACATTAGTACACAGGCTTCCTGCCTTGTTTGAAAAACTAGAAATTACATTGCCTGCGCCCACACTACCTACAATCAGTGCTCGTCCACCGAGAACCAAATTGCCTGCGCTGTCTACTTGTGTAGCAAATGCTCCTGGAAATGCTGCATAGCCCAAGCCTTGATTGCCTGCTGCCGCAACTAGTACGGCACTTTTGCTTGCTGCCGCGTATGCAGGAAAGTATGTTTGACCATACAAACTACCGTAGTTTGCAGGGGCTTGCCATACACCCGGAGCCAGTTGCTTAACCTTTGATTGGAATGTTGCATCATAAGATGAACCCAAGCTCAAGCTAATTACATTGGCACCATTTGCTTCCGCCCAATACATACCTTGGATCATTGCTGAAGTGTTGATGTAAGAACTAGTGCCACCGTTACCAATCTGACCTAGCAAAAGTTTTGCGTCAGGGGCGACGCCAACAGTGCCCCAGCCATTTTGTTGTGCGGCCACAATACTTGCCATCTGGGTGCCATGCAAACCCCAGTTCAGTACAGTACTGCCTGCTTGGAAATTCTTAAAGGCAAGGACATTGTTTTTAATGTCCGCCTGTGTTAGATCAAATCCTTGATCAAGAACGGCAACAATACTTCCTCGGCCAGTGAAGCCACGTGCCCATGCCGCTGGAACTCCAGTTTGGCTCAGGTATTTCGTGACTGCATAGTTTTCGATAGTAGTGCGTGTGGCGCCAGTTCCAACCATTTGAGCATGGGCGGTAGCTGCCAAAAACACTGCTGTGGCAATTGCTGTCTTCTTGAACATGGAAATCCTTTGAGAGGTGGGGTAATTAGCCCCACGTTGTTTTGTTACTTACTCTGCGGCGGCAAGGACATCAGCGGCAGTAACCTCTGTGTCCACGGGCAGTGTAAACAAATTGTGAGCTTTGACGTATGCAATGCCAGCTTCTTTGGTCATTGCTTCTGGCAGTTCATGCAGATCAACGTCTGTGTGTCCGCCTTTAATAAGGACTTTGACACGGGTCAAATCGTTCGCGAAACGAACTTTAGTGTTGCCGTTAAGGGTAGAACGACCGATAACCTTAAAAGTCTTAGATGTAGCCATGATATTTCTTTCTGTGTGTGTGTTAAAAGTATGGTAAACCGTTTACCATACCATTATTATAACGTGTTCAATAATTGTTGTCAATATCTTTTTTGCCATTTTTTACAACTTTTTTACGATTGTAAAGTTTAGCACTAGGTATTGCTTGATTACGGAACTCGCCATTATGGAACAAGAAATCGCAACGGCGTTTCAAGCGGGGTACTTTAACGGTCATTTTGTTATCTTGTTTCATAATACTATTATAACACCAAAATCAATTGATGTCAATTATTTCCCAATTTCATGATCGCTGCCAATTCATCGTTTTCCACGTAGAAATCGGTAGTAGGATCGTAGTACATTCCTTCTTTAGGATCGTAATACAGAACTTGTCCTCCATAGTTGAATGGTCCTTCAAGTCCCTTGCGGGCGGAGTATTTGTTGCGCATTGTGTCCATGCTGTAATTATAACACCAAAATGAATTGATGTCAATTATTGGCAATTATTGCCAAACGTGCTCGGATTTCCATGTAGAACTGATGATACTTTGCCATACGTGCAATGTCTTTTTCAGTAACACCTTTCAAACGACGGATATCAGTGTTGTGACGCAGATCCGCCATCTTCACTCGCATAGCATCTTCATTTGCAAAGACACCTTCTTTGTATTCTTCGTAAGTTTGACCAGGTTGCTTGGTCAGCGCACGGATACCAACAATAACACGTTCGGAGATTGCAGCTTCACGTAGGTCTTTGTAAGTAACGCTAGTGTCTTCGATGACATCGTGCCCCAGTGCCATGCACATCAGTTCTTCGTCATCTGACTTGAGATAGTGCATGACCTTCAATGGGTGCAGAATGTAAGGGTTGCCACCTTTGTCAAATTGACCGTGGTGGGCACTGGTTGCAATGTGCAACATTTGTGCTAACATTTCGCCTTTTCTCATCTTGCTCTCCTTCTTTACAATTACAGTATAACACCAAAATGAATTGATGTCAATTATCGCCAATTAAATGATTCCAGCAAGCCGTGCTACAAAAATCATTTCTTCTTCCTTGACACCAATGTAATATGGGCGACCAGACGCAGTACTCGATGCCTTGCCCCAGTGTGTTTTCCAAGTGTGGTCTCGATTCCAAGTATATTCAGCGCCATATCTTTCGCGGAGGAATATTTCTACTTTTCCAGCGTCAGCACACCACGACGAAAACTTAATCGCATGGCTCATCCGGAATTCTTTATGCAAACGGTATCTTCCGTTTAATTTGATTACTTTAATAGTGTTCATCGTTTTAACAATTCAAATAATTTTTTAGGATCAATAATATCAACCAAATGTTTTACTTCTTTGACCGTGACTTCGTATTCGACAATTTCCCAGTTTTGCAGTTCCGATCGTCGGTTCTCTGAATAACTGTTCATGTGCAATGTAATCACTGTTCGGAGTTTACCCAACGTATCATATACCTTACCTGCGCTATTCCACGTACCATCTGCCCTGCGGAATAACTCAGGATCTTTCTTGCTTCGGATTTTGTAATAAAGCGTAGGCTTATCTAATTGTCCCATTACATGCCACCTTTTAATTTCCAAATCAGCACATCGTTATTATCAATCAAACAAATGTCGCTGCTATACTTGCTTACTGTTTTTGTGGTTTTACTTTTATCAACCAACAATATTTTTACATAACCCTTGCCCATGAGATTAGGCTTGCCCAATGCTTTGACTTGATAAATGTTACTGTAGAACACTACAAAGTCGTCAACACTAATCTCCCTGCCAATCATATCAAGTGGCTTCATAATCTTCCTCAACAACATGTTCATGAAATTCCCAGCCTTTGCCGCCGAGTTGTTTCATTAGATCATACTTGTCTGCTTCTTCTTTGCATCGCCGAGGTTGACCTACACTACCTACAACTGCCATGCAATCTTCGCATCTATAACTAATGCCACTGGATTGATCAAAGCTAGCAATACTTCCACAAGGAAGTTTAATCCTAGGCATCATCGGGCTGCGGTTCATGCAAACGCACTCTTTCCTTGAAACTTCTTTTGCAAACGTTGGTACTCGGCAAACTCTTTTTCAGCGTTTGTACGCTTACGCAACTTTTCCTTTTCGCGGTCCTTGGC
>Ga0209354_10000991_pt1 | contig 12624 bp, 16 predicted proteins | sample LauGreSpBDMM15DD_2_FD_187562 | JGI IMG/M metagenome (GOLD analysis project Ga0209354, IMG submission 187562) | Freshwater lake microbial communities from Lake Michigan, USA - Sp13.BD.MM15.DD (SPAdes) (version 2) | ecosystem: Environmental > Aquatic > Freshwater > Lake | place: Lake Michigan...
TACCACCATCTTGTCTGGCATCTGCCATCAAATACAGAGATTTACCACGAGGAACACAATAGTAGCCACAGAACTTCGTGTATCTCAAGGGGTCCTTATGTTTGTTATAAATAAAAAGCGCTCGGTCAGGTCTTAGAATAGATCTGCCTGACGCATCCAGTGTAGTTACATCCATAGCACCAGGCTTATGAGACCACATGCCATCTGAATCTTGTCTCAAGAAATGATAATCACGCTTAGGATCTACTATCAAGGCAATCTTACTTGTCTTACCAGGGCACCTTTGTTCAAATTCAATTGGTCTAACATCAGGATTATCTCCCCATAAGCGAGAGACCATATCGTTGCAGCCCTTCTCATGTTTTTCTGAGAAATGTCCGTATCCTGAGGCATAACCAGGCTGGTGAAAACCAACGTTACAATCTTCTGTATCATTACATTCCTTTATTAGCTTATCATCTATTGCATTCATTGCGTATGAAAAACAGTTATGGCTTTCCTTCAAGTTAGAGTTCTTATTCCAGGAATCAAGGTTTATCTTCGGCTCCATTCCAGACATCGGACTCTTCATGCACGACCTGGATGATCGAGTTTTGAGGTACTTCTGAGGTCGGTGACTCTTGCACCAATGCTTCCCTGGAATAGGGGCTGACTGGCAGCCCCTTTCGCACTGGCAAAGGGGTTTCCTCGGGAGATTCTGAAATCCCGGAATTTTTGGAGCCACTTTGTCTCCCATCTAACCTAGTCGATATATTACCCGCTCTACGCTGTAAACCTAACAAATTAGAATTCATATCTCCAACCCATTGTTCTATAGCATTCTTTTGTGGTTCTGGTAACGAAGTAATCTGACCCTGTTGAACTTGTGGAGTTGGTGAAATCAATGGCGCTTTCTGATTTGTCGCATTTCCAACACCTGATGTATCTGTAAATTTCCAGTATTCTTCTTCGACCTGCCTCATCTTAATTTTCTCAGCCATGTGAGAAAAAACTAGAAACTGATTTTCATGTGTTGCAGGAACCATTGCATCCTTCCCCGCATATCTTCCTGATAAAGCTACGTATTGCCATCCCTCTGAATGTAACATCTCCAAGGTAGTGTTTATGAAAAAATACTTCTTATCTAACTTGAAAAGCGACATAATACCATTTGAAATTGTAACAGATAATGAAATAACCCACGTGGCCCAATATATCTGTGTCTGCTGGGTGGACCCCTGAATAGATAAGAAGGCAGGGACTAAGATACTTCCAATAGTAACAATAAGACGCGTTAAATAAAACATAATCTCAAGATGTCTAGCTCTTACATGAAAGTTTCGTAAAACTTCCAAATATCTCTGTTGTAATACAGATTTCTTATATTGTTCTATTTTTAATGTCTGAAACATATCAAACAGTGTCTGTTCTTGAGATTTTTTCCTTATACATAACATTCCACTATTTCTAACATAGACTAGAGAGATGAAAGATCTCACAGATACCCAAATTTACTATATTAATCTGGATCAAAGGAAAGACCGAAAGGAACAATTCGAAGCTCAAGAGGCCCTGGCAACAATGCCACCGGTCGAACGAATTGCAGGTATTCACGGTCTCTCAGTAGATATTAAAAAAGACAAGCGTATAGGTGTAAATACCCGGGTTCAAGTGATAACTGAGTACAGACGTTCACATTATGAAATACACAGCCGTGGCGCAATTGGCGCGTCTCTATCTCATTTGAAAGTATGGCAAACATTCTTAAGATCTAAAGCTAAATATGCCTTAGTATTGGAAGATGACGTTAAGTTGCCCCCTACATTCTCAATGATGGTCCGGGATTGTGCTAAAGATTTACCAGCAAATTGGGATGTCTGGATTTTAGGATGGAACCATACACCGGTTGACACTGGTAAAAATGGCCAATCTCCTTTCAGACGCATTCTTCATTTTGTTGGGGCTCACTGCTACATTATAAGTAGACATGCTGCTAAAATATTTGTAGATGAGGCTTTTCCAGTTGAGACGCATATTGAACATTACATGAATAATGTCGCATTCTTAAAAGGGCTTTCCATTGTGCGTGATATACGTTTACATTTACCTCAGATGGACCGTGTATTAAATATATCAGATGTGAGAAAACCTGAGGGATGCCCTGCATGCCACTTGGATGACAAGGATGAAGCATTAGAAGCTAGACGAGCTAATATGCAATAGCGTTTTGCCTTATAGCTACGCCAATAGCTAGGCTAATAAAATTGAAGCATTTAACATTATTATGTAAACATAACAATGCCAAATGTATATTCTTACGCTTTTACTTCAGATGGCGAGGGACCCTGGTGGGGCATTCGATGCCCCAAGTCTTTCTATCAGACAATGGTGAGAGAGCTAGATGGAGCAACCCGTTGCTTCGTTTACATGACAAATGTTCGAGGTGAGACAGTTGCTCTTGCAGTTGAGGGGCCTCATAATGAGGATCCAGGTGAAGACAATATCTTTGCACCTGATTGGGTCTTTGAGCGTCTGAATATTGAGGCTGGAGATGAAGTTATTATAGATGCTATTTCGGAGGCATTGCCAAGTGGCGAGACGGTTACTATTCGTCCTCTAACTGGTTCCACGGTGGAGGGTCCAATGTTTCTAGAGGGCTTGACAGAGGCTCTTAACCAACTAGGAGTTGTTCAAGAGGGTCTGCTGTATGCTGTAGTGGATCCTTCAACTGCGGTAGTTCACCAGTTTATGATTGAGAGCTTGACACCTATGACAGTATGCTTGGCTGATGGAGAACTTCGAGTAAATCTAGAGAGGGCAATGGATCGGCCACCCACTCCTGAGCCTATTCTTCAGCCTGTACATCAGGAACCAGTGAACTTTGATAGCATTCTACCAGAGCCTTGTTGCCCTGCACCAGTCGCTCAAAAGGGATTTGTTGCCTTTAGTGGAGCTGGACGTAGACTAGATGGTAAGTAAATATTTAGTAAAAAAATTGAAAGGGTATATGCTATTTTTATTGGAACACAATGAGTATAGTTTCTAAGACAAAGGCTTGGAAACTATCATCAAAGTTCGATGATACAGACCCTAACGCAAAAATCCTGGAATCAGAGCTTCTTCTAACAGTGAAAAAGTCTACACTTTACGCACAATTACCTGTTAGTAGATTTCCTAGAGAGGATGGTTATATCATGGGTATTAAATTAAAGAATGATACTGATGTAATTACAGAGAATACACCAGTTGTATCACTGCATATGGATGACCTTGAAATTCCTGAGAAAGAACTTATTGATTCATCTGAGCCTGTGGAAACATTTAACCAGCTGAAGGAGCAAGCCAGAATCGCAAATAACAAGGTAGCAGAACATTATAAGACAATTGGTAGGGCAAATATAAAAGCTGTTAAGAAGGAGGTATTTACTGATTGGTTTAAGAATTCTATTTGGCGCAAGACAAATGGTTCTCTAGAGAAAATATTGTGTCCTGTATGTTCTATTAATGTGATTTCAAATGAATCATTTAGCGCAGGGCATATCTTGCCTGAGTCAAAGGGTGGCATGATGTGTATTGAAAACATCATGCCAATCTGTCCTGAGTGTAATTCTCAGATGGGTTCAAGGCACCTCTATTGGTTTGCCTGGCATTACTATGGAAAAGTTCTGTGGTCAGTTTATTAATTAATAACCATATACATAACTGAACCAAGATCAGTAATACTTGATGAAACAATCTGGAATGAACCATTTGTAATTGTCTCGGCGCTTAGAACACCCACGTTATTCTGACTAGCGTAAGTTAACATAACAATGGAACCATCTCTACAGTTTGATGCAGGAACCGTCAATTTCTTGAAAGGCCCAACAACCGGTGTAAGCGCGGTAAAGGTAGCAATACCAGAGTTTCCAGAATTTAGAAATAGACTTCCAAGTACTGTTACATCATTTGACATAACGCTACCCTGAGTGAAAACAGGCGGACCAAGGTTTTTTGATTGTTCGTTTACTGAATCCTTCAAGTAATTGGGTCTGTCTCCGTTAAAGGGTGCAAACACCGGGTCATTTGGATTAATGAATCCACTTAGAGTGCTTATGATATCAAAAACACCTACCATGTATGTCTTAACGCCAGGGTATGCATCAGGGTATAGCTTCTTACCATTCTCACGTAAAACATGACCAGCCGGGCAATTTACAGGGGTAGCACCATCAACAGCAACTAGGGCACCCGTCTTCTTAAATTGAGGAGGAGGGCCTGTTGTAACAACGTACTTAAAGAAATTGTCATCAAAGGCCTCTGTCGAGATGTATGATTTAGCACTAAGTTCCTTGACGTTGCGGGACATACTATACCTAAGGGATTGATTAAAAATTAAGATAATGGACTCTCTAGTCTTAAATGGCGCTCGGGAAATATCTAAATGTATTCAAGTTGCTCTAGATACAGATAATGGCGCACTTATTGGTCGCAATGGGACAATTGAATTAGAACAAATGATTTCTTATAATCAATACAGACTATCTGTATTAGAAATGAATGCAGGTATTTTTCCACAAATGATAATTCCAGTTTGGCGCATTCAATCTATAGATGCAACATCAGAGGCAGATGTATTAGCAACAGGGTGGTACGAACCACTGAAAGATGCTGAGCAAGAGGCTCTAATAAAATGGAATTGTAGAGCAGTTGAAATTCCATTGAGGTCCTTAGAACCATATTATGTTCCATCTGAACACAGATGGACTAATTTGCTAAAGGGTCAGACAGTATCGGTTGTTTCTTCTTTTACTAAAACAATGCAAGGTCAAATTCCAGTTCTCGATAAACTTTTTCCATCTGAAGTATTTCCATCTGATATTAAATGGAATTGGGTTCAGACGGGTCATCCACCCAAATTAGCCCAAGGCTTCAATGAATGGCCATCTTATATTACACATTCAATTGAAGCAGTGGATTGGATTGTGTCTAAAGTTGTCAGACATGGTTCAAGATTTGCTCTTATCGGGTGTGGTGGTATTGGCATGCTGGTGGCAAAAAAGTTAAAAGAGAGAGGTGTAATAGCAATTGTCTTAGGAGGGGCTATTCAAGTCCCCTTTGGAATTAAAGGGCGCAGATGGGAAAATCATTTAATTATATCTAAATTCTGGAATGAACATTGGGTTTCGCCATATGAAGAAGAGACGCCTGCAGGCTGTTCTGCGATTGAAGGAGGATGCTATTGGTAAAACTTTAGGAAAGTTTTATCAAAGGGTTAACCAAAAACCATAAAAATTGAAGCCACCGTGAACCCCAATCCATGTATACAATGGAAACACCTAAGAAGAGAGTCCTCAAGAAGAAGGCGCCTGTTCAAGAGGTTCCTCAGAATACAATTATTCCTCTAGTAAAGGTCGATGAGAAACCAAAGGTCGATGAGAAACCAAAGGTCGATGAGAAACCAAAGGTCGATGAGAAACCGACGTGTGGTATCTGTATCGAGCCCTATAACAAGATTGCCAATACAGAAGTAAAATGCTGCTTCTGCGAGAAGTCATCTTGTCGCCGTTGTATTCAGACCTTTCTAACAACGAGCACAAATGACCCGCACTGTATGCACTGTAGTAAGGTATGGGAGCGTGAATTCATTGATGATAATCTTACAATGACCTATCGTATGGGTGATTACAAGAAGCATCGTGAAAATGTTCTACTTGAGCGCGAGGTGGCTTTAATGCCAGCTACCCAGCACAGAGCCGAGCAAATCCGTTCAGCTGATAAGATGCAGAAGGAAGTTATACCTCCATTAGACAAGCAACTCAAAGAATGCTATGAGAGACAGGCAGTTATTACAGGGGAAATCAATAAGATCTACAGAGTAAGAGCTGATGCACTTTATCAGATTAACTTGCTACGCACTGGGCGTGGAGAGAAGGCAAAGGTCGAGACCCAGTTTGTCCGCAAGTGTCCTGATGGTGATTGTCGTGGCTTCCTCAGCACAGCATGGAAGTGTGGCCTCTGTTCCAAGTGGGCCTGCCCTGAGTGCCACGAGATTAAGGGTGATGAGCGTGACTCAGAGCACACGTGTAATCCTGATAACGTAGCAACAGCAAAGCTTCTTGCGAAGGACAGTCGCCCTTGCCCTGGATGCGGCACGGTAATCACAAAGATTGAAGGTTGTGATCAGATGTGGTGTCCTCAGTGCCATTGCGCCTTCTCGTGGCGCACAGGTCAGAAGGAGACAGGTGTAGTTCACAATCCTCACTTCTATGAGTGGCAGAGGAAGCAGAATGGTGGAACAGCACCACGTGTCCTGGGTGATGTAGCGTGTGGCGGCATCCCTGCATACCATGAGGTTCGTAATAGACTGATTGGTATAATGGCAAAGGAGCAAGAGAACATCTTGAACTTCCACCGTATTGTGACCCACGTTCAACACGTAGAACTCCAGAGATATCATAACGTGTTCAATCAGCTGGATAATCAGGATCTTCGTATTCAGTATTTGCTAGGCACTGTGGACAAGGAGTTGATGAAGGTTGAGGTTCAGAAGCGTGAGAAGCGTCGTGAGAAGGAGCGTGCTGTTCGCAGAGCCATGGAGGTTCTAGTTCAGGCAGGAACCGACTTGCTTCGTCGTATGATGGCAGAGGTTGATCTAGAAAAGAAGAGAAGCATTATGAGTGAAATTGATGCACTACGCATCTATATCAACGAGCTTCTAGCGAAGGTGAATGACCGCCTGAAGCTGTCTGTTCCCCAGTATACTTCAAACTGGTCAACGGTGTATCCGTTCAGCTCTACAGTAAAGCGTGCTGAGAAGGCTAAGGAGGAAATAAAAAAGGCCAAGGAGAAAGCGGATAAGGAGAAGTTAGAGGCTGAGCGTCTTTCACGAGAGGAGGAGAATAGACAGCTGAATGCGATACTAGATGAAATTGATGCTAAAAGCGGAGCTAATCGCGTTCCAACTTAATCCCAAGAAGCCGATGTAAGATATTAATTTGAGGTCCACTTGGACAAACTTTACCTGCCTCCCATGAATTACATGAATTCGCAGGAAACTGGCCTCTCTGGTCCAATTGTTTTTGCGTCATACCTTTTGCAACTCGAGCCTGAGCCATCTCAGAACGGGACTTTCCCGTTAGCATTTTTAGTTTACCTACATCTGCAGCATCAAGTTTACGCACAGCATGAACTGCCTCTGAGACATTAGGACATAAATTCTTTTTTGCCTCAGTAGCAACCGCCTTCGTAGAACGTAGCGTTACAGTAGCCCAATCCTGATGCTCCATTTATGCTTATAAAAAAGCATAATTAGTAAGTCAATTTTTATTAGACGAGCGCGGATATCAGAATAGCTAGGACAATTACTACAACAATTAATACTCCTATGAAATACCCTCGCTTAGAAATACGCTCACCCCCACACTGGTAATCCATTGTAGTATATATGTATACGTAAATCATCAATTTTAATGCCTAAATAAAAATCACATAATTTAAATAATATGATTGTAATTCTCTACGATTCAGAATCAGAAGAAATCCAGCGAGTTGCATCAAGAATTAGAAATGGAATTGGAAACTGTGAAACAATGGCTCTGAATAATATAAGTTATTCTGTTTTAGCAAGAGCAAATACAATTCTATTTGGATGTGCTTCTGGCTTAAGTACAGGGGTTTCTTACAGAATGCTAGAGTTTATGGAAAGAACCCGTGATAGATTTGCAAATCAAGTTTGGAAAAATAAGTTCGCATCTGGATTTACAATTGATGAAGGATCTAGTTCGATTAAAATAATAGAAGACTTATTTAGTTTTGCCTGTAAACATAGTATGATATGGATACCACAAGGACATTTAGCAGAAAATGAAGGTCAAAATAGACCAACAGGAACAACCGTAAATAGAAATAAATCATATTTGGGATGTATCGCAACGTTAGATGTTAGAGATTTAACTGCGGAAACTTTTGGAAGACGTATAAGGGAGCAAACAGAAAGACTATTAAATCCCAGACAACACTAGATATGCTCTTGCCTGCTAATACTAAGGCAAGTAATATTCCCCCGGGTCCTAGTTTGAAGGGTGGTAAGGGCAAGAAGACTTCTAGAAGACAGAGAAAATCAAGAAAGACTAGAAAACATAGAAAGTAAAGTCACTGATAGCGGTAGCTATCTAAAATACAAGACCTAAATTCTTATAGAATGGGGCGCCTTGTATTGGTCCGTGTAGGAGATCCAGATGGTCTATGGAATGTATGTAAAATGGGCGGAATGTGGGCAAGCCCTGAGTGTCATGAGCAAGTTGTTAGAAATATGTTTGTAGAAGGTTATACTGTCTATGCTCTATTCGTTGGAACTGGAGATAAGCTTTTAATGGCAGCAAAGATAACAAATGTAAGAGAACTTTCTAATGAGGATACTCTAATACCAAATACAACCGAAATTGGTCCTCTAAAAACTGCTATCATCTTTGACCCAAGTGAGGTTGCAGACCTTCGCAATAATTTGATGGGACCATATCAAGCTGCAATTGATTATGTAAAATACAAGCCTGGAAGTCAAATTTTAATTCCTATTTCATATTCTGAACCTATCCTCAACTTGATTACAAGTCTAATTACTCTAAGACGCGTCAATACAATGTACAGAGGAAACTATACTGTTATAAATCCAGAGTATTTATTAAATTTAAATATCAGTGGATGTTAAGATGAAGACAAGACGTCTTCGACATGAGGGTGCGCCAAGAGGTCTTCGGCGTAAGGCTGCGCCAACTCGTAAGGCTGCACTAACTCGTAAAGTACCCAAGCCAAATGAAGGAACAAAGTGGCCCAGTGGGTCTATTGTATATATTTGCGGAGCTTGTCCTCTGAAATTTGGACCTTCCGATAAGGACCTGGGGGGGTCAGAACAAGCAGTTGTTCAGCTTTCCAGGTGCTGGGCTGCGCAAGGGAGGCCTGTAGTAGTCTACGGAAAGTTAAAAGAGGGAAAGAAAGATGGTGTCGAATACAGAAATATAGATGAATTAAATCTAGCAGATACATTTGATATTGCGATATTCTGGAGATCATTTGGAATTCGTTTGCTACCATTGGTAAAAGCCAGGGTTCGTCTAATAGATTTACATGACAGCTGGGACCCTAAGAACTACGTCGCACCGAAGCAGATCTTAGAATTAGCCGATTACGTGATGGTAAAATCAAAATACCATCGTTCCTTGTATCCATATATCCCCGATAACAAGATAAAAATAATAATGAATGGTGTTCAGGTTTCTTTATTTGAAGGAATTCTAGAGAAGATAAATCAAGGAGAAAGAGATCCCCATAGGTTCATTTACGCATCTACATATGAACGTGGATTAGAACCTATTTTACGTTATACCTGGCCAAAAATTAAGAAGGCAATTCCCGATGCAACCTTCCACATATTCTACGGAATGAACCGCTTAGCAAAAACTCCTTTAGGGGCAAGGCTCTATGAATTGTTCAAGCAGTCAGGAGTATCTGAACATGGTCGTGTAGACTTAGAAGAAATAGCAAGACAGAAGGCGAGGTCAGGGTTCCACCTATATGTGAGCAACTCTGCAACTGAGATAGATTGTATTAGTGTTCGTGAGTCTTTATTATGTGGGTCTATACCCGTGTTAGGAACTGATTATGTCTTTGAGGAGAGAGATGGAATTCATATTACCGGCAGTACAGACAATTCAACAACATATAAAAAAGCAGCATCAGTTGTAATTGGTTCTATTAAACGAGGACCTGAATACTTAGAAAAGAAGCGAAAGGAATTCAAGAAATCAAAGACAATTATTTCCTGGGAAAAAGTTTCCGAGATGTGGTCAAAGGTTTTTTAATGCGTTTAACAATCTCCATAAATCCATTCACATTGTAGATGTCATCGTGGATTATTGCGAAGAGCCGCCCGACTAAGAAGAAGCCATCTGTAACGAAGTATCACGATACTGCCTCGTCTCCAGATGTTTTTAGTATGTATATGTCCTTTATAGGCTCTTATATTTATTCCCAGAAGATGGGAGAAACATGTAACGTGTGGGATGAGACTGGTGTTCTTAAGAGCAGCTTGAAGGTAAATCCTCAGGTCAAGTATCTGAATGAGAAGCCTGAAGAAGCAACTGTGCTAGCGAATAAAGATTACACTGGGGTTACTTCTCCAATGAAGTTCAAGGAAATCCAGAAGATTGCTGGGAGCATTATTTCATATGACCAGGCCTTGAACCAGGCTGTAATTAATTATCTGAATAAGGCTGGTGTTCGTGCAATGTTTGATATTGGCATCCACTTAGAGCGTGACCCCGCAGGGCCCAACCTAGCACAGCTCAAGAAGTATGCTTCTTCCATTAAGGCCTATCAGGTAAAGGCAAAGAAGGATACGCTAGCCGTCTATATCATGTCTGATAGTTATGCAACAGTTTCACACTTCCAGACATATTGTGATCCCTCCTGGAAGATTACGGCTCTTTGTAAGAACCCTCCTAAGGATGCAGATTCTACTTTCGTTAATGCAATGGCAGAGGTTCAGATTATGACTGCCGTTCCTGCAGTAGTATTAGACTTTGAGAGACCTGTTGACCGCTTCATTTATTTGATGCAAAGAAGCCCTCGTCTAAACTACTTTGTTGAGATGGGAGATAAAGAGTGGGCGTTATTGTAGATGGATTTATTTGAACCAATTGGAGAAGCACTTGTAATAAATGGAATTACGAATCATAATTCGGAAATCCAATTATATTTACTGATAGATACCGTTTATTTTGTTCTAGTTGTAAGTGTATTATTTTTAAGTCTATGTTATAAATAGAATGTCAAATGCAAAGGAGCTAACAGATGCTCAGGCGCTTCTTCAAAGCCAGGCTAAAAATACAACAAGCTGGGCTAACATGATGAATCAGGAAGATGCATTAAGGCCTCCTGCGCCTCCAAGCGCGCCTGCGACATACAAGGCTAAGACGTATTTACCAGGCGCGTCTTCCTGGGCTCAAAAACAAGCAACAATTGAAGAGGAGGCTTCCGCCGAAAGAGCCCAGACACCAAACTCAATAAGTGAGAGCAATCTTGAAGACCTTGAACGTAATAAGCGCTCGTATGACCGCTACAGAAACAGGATGGGGCTACCTCGTAGAGCCAGTAGAACACCTTCAAGAGAAAGACGCAGACGTAATTCAGAGAAGCGTAGAACTGCAAGAAGGCGTAGTCACTCCAGAAGACGTAGTCACTCCAGGCGCAGCTACTCAAGAAGACGTAGATCTCCCTCACCAAGACCTAGATCAAGAAGCCCGGTAAGACGCTACGGCGTTGGACGTAGATATGTCGCCGCCCCTGGATTTGGATCTAGACGTAGATCTCCATCTCCTAGACGCAGAAGCCCATCACCTAGATACACTAGACGCAGAGGTTCAAGAAATGTAAGCCCCCTTCGCTATACAGTAGCTCCTGATGGTCGCACAGTAAATGAGTTTGGTCGCAATGTCCCTGATCGTACACAGACACAAAGACGCCCATATAAGCCTGCAAACTGGAATGTTTAAGGGGTACTAAATTTGACAAATGAAAAACCTGTTATACTCATACATGGACGACTTATATCCAGGAATGATTATACCATACAAGCCTCCTCTTTCAAGTGCTGCAGAATTATATATATATGGGTCATTTGTAATAGGAATTCTAGCTGTCATAATACTTGGCTGTGTAGGAGAACCCCGTAGATATTATAGGGTTATGAAGCGCAAGAATACCGATGAAAGTCCTATTATTCAGATTTAACTTCGACAGTTGTAGTATTATCTCTTTCTAATTCTTTTTCATTAAACATACTTTCTCCTTGAAACGTGTTTTCTCCCGAAAACATTGTTGGAATAAATGATGTTCCTAAAGAAGCCATATCTAAGATTGCATTTAATTCACCACGCATTAAATATTGTTCTTTTATTAATTCATCTTGTATTTTTAAAATTCTACCAATATCATGTAAAATCAGAGCAACCATAATTAGGAATATAATTATAGATACTGTAAACCACATTCTTTTTAATTAATAGAATATAAAAATTGACCCGGAATTATACGTATACAGTAGTAAAATGTCAAGAGAGCGAGCAGTAAACAGATTTGCAAAACTGTTTTTCTGGGAAGATATTCTAAGAAAACACTTTTCTGAAATGAATATTGAATTTGTAAAAATTGCGTTAATTGAAGAACTCGTTCCATTTACGATGTACAGTGGATTTTGCAGAATTAAGTCATTGTCTGAAAAAGATGAATTTATAGAAGTAATAGTTTCATTTAATAAAAAGGGTATACCAAGTATAGATTGTAATCGGACAATCTTAAATTCCATCGAGGACTGCTTAGACGGAGGGAAAATACTATTAGATAATAGATGAGCTTCCGCGCAGAACTTATAAGCGACACGCATTTGAATATGTGGAAATATAAACCAGATAAATTAATGAAACTTTTTTCTTTAGAAACTCCAAATCTCATTTTAGCAGGAGATATAGGAGATCCAGATGAACCAACTTTACATTCTTTTTTAGATTTAGCCAGGCAAAAATATAAACGTGTGTTTTATATTCCTGGAAATCATGAATTTTATGGAACTGAACCTGGTTCTAAGAAAAACCCTGCGATTGTCTTAGA
>Ga0209354_10000994_pt1 | contig 12591 bp, 20 predicted proteins | sample LauGreSpBDMM15DD_2_FD_187562 | JGI IMG/M metagenome (GOLD analysis project Ga0209354, IMG submission 187562) | Freshwater lake microbial communities from Lake Michigan, USA - Sp13.BD.MM15.DD (SPAdes) (version 2) | ecosystem: Environmental > Aquatic > Freshwater > Lake | place: Lake Michigan...
AGCATATCTTTACAGGGAAATGTTTAATGTAGATGAGTTTGTTTTTGTATGTATTGACAAAGGAAGTTTAGACATTGGAATATTTGAATGTTCAGATGAATTTTATGAAAAAGGCAAACGTAAACTTGAACAAGGTATAGATAATTATAAATACTTCTTTGGAGAAGATAGCGATGTAGATTTGAATCAATATGTATTAAGAGGAGTATTATGAAAGTAACAGATAAAATAACAATAACAAACGAAGATAATATGTTATTGATGGCAAGATATCCTGATAACTATTTTGACTTGGCTATTGTTGACCCTCCTTATAAAAATGATATTAGTGGATTAAATGCTGGAATAAATAGAAATTTTAATTATAATGAATTTAAAGCTCCTACTAAAAAATATATTGATGAGTTGTTTAGAGTTTCTAAAAATCAAATAATGTGGGGATTTAATTATTATTTAGAATTATTACCAAATACAAATTCTTGTATTATTTGGAATAAACATCAAAATGGACATTTTAGCGAAGCAGAATTGGCTTGGTGTAGTATAGGAAAAACAAAAATTTTTGATAGGGCATACCAAAAAGATATAGGAAATAAATTTCATCCAACACAAAAACCAATAGAATTATATAAATTTTGTTTAGAAACATACGCTAAAGAAGGTGATAAAATATTAGATACACATTTAGGTTCAGGTTCAATAGCAATAGCTTGTCACGATTATAAATATGAATTAACAGCTTGTGAATTAGATAAAGAGTATTACGATAAAGCAATACAAAGAATAACAAACCATACAAACCAACAAAAACTATTTTAAATGGAAATAACAGAAAGATTAAAAGAAATAATATTAAAAGAAACTGATATAGATGTTTCTAAAAATAGTAGAAAGCATAATATAATAGAAGCAAGAGCATTATATTTTTATTTGGTAAAACATTTTAAACCTAAAATGACATTACAAGAAATAGCTGAATCAGTAAATAAGAATCACGCTACTGTAATACATTCTTTAAATAATTATGAAATGTATGAAAAGTTTAATAGAGATTTAAGAAGTTTAAGAAACATAATAGTAAATCAAATGGATGAAGAAAATGTATTAAACACAGAAAATATAAATGAATTAAGATTAGAAATTAAAAAGAAGAACTTAAAAGTATCTGAATTAGAAATACAATTAGAAGAAAGTAATTTAAGATTAAACAAACTTGAAAAATCAGCATACGAATACAAAATAATAGAACAGCTAAACAACCTTCTTAATAAAACAAAAGATACAGAACATCACAATGTAATGATAATACGTTTAGAAGCTATCTACGATATGAATATGAAAGTAATAGAACATAATAAAAACAATTAAGATGCAAAAGAAAATAATAAATAAGATGAATGAAGGACAAGAATCAGATGTGCCTTTATACACTTGGAAAACAATACCAAATAGTTTAAAAGAGTTTTGGTCTAATCAATTAAATAAATAAGCTATGCCAGATATAACAATGTGCCAAGGAATAAATTGCGAGTTAGCATCTATATGCTATAGATATAAAGCAGAACCAAGTAAGTTTAGACAATCTTGGTTTATGTATCCTCCTAATAAAGGATTAGAATGTGAATACTTCTGGGAATATAAAACCGATGAAGAATGAAATATATATTAGTGTTATTAGCTTATGAGTTTATAAGGTCAAAGTTAATTTGGCTATGGTATTATTTAATTAAAAAAGGAACAGAATAATGAAACCAATACATAAATTAAATGGAGGAATAGGTGCTACACTATGCCATCTATGTAGTATAATAATAACTACAGGTTTGACGCAAAATTTATATTGTGATAAATGTTTATCCGAAAGAATTAAAACTGATTCTGAATTTAAACAGATAAAAGAAAGAGCAAATAATTTAATGAGATTGAAAAATGGATTTAAAGATAAACAATAATAGATTTTATTTATTTTTAAATTAATAATGATAACTTTTTTGATTATGGAAGATAAAAGAAAATACAATGGCGGAAATAAAAACGCTGGACGTAAACCAAAAGTAGAAGAAGAAAAAGTAAACAATATATTTCTTAAAGCATTAGGCGAACTTTATAATAAAGATACAGAAGAAGAAACAAAGATAGCTTTTGTTAAATCTACACTAATGGAATCACAAAGAGGACAATTGTTTATTGCTGAACATATATTTGGTAAGCCAAAAGAAATTATTGAAGCTACACACAATGTAAATGATTTTAACATAAAAGATATATTTAAAATTGGAAATAAATCTGAATGAAAAATATAATTTATTAGGAAGTGAAAGTAGATACTTTGTAATTACAGGTGGAAGGGGTTCAGGGAAATCATATTCTTTGAACTCGTTTCTTCTGTTACTTACTTATGAAGTTGGTCACGTTATATTATTTACAAGATATACTTTAACATCTGCAAACGTTTCTATTATTCCAGAGTTTATAAATAAGATTGAAACAGCTAATTTAAGCCACGAATTTTATATTACCAAGGATGAAATAGTAAATCTAAAAACAGGTTCTAAAATACTCTTTAAAGGTATTAAAACAAGTAGTGGAACACAAACTGCAAGTTTAAAATCATTAGCTGGAGTTACAACTTGGGTATTAGATGAAGCAGAAGAATTAAATGATGAAGAAATATTTGAAAAGATTGATTTTAGTATAAGAACTAAAGGAGTTCAGAATAGGGTTTTACTTGTGTTGAATCCTGCAACAAAAGAACATTTCATTTATAAGAAATTTTTTGAAGATAAAGGAATAGAAGCAGGAAGCAATTTAATAAAAGGAGATACAACATACATACATACAACTTACCAAGATAACATACACAACCTTTCTGAATCATTTATTAATCAGATTGAAAATATAAAGTCAAGAAGACCAGAAAAGTATAAGCATCAAATATTAGGTGGATGGTTAGATAAAGCTGAAGGAGTTATATTTACTAACTGGACTATTGGAAAGTATGAACACGTAGGTAAATCTGTATTCGGACAAGATTATGGATTTGCTTCAGATGCGTCAACTTTAGTGGAATGTAATATAGATATAACAAATAAAAAGATTTATGTTAATGAAAGATTTTATCTTCACGGATTAACTACTTCACAAATATACAATCTAAATAAACAACACGCTGACGATTGTTTAATAGTTGCTGATTCAGCAGAACCAAGATTGATAAGTGAATTATCTACATTAGGTTTAAATATAGTTCCTGCAATTAAAGGACCAGATTCTGTTACTTATGGAATTAGTGTATTGCAAGATTATGATTTAATAATAAGTCCTGAATCAATTAATCTAATAAAAGAATTAAATAATTATTGTTGGTTAGAAAAAAAGTCAAAAACTCCAATAGATGCCCACAATCATATTATTGACCCATTGCGTTATTGTGTTACATATCAATTAGGAAATTTAAACAAAGGAACTTACTTTATATACTAATGACATACGGAGAAATAATTTCAACAATACAATGTTATATACATCACATAAAGAATATAGAAGTGGTTATTAATTTGCCACGTAATATAGGTGAGATTAAAAAAATGCAAGAGATGTATAAAGTTGCAAGTGCTTATTTGAATAGTTAAATAAATGTTAAAGTAAAATATAAATAACAAAAAGTATTATATTTGTAAAATATATTTAATCTTAAAACAAACATTATGAAACAATACGAAGTTAAAGGTTGGTACAGATATGCCGACAATGAGAAAGATTATGAGTATGCTAATATAATAGCAGCAAACGAACAGATGGTTATTACACTATTCAAAGATATGTTTAAACTAAACTTCTTTGCAATAGATATAAAAGAGATTAGTTAATAGGTTAATTGATTGTTGAATTAAAGTACCAGTAGAGCTTCCCGTAAGAACAGCCTTCTGGTCTTTTTTTTGTTCACTTATTTTTAATGTTCATTATTTGTGAACGTTAATTATTTGTGAACTTTTTTTTGTTTAATACAATTTACACATTATTTTATTATTATAAAAAACAAATCAAATGAAATTAGAAATCACAATCCCGACTAAATTAAGTGAAATAAAACTTTCACAGTATCAAGCTTTTTTAAAGATAGCTAAAGACAATGAAGATACAGAATTTCTACATCAAAAGATGGTACAGATATTTTGTGGAATAGATTTAAAAGAAGTTGCCTCAATTAAATATAAAGATGTAAATGATATAACTACATCTATAGGAAATATGTTTAACCAGAATCATTCTTTTATACCTATATTTAAAATGGGTGGAACTGAATTTGGTTTTATTCCTAATTTAGAAGATATGACATTTGGTGAATATACAGATTTAGACACGTATATAACCGATTGGGATGAGATACATAAAGCAATGGCAGTATTGTATAGACCAATTAAAAAGAAGGGTTTAAATGGCACATATGATATTGAAGATTATAATGGAACAATAACTTATGCTGAAGTAATGAAGTTCGCTCCATTAGATGTTTGTTTAGGTGCTACGGTTTTTTTTTATCGTTTAGGCAACGAATTATTGAAAGCTACGATAGCTTATTTGGAGAAGGACAAGGAGGTACAGAATATTCTGCAGTCGGAATTTTCAATTCTAGATACGGATGGTACAGTAGCCTCTATGCTTTGTCTCAAGGAGACATTAACAAATTTGACGCAGTTACAAGATTACCAATTAATCAATGTTTAACATATCTAACATTCGAAAAAGAAAAGAATAAAATAGAAGCTGATTTAATTAAAAGACAAAATAGATGACGTCACATTATTACGAAATAACACAAGCAATTAAGAACCAATTAAAGGAAGATTTATTTGTAAATACAGTTACTATAGGAGATATATTTAAAGTTGATTTAAACAAACTTACAATCTTTCCTTTAAGTCATATTATAATAAATTCAGCAACTTATTTAGGTTCTACTTGGAATTACAATGTATCTATATTATGTATGGATATTGTAGATGAAAGTAAATCATTAACAACAGATATATTTTTAGGAAATGACAACGAGCAAGATGTTTTAAATACACAGTTAATGGTAGTTAATAGGTTCTTGGAAGTATTAAGAATGGGTAAATTTGGTGATGATTATGAATTGATAGGTACACCATCTTGTGAATTTTTTACAGAAAGATTTGAAAATAAAATGGCAGGTGTAACTGTTACTTTTGATATGGTAATACAAAACCAAATGAGCAAATGTTAGAAGTTCAAAAGACTTTAATTAAATTTAGAGATTATGTTATCCAACAATCAAGAAGCAATTTAACAAAAGGTGGAAAGAATAGTTCTAAAGAACTTTATAATTCTATTAAAGGTGAAATTGTAAGTGATAATGGATTTAGCATAGTTGGATTTACAATGGCTGAATATGGTGCTTATCAAGATAAAGGAGTTTCTGGTAAGATTAAAAAATACAATACACCATATAGTTATAAAAATAAAATGCCTCCTGTAAAAGCATTTGACAAATGGATAGTAAAAAAAGGAATAGCACCAAGAAATGCTAAAGGAGAATTTCAATCAAGAAAAGGTTTACAATACGCAATAGCAAGAAGCATATTTATGAATGGAATTAAACCATCTTTATTTTTCACTAAACCATTTGAAGCAGGATATAAAAAATATATAGATGTAGATTTATTAAAAGCATTTGGGCAGGATGTTGAAACAATGGTAGATTATAATTTAAAAGATATTACAAAATGAACATAGTAAAAATTTATAAAGGAGAAGATACAATTCCTACGTTTATAATTGAAAGTATAGAAGTAATAGATTCAAGTCAATACGTAATTTTATGGGATTGCAAAGAGGAAATATATTTAGATGAAAATTTGATTGATACAATATACCATACAATATGAAAGTAGTAAAAGTAAGAAGTCCGTTTATAATTGAAGTAAATGAAGCTGGACAAATAGGTAGTAAAATAGAATTATCAATATGGAATGGAACATCATATCCTACTTCTGGAGTAGGTTTTTATTCATTATCAAAAGCAATTCCAAGTGCAACACAAATAAGCACATATTACAACGTGTCTAATTATGTAAAAGAGTTTATAGATAATATAAAAGCTAATTATACAAATTACGTAGGAAATACAGAGCAGAGTAATGAATGGACAAGGTTTCAAATTAAAAGATATAAATTAGTTGGAAGTACTTATACACTTTTAGATACTAATGAATATGTAGGTGTAAATGGATTTAGTGGTTATTCAGATGGCTATCAAAATCCAAGTGATATAAAAATGCTTCTTTTAGGTAATGCAAATATTAATAATTATTATTATTCACAATCTACATATCCAAATACTAATATTCAATATTTTAATTTAATAGTAGACAAACCGACAGCGACTACAACTTTGGTATATATAAAATATGAAAGAATTGACGGTACTGTTTATTCTTTGACAGTTTCATTTGGCGTTGGAAATACTGGAATACTTAATCCAACAATTCCAATTAGTATTGTAAAAGTAAACGCAAATTTTATAAATGGATGTAAAGTTACAATCACATACACACCTGTAACAGGAAGTCCTATTGAAAATATTTTCTATACCTATCCAATAGAAGAATGTAAATACACTCCTGTACTTTGTGACTTTATAAACCGTTATGGTGGATGGCAAACTATTACATTTTTTAAACAACAAACTAATACTATTGCAGTAAAAGGAACAGATTATAAATTAACACAAAGTGCAATTAATTATAATACTTCAATAGGTCAATTTAAAACATTTAACACAAACGGTAAACAAACAGTTAAATTAAACACAGGATTTGTTGATGAGAATTATTCAGAATTGATAACTGATTTATTATTATCTGAAACTGTTTTATTAGATGGCAAACCTGTAACTGTAAAGACACAAGGAAGCGATTTAAAGACAAGTTTAAAAGACAGATTGATAAACTATGAAATGGATTTTGAATATGCTTATAACCTTATAAATGATGTAATATAATGTTAGCAGTAGCCATATACATAAAAGATGTTGATACATTAGAATACAACCGAATTGATTTGTTTGATGACGAAAAGATTTCGGTAACAAGTTCTATTCAAAACATCAACGATATAAGTAAAACCTTTACAGATTTTAGCCAAACATTTACTGTTCCTGCAACAAAACAAAATAATAAAATATTTAGACATTGGTACGACAACTCAAATGATGCACCATTTAGTACATTAGTTAAGTCAGATGCTTATATTGAAATAGACACGATAACTTTTCGTAAAGGTAAAATTCAATTAGAAAGTGCAAATTTAATCGAAGGTCAAGCACAAGACTATTCAATTACTTTTATTGGAACATTAGGTAATTTAAAAGATAAATTTAATGGTAAATATTTAAAAGATTTAACAGATACTACATATGATTTTGAATATACATCAACAATTGTAAAAAATAAAGTAGTTACAACCACGACAAGTGGCGATGTAATGTTTCCTCTAATTACTTCTGATGATGTATGGGCGTATGGAAGCGGATATAATATTGCAGCAACTGGAACACCAATAAGATATAATGACTTATTTCCAGCTATAAAATTATCAGCAGTTTTAAATATGATTGCAAATGATAATAATATTTTAAATTTAAATTTTAATGGTTCATTTTTATCTGATGCAAGATTTACAAATGCTTATTTATGGTTAAAGAATGCGGATAGTTTTATAGCAAAACAACAATTAACAAAAGTTAATTTAACTTCTGAAAGTGGTGATAGTTCATCTGTTACTGGTTATACTGCTGATTTAACAAATGATACAATAACAAATACGGCATCACCATTAACATATAATGTAGGTAGTGATACTTATATTTTTAATTTCAAAAAAATTACGTTTAATATTACCCCGTCTGTTTCTGGAATATCATATTCAATTAAAATAAATAAAAATGGTATATTAATTTTTGATAGCGGATTATTAAATTCAACTTCTGGAGTTACATATAGCCAACAATTTGAAACTAGTGGTAGTTATTTGGGTACAAATGATTATTTTGAAATATATGTAGGAACATCCGAACCTTTTACATTTACTACTAATACAGTAGCAATAGCTACATATTCTAAAACTACTGGATTTCCAATAATTTTTCAAACTAAAACACGTAATTTTTTATCTGCATCTCAAACAACACCGTCATATACATTACAAATTAATCAGTATTTTCCAGAAATAAAAATAGAAGATTTCTTTTCTGGATTATTAAAAATGTTTAATTTAACTTGTTTTTCAGAAGATGGTATAAATTATACAGTAGAGCAACTTGAAGGTTATTATTTAAATGGTTTAGATGTAGACATAACTAAATATGTAATACAAGACAAAAAGAATTTAAACCGAGTAAAGACTTATAAAAAAATAAACTTTGATTATGAGAAAAGTGAGTCAATAATTAACGTAGGTTTTAATTCTACTAATGGAATTGAATACGGTTCTTTACATTATTCAAATACACCTCCAGCAGAGGGAGAGGAATACTCAATTAAACTACCTTTTGAGAATTTAAACTTTTCAAATTTATCTGAACTATTACAAGTTGGTTATTCTTTAAAAACAGACTTACAAAAATATATTCCAAAGCCAGTTATTTTATATGATTATAATTCAACTGCATTGACAACTGTGCCTCAATTTTATTTCAACACAAATATAAGTGGTGGAACATCAACTCCGCACACAGTTTACAAGGCATTCGGACAAGAAACTTTAATTAGCGGTGAAACATACGGATTAAATTTTCCTTCACAACAAAGTACACTAACAAATGAAATAGTAAATAATGGATTATATCAAAATTACTATTCTAATTACTTTAATAACATTTACAACTTTAAGGCAAGATTAGTTAAAGTTAGTGCTATACTACCAACGAGTATAATAACATCGCTTAAATTGAATGATAATGTTATTATAAGAGATACAAAGTATTTGATTAATACGTTTACAACAGATTTAACAACAGGAGAAGTTCAATTTGAATTATTAACAGACCAAAGATTATGATAAAGCACATTTTAGATTTATTAGCATTAGATGAATTTTACGGACAAAGTGAACTTATTGAAATAGCTAAAGGAAAGTACCAAAGACCAACAACTTGGAAACAAGCATTTAACCAAATCAAAAGAGAAATAAAATGGCTGAAAAGAAAGTAATAGAATTAGAAATTAAATCTAATTTAAATGTTGCAGAAAAACAATTAAAAGATTTAGGAAATGCCATTAAAATAGTAGATAAGGAAGCTACTAATCTTGATGCTACATTTGAAGAAATTTATGGTGACATAAAACCATTAACTGCTCAAATGGGTGAATTAGAAGATAGACTTTATGAACTTGCTAAAGCAGGAAAACAAAATACTCAAGAATATAAAGATTTATTAAAAGAGGTAGGAAAATATAAAAGAATACAACAAGAAACAGATAAAGTTGTAGATGCTGCTGCACAAACAATGAGTAGCAAATTATCAGGCTCATTAAACGCTGCTGCAGGAGGTTTTTCTTTAGTTCAAGGTTCAATGGCTTTATTTGGTGCTGAATCAGGACAAGTTGAAGAAGCTATTTTAAAAGTTCAAGCAGCTATGGCTATAAGTCAAGGTGTTGAAACTATTCGTGAAGGTTCTAAAAGTTTTAGTGCTTTAAGTAATTCAGTAAAAAGTTATACAATAATTCAAAAAATATCTGCTGCTGCTCAATATGTTTGGAATGCTGCAATGTCTGCAAATCCAATTGGTTTACTTGTAGTAGCTATTGCTGCTTTAATTGCTGGTGGTGTGGCATTAGTAAATTATTTTAAATCAAGTTCCGAAGCAAGTGCGAAAAATACTGCATCTATTAAATCAAATAAAACTGCGTTAGAAAGTCAATCTAAAGCTGCCGATAGTGCTTCTAAATCATTACAAACAAATTCTGAATATCAATTAGCAATGGCTAAAGCATCTGGAGACTCTACTGCTGCAATTCGTAAATTAGAATTAAAATTAATTGATGAGAAAATAGCTTTTGCAAATTCAAGTAGAGAAATAGCTAAAAATACATATCATAAAAATTTAAATGCTTTAGCAAGTTTAAAAGCTGCAGATGCTGATGAAGAACAAATAAAATTACAAGAAGAAATAACAAGAAAATCATTAGAAGAATTTGGTAAACAAACCAAAAACTTAAATGATGCAAATGCTGAAAAGGGAAATATAATTAGAAGGCAAAATGTAGAAATACGACAAGAAATAACTAATCATAATAAAGAAATATCAGATAAAAATAATTCAGCTGCTGATAAGGCAAAAGAAGATGCAATTTCAAAAGCAAAAGAATTAGAAGAAGAAAAACAAGCATTAATAGGTAAACAAGGAGAAAGAGCAAGAGATGAATACGAAGCATCAGAAAAATTAATTAAAGATGCGAGAAAAGCAAATGAAGATGCTTTAAAAACTGAAAATCAAATTAAAGTTGAAAAAGAAAATGCCGATTTTGAAGCCAAAAAATTAGATTTATTAAATAAAGGTTTATCTATTGAAGAAATAGAAAAAGAACATAAAAGAAAATTAGCTCAATTAGACACTGAATATTTTGCCTCTGAAGCTGATAAAGGAATAAAATCAACTGCTGATGCAAAAGCGAATGCAGATGCTAAAAAGAAAATTGCAGAATTAGAAAAGAAAGATAAATTAGATGCAGTTGACGCTACTGCTTCATCATTATCTGCAATATCTGAATTATTAGGGAAAGAGACTGCCGCTGGTAAAGCTGCCGCAGTAGCAGCTGCAACTATTAATACTTTTAGTTCTGCTCAAAAAGCTTATGATAGTACTGTTGGAATACCTTATGTAGGTCCTATATTAGCCCCTATTAATGCAGGTATAGCTATTGCTGCAGGTATTAAAAACGTTAAATCTATTTTAGCGGTAAAAACTCCTGGAGGTGGAGGAGGTTCAGCTCCAAGTATGAGTGGTGGTGGAGGTGGTGCTGCAACTGCTCCTGCTGCTCCATCATTTAACGTAGTAGGTGCAAGTTCAACAAATCAATTAGCACAAACAATAGGTAACCAACAACAACAACCTATTAAGGCTTTTGTAGTAGCTAATGATGTTACAACACAACAAAGTTTAGATAGAAACATAGTTTCAAGTGCTTCAATAGGATAAACAAAATAAATATAAATTAATTATAATATAAAAAAAGAATATGCGAATAGTTGAATTAATTATAGACGAATCTGAAAAGTTAAACGGAATAGAAGCAGTATCTATTGTTGAATTTCCTGCAATAGAATCTAATTTTGTGGCATTAAGTGAGCATTTAGAACTTGCTAAAGTTGATGACGAAAAGAAGATTTTAATGGGTGCTGCATTAATACCAAATAAAAACATTTACCGTAAGAATGGTAATGATGAATATTATATTTTCTTTTCAGAAGATACAGTACGTAAAGCAAGTGAATTATTTTTAATGAATAGCAATCAAAACAACGCAACATTAGAACACGATAAGAAACTTAAAGACTTGTCAGTAGTTGAATCTTGGATAGTTGAAGATACTGAAATGGATAAATCTAAAAAGTATGGTTTAAATGCTCCTGTAGGAACTTGGATGGTATCAATGAAAGTTAATAATGATGCTATATGGAATGACTTTGTAAAAACAGGAAAGGTTAAAGGTTTTAGTATCGAAGGATATTTTAGCGACAAATTAGAAATGAGTTTACAAATAGCAAAAGAACAAGAATTAATAGATAAAATAAAATCAATAATAACTAATGCTGAAATTAATAAATAAAATTATGGGAAATAAAACAAGTTCGCCAAAAGGTGGTAAAAGAGGATGTCTATGTAAAGACGGAACATACAGTTCAAAATGTTGTGATGGAGAATTAATAAATCAAGGAATTGGTCCAACAGTTAATCAACAAACAAGTACAGTTACAAACACAAATACTGCAAGAGTTATAACAAGTGTAAGTTCGTAATTTATAACAAAAATAAATAATAATAATTAATATAAAAAAAATAGTATGACAACTGAAAAATTAGTAAACAAAGCATTGTTTGGAAAAACAGAATTATCTTCTCAAAAAGTAGAATTAACTTTAGCTGATGACATTCAAAAAGGTTTAGCAGCATATAAAACATTAGATGACGCTACAAAATCACAAAAAAATAAAGCAAGAGCAGCATTAGATGTTTATTCAAGTAGTGTAGGTCAAGCATATCAAAACGCAAAAAACACAGTTGATAACATCACTGCATTAGAAGCTAAAGCAAAAGAACTTGGACTTGGAGATACTCCATTTACAACTTATAAAAAAGAAATGATAGGTAAAACAAATGGATATAAATCTTTATTTACCTTCATAGATAATCTTGCTACATCAGTAAGTAAATAATTTTTAAATAAGTAAATATGAATGTAATTAATGAAATCAAAACTCTTTTGGGTATGGAAGTAAAACTTGCTCAAATGAAACTTAAAGATGGAGTTACTGTTATAGAAGCAGATGCTTTTGAAATGGATAACA
>Ga0209354_10000996_pt1 | contig 12584 bp, 7 predicted proteins | sample LauGreSpBDMM15DD_2_FD_187562 | JGI IMG/M metagenome (GOLD analysis project Ga0209354, IMG submission 187562) | Freshwater lake microbial communities from Lake Michigan, USA - Sp13.BD.MM15.DD (SPAdes) (version 2) | ecosystem: Environmental > Aquatic > Freshwater > Lake | place: Lake Michigan, USA...
GTGGTAAAAATTGTGCAAATTAGTTAAAAATGGTTAAAAAATGGTTAAAAATGGGTAAATATCTTTATACTATTACCCTTATGTAATTTATAATAAAAAAACTTATAATAATTATTTTAGAGGAAACCATTAGTTTGAAGCCATTTTATATTATTTAAAAATTCATAATGAATAACTACGCCATGGAAAGACTCCCAACTATTTCATGTTATATAAATTACCATGATCATCAGCTACACAAAGTTTATGAGGGACAACCATTTTCTCTCATCCACTTTATATTTTCTAAATTACCATTTTCAGCTGCAGCCTTAAACGTGTATTTATTCCATGGACAGCCTTTATTCTTTAACCACTTTATGTTTTCCAGGTTTCCTTTTAGAGCAGCAGCATAAAATGTATCCAAATTGAATGGACAATCATTCGCCTGGAGCCATTTCATAATCTCAAGGTTTCCACTACTGGCAGCGGCATAGAACGTCAAAGAGCTAAGTAATATGCCGTTCTCCTTGAGCCACTTGATGATGGGCAAGTTTTGCATTTCCACTGCAGTTAACAAGGCTCTTTCGTTACAAGGGCATCCATTTTCTTTCAACCACTTTAAATTATCCAAACTTCCATGCCTTACGGCAAATACAAATGCCACAGGATTCCAAGGACAGTCATTTTCTTTCAACCACTTTAGATTATTCAGATTTCCGGTCCTTGTAGCATATGTAAATGTGTATTGACACCAGCTACAGCCATTATCCCGTAACCACTTCATGTTCTCTAAACTACCATGCATAGCAGCTGAAGAAAATGTTCTTTTACTCCAAGGGCAGCCATTCTCATGAAGCCAACGCATGTTCTCTAGATTTCCCGTTTTTGCTGCCATGGAAAACGTGTATTTATCCCAATCACAGCCTTTGTTCCAGAGCCACTTCATATTATCAAGGTTTCCGCTTTCCGTTACTTTTAGAAATAAAATTTCTTCCATCATAATGCACTCTTTTTTAATAACTTTGTCGGGGAACAATTCTGAGAAAATTTCTAATGGTAGGTATTCATTTAATTTAAATTTTTCATAGGGAATATATGAGTGAAAAAATGTATTAACTTTGTGTAATATTTGACGTTCATTATGACCACATTTATTAGCAATAATCTTTAAAACGTCATCGGGTAGTGGTTTACATGGTAGACATTGGATAGTATCCATTTTATGATTACTAAACAAAAGGATATGAAGTATTTATTTTTATCAATTTATTTATCCTTAAAAAAATATGTATAAGTTTTTTCATCATATGGACAACCATTCATCTTTAACCATTTCATGATTTTAAAGTTAAGACTATTAGCAGCACCTACAAAAGTACTTTTATCCCAAGGACAACCATTTTCCTTTAACCACTTTATATTTTCCAAGCTCTTATTTTCATTTATAATACTTCTTGCAGCTTCATAAAATGTATTTTCATCCCAAGGGCAACCATTCTCATGAAGCCAACGCATGTTCTCTAGATTCCCCGTTTTTGCTGCCATGGTAAACGTATATTCATTCCAATCACAGCCTTTGTCCCAGAGCCACTTCATGTTATCTAGGTTACCATTTTTTGCAGCAGCTATAAATGTATTAGCATCCCATTGAAAATTATTATCTTTGAGCCACTTCATATTATCCAAATTACCATTTAGAGCGGCACAAGTAAATATATTGATATTCTGGGGACAGTTATTTTCCTTGAGCCACTTCATGTTTTCTAGGTTGCCAATTTCTGCACTGTATGTAAATACACTACTATCCCAAGGACATCCATTTCTTAGTAACCACTTCATATTATCTAAATTTTGATTTTTAGCAGCTGCAAAAAATACCCATGTATCCCAAGGACAGCCTCGGATTAATGAGGCTCCAGACCTGCTAAAACCATTACTTCTAAGCCACTTTATGTTATCTAAATTACCATAAGTGGCTGCCGCGATTAATGTACTTTTATCACATATAAAGCCATTATCATTCAACCATATCATGACATTCAAATGACCTTTTTTTGCAGCACAAGTAATAACATCAATATCCCAACTACAACCGTTTTCATATAACCATTTTATGTTATCTAAATTACCATTTTCGGCGGCAGCCCTGAATGTTGTTGTATTCCAGGGACAGACTCGCGTTAGCGAGTCTTCAGACGAGCTACAGCCATTACCCCTTAACCACTTCATAATTTCTAAATTACCACCAAGAGCAGTAATCGTGAAAATTAATGCATCCCATGGGCAACCATTTTCCTTAAGCCACTTCATGTTATCCAAATTACCTAATTCAGCAGTAGCTATAAATGTACATATATTCCATGGACAATTTTGAATTTTAAGCCACTTCATATTTTCCAAATTACCGATTTTAGCACTAGAGGTAAATGTACTTGCATCCCATGGGCAACCATTACCCCTGAGCCACTTTATATTTTTAAGATTACCATGTATAGCGGCTCTTGAAAAAGTATTAGTATTCCAGGGACAGCCATTTTCCTTTAACCATTTCATATTATCTAGATTACCTAACTGAGCAGCATTAGTAAATGTAGAGTTATCCCATACAAAACCATTTTCTTTGAGCCACTTCATGTTATCCAAGTTTCCAGTCCCTGTAACTGCTGTAAATATAAATTTAGGATAATCGGTAGCAACACCATTAGATAATAAATTCTTTAATATTTCTAATGGTAGATATTCAATCAATTTATATTTTTGATGCGGTATATAGTCCCTAAATACTGTATTAACTTTACGTAAAATTTGACGTTCATTATGACCACATTTATTAGCAATAATCTTTAAAATATCATTGGGTAATAATGAACATGATGGATATTGAATGATATCCATTTTTATGATTACTAAAATAAGAATATTAAGTATTTATTTTTATCAATTTATTGAGTAAACTCAATAAATAAATAATTAGGTAAGACATAAATTAAAACTTATTATAAACCACATCCATTTTCCTCGAGCCACTTTATAATTTTTACATTATTAAAGTGTTTAGCGACCTTTAAAGTATGATAAAAATCCAATGGACAGCCATTTTTCTTTAGCCATTTCATATTATCCAAATTTCCTTTTTGAACTGCAGCAACAAAAGTTTCTTCATCCCATAAACAGGCATTACTTTTGAGCCATTTCATAATCTCCAAATTTCCTGTTTGAGCTGCACATTTAAATGTTGTTGCATTCCATGGGCAGACTCGCGCTAGCGAGTCTTCAGACGAGCTACAACCATTTTCTCGAAGCCATTTTATATTCTCAAAATTTCCATTTAAAATAGCACAATTAAAAGTATTTATATTCCACGGGCAACCATTATTCTTTAACCACTTCATATTATCTAAATTACCATTATAAGCAGCTGTTTCAAATGTATATTCATTCCACGGGCAACCATTATTCTTTAACCACTTCATATTATCTAAATTACCATTTTGAGCAGCTGCTTTAAATGTACATTTATTCCATGGGCAGGCTCGCGTTAGCGAGCCTTCAGACAAGCTACAACCATTATTTAATAACCACTTCATGTTATCTAAATTTCCATTAAAAGCAGCTGCTTCAAATGTACATTTATTCCAGCTACAACCATTATTCTTTAACCACTTCATGTTTTCTAAATTTCCTAATTTAGCAGCTTCTGTAAATGTCCATTCATCCCATTGGCAGCCATTATCTTTTAACCATTTCATATTATCTAAATTTCCATTAGAAACAGCAGTTTCAAACGTGTGTTCGTTCCATGGACAACCATTATTTTTTAACCATTTCATATTTTCTAAATTTCCTAATTTAGCAGCAATATAAAATGTACATTCATCCCATTTGCATCCAATTTCTTTTAACCACTTCATATTTTCTAATATACCTGTTTTTGCAGCAGCATCAAAAGCATATTTATCCCATGAGCAACCATTTTCTTTGAGCCACTTCATATTATCCAAATTACCACTATTAATTAAATCTATAAAAAGACGATATTCTTTTGATGCATATATATTACGTGCATTATCAATATATAATTTTTTAAATATTTCTGATGGTAAGTATTCATAAAGTTTATATTTTTCATAAGGAATGTATGAATGAAAAAATTTATTAACTTGACGTAGTATTTGACGTTCATTATGAGTACATTTATTAGCAATAACCTTTAAAATATCATTGGGTAATTTTGAAAATTGAATGATATCCATTTTTTATAATACTATAATAAGAGTCAAATATTTAGATTATTAAATTATCAATTTATTATTATATCAACTTTGTTTATATAATAATAAATTAGGTATGTAAGCAAGACATAAATTAAAACTTATTATAAACCACATCCGTTTTCAAGCCACTCGATTCTTTTTATATAATTGTATCGTTTAGCAAGTGTTAATGTGTATTCATCCCATAAAACTTGTGATGGTATATCCTTTAAATTTCCTAAATTTTTCTTTTGAACAACATCATAAAAAAGTTTGTCATTCCATGGGCAGTTATTACTTCTAAGCCAATTAATATTATCAAGATTTCCATTATCAATTGCAGCCTTGAATGTATTATCATCCCAAGGACAACCATTTTCTTTTAACCACTTCATATTATCCAAATTACCATTTTTAGCAGCAGCTGTAAATGTATTGTCATTCCATGAGCAACCATTTTCCTTTAACCATTTCATTTTTTCCAAATTTCCAGTCTTTGCAGCTTCATAAAATGTATTTTCACACCAAGGACATCCTTGTAATTTAAGCCACTTCATACTATCTAAATTTCCATATTCAGTAGTAGCTTCAAATACAAATTTATCCCATGGACAACCATTATTCTTAAGCCATTTCATGTTATCTAAATTACTATTTTTAGCGGCTATATATAATGTATATGCATCCCATGGACAGCCATTATCTTTTAGCCACTTCATGTTATCTAAATTTCCATTATGAGCAGCAGCTGCAAATGTATAATCATCCCATGGGCAATCATTATATTTCAACCACTTCATATTATCCAAATTACCATATTTTGCAGCAGCACGAAATGTATATTCATCCCATGGGCAGTTATTATCTTTTAACCATTTCATATTATTTAAATTTCCATGAGTTGTAACAGCTTCGAATGTTGATTGATCCCATGGACAATTATTATCCTTTAACCATTTAATATTATTAAAGTCTCCATATTCAGCAGCAGCGCGAAATATATTTTCATCCCATGGGCAGTCATTATCTTTTAACCACTTCATAATATCCAAGTTTCCATATTCAGCAGCAGCTTGAAATGTATATTCATCCCATGGGGAGCCATTATCTTTTAACCATTTCATGTTATCCAAGTTTCCATATTCAGCAGCAGCATAAAATGTAGATACATCCCATGGACATCCATTATCTTTTAACCATTTCATATTTTCTAAATTACCATATTCGGCAGCAGCTTCAAATACAGATTCATCCCATGGAAAGTTTTCACTTTGTATAATTTTTGACGAACTTAAACAATTTTTAAAAAGCCATTTCATATTTTCCAAGTTACCTGTTCTTGCTGCCATTGAAAACACACATCCATTCCAGGAACATCCATTTTCCCAAAGCCATTTAATATTATCAAGGTTTTCACTATCAATAGTGGCTATAAATATACGACTTTCACTAAATATATATTCATCACGGATACCATTTGGAAATAAACTTATAAATACTTTAAATGGTAGGTATTCACATAATTTATATTTTTTATAAGGGATATATGAGTGAAAAAATGTATTAACTTTGCGTAATATTTGGCGTTCATTATGAGCACATTTATTCGCGATAACCTTTAAAATATCATCAGGTAATAGTGAACATTTAATAATATCCATTTTTTATGATTAATATAATTAGAGTCAAATATTTAGATTATCAATTTATTATTTGTTGAGTTAACTCAACAAATAATAAAGGGGGTATATTTCCAAAGGAAATGTGTTCAATTTATTAAAAAGCGATTAATCGCTTTTTAATAAATTAGGTGAATCGTAGGATAATATCAATTATTAAACAGCCCAAACGATACGAACAAATCCATTACCACCATTACCTCCACTACCACCAGGTGCAGTACGAGTTCCACCTCCACCGCCACCAGCACCACCACCCTGACCACCATTACCACCATTACAACCTCTAACATTAATACCTAGTTGACCACCAGCACCTCCACCACCAGGTCCACCAGTAGTTGTATAAGATGCACCACTAGTACCATCACCACCAGTATAACCAGCAACTGATTGTGTACCATTTAACAATGTAACATAACCAGCGGGACCACCTACAACACCAACATTACTTGCATTTACACCACCACCACCACCACCACCACTGGTACCATATATACCAAGTGCATTACCACCAGAACCACCTGACATACCTCCTCTACCATTGGCACCTGCCAATTGACTTATTAAATTGCTAGGTAGTACCACAGTTGTAGTAGCCCCCCCACCACCTCCACCACCTCCACCACTATTAGTACCAGCACCACCAGCATTACCAGGTAAAGCTAGCAGAGTAATATTACTACCATTATTATACGATACAGTGGTGCTTGTGCCATTTGAACCAGAAAATCCGTTACTAGTATTAGATTGTGTAGCTCCCCCCGCTCCTCCAGCTCCAATTACTATAGAAAAACTTGTAGCAGATCCTGTATTACTACGATTTATAGAATAATTAATAAAACTACCAGATCCAGCTCCCCCCCCACCACCAGCTATTACAGTAATGGTGCTATAACGTGAACCACCACCACCACCACCACCCCCTCCCCATATAAAGATATTAAATGATTGTGCATAAGAAGGTAAAGTCCAAGTAGTACTTGTTGTTAAAGCTACAGAACCAGATACATCATATTTGTTAACTGATAAACTAAAATTATTATAGACACTATTTCTACCTAAATCAATTGCAATAATAGTAAAGGGATATGTAGTTACTGCAGTAGTTGATGCAGCAGATATAGCAATAGTACCTGATAAAGTAAATATACCTGAAATACCAGATGGAGTAAATGTTCCAATTAAACCAGTTGGTAATGTACCCGAAGTTATTGCCATATTTAGAATTCCACCTTCAGTTTCATCATCTGCATTTATAGTAATTGGAGTTATTTGAAAACCGGGATCTATTGATCCTAATGATCCAAGAGTAGTAAATGTTGGTGCAATACCGACGGTTATATTTTTATAAAAGGCATATCTATCAAATTGTTTTACACGTATACTATAGGGTACATTTTCAAGAGGCATGACATCGGGACGTTTTAAAGTTACAGATGTAGATGTTAAATTTAAAATTGTTTTGGGAAAATATACTTGGTTATACTTATCTATAAAACTCCATGATGATGTTGCTGAAAAATTAGTACCAGTTAATATAATTGTATCATTTGCACTTTTTAAAACAGTAGTTGATACACCTGTTATTTTAGGAACAACACTAAAAGAAAACCATTCATTATCAATATTAAATTCTATATTTTTTATACTAGTGTTATACCTTATCGTATAATTTATATTTGGTCTATTTAATATATTTCCATTAGGTAATATTATTGCATCTGTTCTATTAGATAAATCTAATGATGTATTTGGATTTATCGTCCCAATTCCAACATTACCATCTAATGTCAAATAAATGGTATCTTTAATAGTATATGACATTAATACTATTAAAGATAATCTTATTCAAATTGTATCACCAAATTATATGGTTCTATTTTTTCTTGTGTCCAAGTTTCACTTCCATCATTATTCTTAATTACTTTAACAATATTAGATATATATTGATGTTGTTTTACAAATTCAATAATATAGTTATTTTTTAAAGATATTGCATTTTCTATGGTTTGAACATGTGTATATTGACCAGTTAATGGATTAAAAACCATATAATAATTCATATATTATATAATTCATATATTATAGAGTATATTTTTAGGATACAGCACCATACACACTACCATTTGTTATCCAAATAATAGAATTACCACCAAGATTAATAGCTTTACCACCAATACCACCTTGATAATCTACCCATATATCAGACCGTGTACCATATTCTATGGTACGTCCTCTACCTCCGTATGTACCATAACCTCCACCCCCACCACCCCCATGTATTACATGTGTATAAGTATTATTACTCCCGCCAGCATTATATAAATTAAAATTTTGATTACCCTCTATATCATTGACTAAAAATGTATAACCATTACCACCTATTGCTAATTGGTTTCTTAATGAACTAGTATCTGCTGGTCCTACTAAATAAGCTCCACCCCCACCACCTCCATGACTACCTCCACCAGGTGCTCTAAAATTAGGAGGAGTTGGATAGGTTGAAACACAACTTCCACGATTATACATACTTAGTTCAATAGTTGTTCGACCACCTCCTCCTCCAGCTGAAGAATTAGCTGTACCATTACTACTATCATTACCTACACTACCTCCAGTTCCACCAACATTATATCCTCCACTATAATTAATTCCACTACCACCAATACCACCACCTGCTCCGCCACCTCCACCAGCTAAAGATGTTGAACAACCCCCACCCCCTCCACCTAAGATGTATAAATTATTCTTCATATACAAAGTCATAATAGATTGTATATTAATCGCATTACCCCCATTTTGGGGTGGATTTCCAGCATCTCCTCCTCTTCCCATTATAATTCCATTATTTTCTATAGTTAATGTTTTACTCCCTGTAAATACACCAGTATTGAAAGCAGCATTGGCAATATTATCACTCCATATATATACACCACTATTAATAGTAACATATATATGTGTTAAATTATCAGGATTAGTATAACCTCTTGCTATTAAATCAGAACGAAGATTGTAATTTTGTTGATTACTAGTTAAAGTAATAAATATATTAGGTGCTATATCAAAACTCCATTGTCTTTCTATAACATCTATATAATTTGTTGTACTAGCTGTTAATTTATATATACCATATCCAGCAGTCCCAATTGGATATGATAAATTTACTCTACATGTCGATGCATCCAAGACAGTTAAAGTAGTATAAGCATTAGTTGGTATCAATGTCCAGTTTATAATACTATTACCTTGACCAGTAGCATTAAATGTATATGTATTTGAATATGCAGTACTATATGTATTAGCAACTATATTACTAGGTTGTAATGATAAATTTATTGGTGGTCCTTCACTTATTATATTATAAGACCATTCTTGGAATGTATTTCCATAAGTATTAGTTGCTGTTACTTTTAATATACCGGAAGTAGTTGACTTCAAAGGAAATACTAAATTAAGAATACCTGTAGTCAAGTTAATATTATTATTAAATAATAGATTGTTACTTGGATCTAATGTCCATGTTGTAGGAGAATCTAGTGGTGTACTTGATGTAAATACATAATTTACTGTAAAACTATTTAATAAAGTATTACCTAATAAAGGTAAAGGTAATGGTGATGTAATAATTGGAGCAGAATTTACTGCTAAAACAGGTTGATTTAAAGTAAATATATCATCTAATGAATACGATATATCTGATAATGTAATTGCTATTAGAGAATAAGGTTGATCATTATCAGATATATCAACAGGTCTTGTTATAGTTACTTGTGTTGGACTATTTAGTGTCCATATTGTTACTGGATATAAAATCCCACTTTTACCTCGAAAGTTAAATTTCAAAGTATTTGTCAAATTACGTCCTTGTATAATACTGGTTGAATTAGAGTTTGGTAATATGGTAGGAGTTGCTGATTTAAGAATATTATACGTACTTGTAATAGAAATCCATCCATTATAATACATCTCAAATGTATTTAAATCAGTATTATATCGTAACATACCCATTAATGGTACTAAAGGACGGTCTAAATTTGTACCACGTGGTATTATTATTCCATCTGTACGTATACTAAAATCTAAACAAGTTGTTGGTAATCTTGTTCCTATTCCTATATTTCCATTAGTAATAAATAAATTGTTGTTTATAGTAAAAGTAGTCATATATATTATCTTTCCAAAATAATATATGTATTCAGTTTTAAACAAAATATCAATAGATAAAAGTGGAAATATAGGAATAGGAACAAATTTTCCGCTTTGTTGTTTAGATGCATCACAAAAAACAGATGCTATTATATTACCGATAGGTAATTCATCAAATATACCAACAATATTAAAAGAAGGTATGTTAAGAATTAATACTACAACTAATTCATTGCAAATATATAATGGAAATTGGGAAACTATACAATATCCTTTCCCAGAACTTGAATCTGCATCAACATCTTATTTTTTAAGTAGTAGTGACCAAATTATAATTACTGGTAGATATTTTGAAGTTACTATGGAATGGGAATTTATAGGTTCAGATGGATTATCTTACTTACCAATAGTTACATTAGATAGTTCAACACAAGTAACATTAACATGTCCAATACCATTCCCAACTGATAAAAATCCATATACTTTACGTATATTTAGTGTTATTAATGGAATTTTTTTATATTATCCTTCTCTATTTTTTTCTTCATTTGGAAGTACTTCATATCCTAATGGAACATTAATAGTATTAGAGGCAACAACTATATATCAAGCAAATAATACAAATATTAGTAGTTGGGGTATAGTAAATATTGTTTCTACGACTAATTCAAATTATTATCCAACTTATTATTCATTAGGTGGATATAATAATACACCATATGTTCGATTTCTTAATCAAGTTTTATCTAGTAATCCTTCAATATCTTTTTCCAATGGTTTATCATTAATAATTCATTTAAATTTACAATTAAGTAACTATGAACAATTTATTGAAATTATAACATCAAATAATGTATATATTAAACTTTATCGTTATTGGTATACAAATAATTTAACTATTGAAATTAATAATAATAATTTTGAATTAAAAAATTTTTTTACTATTAATCAATGGATTGTAATAGGAATTATATATGATCCTATTACAGCTAAACTTACAGTTTATAAAAATAATATTATACAATTGGATGTTTCTGCTACTTTGAATTTAAGTGATAAAATATTTACTACTTTTAATATAGGTAATGCAAGTTATTCTAATGTATATATATCAAAGTTTTTTTTATATAATAAAGTGTTAACTACTTCAGAAATAACAAAATTATACAATTATATCATTTCAGTACCATCATTAACTATAACATCATCTCAACCAAATGCCATTATACAAAATACTACAACAGCGCGTTATGTTGTTTCTTATTTATTTACAAGTAATAAAAATAATGTATTATGGAGTGTAAATCCAATAACATATGGTAAAATAAATAAAAATACTGGTGTATTAACATTAGTATTTCCTAAAGGAACATCAGATTCAGGATCATTTACTGTTACTGCAAAAAATACTGATTCAATTAGTATTCAAACTTGGAATTATAATGTTACAAGTATGCCTATTATAACATCTAATAAACCAAGTAATATATCTGTAAATACACAGTATACAGCATATACTCAATCTTATCAATTCCAAGCTTTGGGTAGTAATATAACTTGGTCTATTTCACCAACTACTTATGGTACTATTAATAATACAACTAGACTATTGACACTGGTATTTCCACAAAATACTAATGCAAATGGTATTATAACAGTTACCGCAACTAATATTAATGGCACTGATTCTCAATCATGGAATTATAATATAACTAATACACCTATTATAACATCATCGTCTCCTAATAATATCAATGCTAATACATCACTTTCTGCTTATACAATTACATATAATTTTTATGCTAATCAAGGTGTTATTTGGAGTATTAATGATACAACATATGGTAATATTAATCCATATAACGGAATATTAACACTAACCTTCAATAAAAATACATTTACTTCAGGTTCTTTAACAGTTACTGCAACATCTTTTTCTAATAATATAGATACTAAAACATGGTCTTATAATATTACAATTGATCCAATCATTACATCTAATAAAATAGCATCTTTATATCTAAATACATTAAATAGATCTTATCAATTACCTTATCAATTTACAGCTAATACTAGTGTAACATGGTCTATAAATAAAACAACCTATGGTAATATCAATTCATCTGGAACTCTTAATTTATTAATACCAGAAAACAAAATAGATAATGGTACTCTTACAGTTACAGCAACAAACGCATCTGGAAGTAGTACACAATCATGGATATATTATTTTACATTAGGTCAACTTGCTATCAGTTCAATAAATCCAATTGATATTAGTTTAAATTCAACATTTTCACCATATACTTTACAATATAGTTTTATAGCTACAGAACCTAATATAAAATGGAATATTAATATTACATCATATGGAAATATAGATAATTCTGGTAATTTAACACTTACATTTAATCAAGGTATTTATGCTGTACATACATTTATAGTAAGTGCAACAATTAATAATTTTAAATCAGTATCACAAACATGGAATTGTGTTGTTGTTCCTAATCTTACTTTTTTA
>Ga0209354_10000999_pt1 | contig 12550 bp, 7 predicted proteins | sample LauGreSpBDMM15DD_2_FD_187562 | JGI IMG/M metagenome (GOLD analysis project Ga0209354, IMG submission 187562) | Freshwater lake microbial communities from Lake Michigan, USA - Sp13.BD.MM15.DD (SPAdes) (version 2) | ecosystem: Environmental > Aquatic > Freshwater > Lake | place: Lake Michigan, USA...
ATCGTTCGACTTGCATGTATTAGGCCTGCCGCTAGCGTTCATCCTGAGCCAGGATCAAACTCTCCATTGTAAGTAATCTTTAACTTTTTAATTAATTTCTGTCCTTACTGCTCTTTTTTTTCATTCCAACATTGCTGCTAAAATGCATTCACTATTATTATCTTATCTTACATCATTTCAAAGAACTTTTCCTAATCTCGATTGACTAGAAGTGTGATCGCTTTTGACGTTTTCCGTCTCAGTATCTTTTTTTTTGTTTCCCTGTTCGTTTAACCGGGTTGCAAAGGTAATTATTAACTTTTAACAAACAAGATTTATTTTACTTTTTTTGAAGAAACTTTTTTAAAATTAATTCCTGCAAAACATCCTCTCTTTTCAACCAGTTCGTTTAACCGGGTTGCAAAAGTAAACATTATTATCTCCTACACAACACCTTTTATCCCTTATTTTATCAAATATTTCACAACTAACTATAAATCAAGATAATTAATTTCTATCATAGTCATCAAGCATCTCCCCATGATAGTAGATTACGCCTCTCAGGGATGGCTTCGCTTTGGAAATAGTTGCGAAGGGGAGTTAGCATTATAAAATAAAGGAGCTTTGAATGGGTAATTAAGATTGGGAAAAAACTTAATCACACTTCAAAACACCAATGTTTATAGGAAGCTTCCCTCCACATTTATCAATCTGTCCATAAAACTAGCGGCAATTCGGCTACTTTGTTGTTTCCTTCACCGTCAAATAAATCGACTCTAATAAAATAATACCCATTGGGTGCCTTGATTCCTGAATCTGTAACACCATCCCATTGATACTGTCCAACAGTTGAAAGCAAATGATTATTCGCCAATTGTTTTACTATTTCTCCAGCAGTATTATACACATATATAGTAGCCACATTTCCGAGTTGTGGTAATTGGTATTGGAGCAAAGCATAATCATTGTATCCATCCTGATTTGGACTTATGACTTTGGTGGATACAGAAAAATAATCCTTCAAAATTACATTATTAAAGTTTTGAGAGTTTAAATGTCCGGGAGTACCATATCCAACCGTTGAAGAAGCAGAATGCCAGTTGCTATTTTCAGATGGTAATCCTAAATTAATTTTCTCTAAAGAAACACCGTCATTGTCATTTATCAATTCATAATGCATTTTTTCATGATAATTGAATTGATCAAGAATTTCCATATTGGAATTTAACAATTGTATTTGCCCCTGATCATCATTCATACTTGGTAGTTTTTTAGCCTGATAGAGGTTCTTATTTGAATAATAAGGAAAATCAGTTGCTGTACTATTTGAATTACTACTCATACCAAGATACGATTTGGGTAATATCTTTAATAATTCACTTTGAAAATTAACCGTATCACCTTTTTCATTGGCCAATGCCAAACTTGCCAAAGCAATTGGTGCATCAGAAGCGTTGTACAATTCTATAAAATCTACTCCATTGGGTTTGGGATTGAATAACACTTCACTGATTACCAATTCGCCTTTTTTAATAAGAGATTCAATTGGCAATAGGTTATCAAGTGAATCTTCTGCAATGGTCTCTATATATAGGTTGTCAAAAAAATGTTTGCCAAAAAAACCAGCACTGGATTGATGCACCATAATACCTGCAAAATTACCATTCATAAAAGTACTGTCAATGGCTTTTCCTTCTTCAATATAATTGCTTCCACTGGTTTTTATATCAGTAGCCAACACCCAATTTCCATTACCCTGGCGGGTTACTTTAATTTGGATTTGATTGTTACTGGAACTCGATTGTGATCTTCCATCAATTCCATCTATGAGTTTGAGCAAAGTAGCATTTGTCTTTTTATACAAACAAATATCATCTGCGGTAGCACCTATTCTAACAAAATAAGCATTTGTAGCCGAACTCAAATTTTTAGAGTTCGACAAAAGGTAAAAATCAACATAGTTTAAGGAAGAGGTAGAAAACTTCAAACTACAATAAAGTTTCCAAACACAATTGACTACTAAGGCATTGGCAATACTTGCTTCAAAACTTACATTGACCAATTGACAATTACTTTGAAGCGCATCATCAGCAATTTTCCACTGAGAAGTGTCTAACTGCCAGGCATCAAAACTTTCAAACTGCTCCTTGAGCTGTGCATTGATTGAAACAATGTTCCAAAAAATGAAAAATAATAGTACGCTAACTTTCACGGCGTGATAAATAATGTTTATTTTGCAAAAATATTCGGAAAGGTAATCATCAACCCGCAATAAGTCAAGATGTTTCACAAACAAAGGTCAAGTGTTTTCCTAAGCGGGTTCCACAAACACCTTTATCACAAAATTATTTACACAACGATATGAAAATAGCAGTTGTTGGTTCTACCGGTTTAGTTGGTGGAGAAGTATTAAGAGTTCTTGAAGAAAGAAACTTTAACGTTACAGAATTAGTACCAGTAGCTTCAGAAAGATCTGTTGGGAAAAAAGTGACTTTCAAAGGTAAAGAATTTACCGTAGTGGGTATGCAAACTGCGATTGATATGAAACCAGCAGTAGCGATTTTCTCAGCAGGTGGTGGCACTTCCTTAGAATGGGCACCTAAATTTGCAGCTGCAGGAATCACTGTAGTAGACAATTCTTCTGCATGGAGAATGGACGCTACTAAGAAATTGGTTGTTCCTGAAATCAATGCAAGTGAATTGACGGTGAATGATAAAATCATTGCCAACCCGAACTGCTCTACGATTCAAATGGTATTGGTATTGAACCCTTTACATAAAAAATATAAAATCAAACGTGTTGTCGTTTCTACTTACCAATCGGTAACCGGAACTGGTAAAGCTGCAGTTGATCAATTGATGAACGAGCGTGCTGGTATAGAAGGTGAAATGGCTTACAAATACAAAATTGATTTGAATGTGATTCCTCAGATTGATGTTTTTCTTCCAAATGGTTATACCAAAGAAGAAGAAAAAATGATCAAGGAAACCAATAAAATCATGGGAGATGACAGTATCAAAGTTACTGCTACTGCTGTGCGTATCCCAGTAATGGGTGGCCACTCTGAATCAGTTAACATTGAATTTGAAAACGAATTTGATTTGGCTGAAGTGAGAAGTATCCTTGAAAAGGCTGAAGGGGTTATCGTACAAGATGATCCTGCAAATCAAATCTATCCAATGCCGATGAATGCACATCAAAAAGATGAAACATTTGTAGGTAGAATTAGAAGAGATGAAACGCAACCAAAAACTTTGAACTTATGGATTGTGGCTGATAACCTTAGAAAAGGTGCAGCAACAAATGCGGTGCAAATTGCGCAGTATTTGGTGGAACATCAATTGGTTTAGTTTTATTAGTTATCAGTGGTCAGTTAACGGTTATCAGTTTTGTAACCAAGCAATTAAAAGGCTACCAAATTAAATTTGGTAGCCTTTCTTGTTACTATTTAAGCTGTAATTTTTCCAGGTCTTGTCTATTATCCCATACAGACAATATATGAATCTCATTAACTGTAATTTCATAAAAAATACTAAAATTGCCGTCAATTAAATTCCTAACATTCTCAATGTCAGTTTTAAGTCCGATTTCAGGATGCTTTTCTAAGATTTTAATGTTTTTTCTAAAATCTGAATGAAGGTTAATGCTAAAAGTTTTTGTTCCGTTTCTTTTATAATAAAAATCAAGTATTTCAAACAAATCTTCTTTGGCTCTAAGTGACCAAATTATTTTTCTTTTAACCATTTGTTTAGCTCATTTTCAACTTCAATATCTGTAAATGATTTACCAGTATTAATTTGAACCCTACCTTCTTCAACTTTTTGTTGTTGGATTGAATTGGTTTTATAAATAGGCGATAATGATTTCGATTCAATAATGGTGTTAATTGCAGCAAGAAATGATTTGTCATTAATCTCAGCAATCTTTTGATATAAAATACTTTTTAATTCAAACGTTGTCATAACCAGGATGTTTAATTCAAAACTATTCAAATTTGTCAACTTTAAAAAGTTGACAAATTGACAAATCTAACTCACTGGCTCCAAAGCCAAGTCTTTTTCTACGCGTAAATTATCAATAATAAATACTTGTCTGTCTGGGGTGTTTTTACCCATAAAGTATTCCAACAACTTTTTGATAGACATGTCTTTTTGCATCACCACGGGTTGTAAACGAATGTCTTCGCCAATGAAACCACCAAACTCATCCGGTGAAATCTCTCCCAATCCCTTGAATCGGGTAATTTCTGGCTTCGTTCCTAATTTTGCAATGGCTTGCTGACGTTCTCCATCGGTATAACAATAGATGGTTTCTTTCTTATTCCTTACCCTAAACAAAGGTGTTTCTAAAATGTAGATATGCCCTTTCTTTACCAAATCTGGGAAGAATTGTAAAAAGAAAGTTAAAATCAACAAACGAATATGCATGCCGTCCACATCGGCATCGGTTGCAATCACAATACGGTTATAACGCAAGCCTTCTATGCCTTCTTCAATATTCAATGCATGTTGCAACAAGTTAAATTCTTCATTTTCATAAACAATTTTCTTGGTCAGCCCAAAGCAGTTTAACGGTTTACCCCTTAAACTAAATACTGCCTGCGTCGCCACATCCCTCGATTTGGTGATTGAACCACTCGCAGAATCTCCTTCCGTAATAAATATGGTCGTATTAAATCTTTTATCGTCTTTTTCTTCTGTTAAATGCACCCTGCAATCACGCAATTTTTTGTTGTGTAAATTGGCTTTCTTCGCACGTTCGTTGGCCAGTTTTTTAATTCCAGCAATATCTTTGCGTTCACGCTCCGACTGCATAATGCGTTTAAGCAAGGCATCGGCCGCAGCAGGATTTTTGTGCAAATAATCATCTAAAGCTTTCTTCAAAAAGTCATTGACAAAGGAGCGCATCGTTGGACCATCATGCGATACGTTTTGCGAACCTAACTTTGTTTTGGTTTGAGACTCAAAAACTGGTTCCTGTACACGCACACTTACCGCTGCAACAATGGAAGAACGAATATCTGTGGCATCAAATTCTTTTTTATAAAACTCACGGATGGTTTTCACCATGGCTTCTCTATAAGCCGCTAAATGTGTTCCTCCTTGCGTGGTAAATTGTCCATTTACAAAAGAGTAATATTCTTCCCCATATTGATTTCCATGGGTGAATGATACTTCAATATCATTTCCAATCAGGTGTATAATTGGATAACGCTTGCTCTCTTCGTCAATTTTACTGTTTAATAAATCAAGCAAACCATTTTGAGAATGGTATTTTTTGCCATTAAAATTCAGCGTTAATCCTGCATTCAGGTAGGCATAATTCCAGATTTGATTTTCTAAAAATTCAGGAATAAAATGGTAATTTTTGAAAATGGTATCGTCGGGAATGAATTGTAAAAATGTACCGTTTCTTCCGGTTGTTTCTTGTTCAGGATGGTCTTTGGTAAGTACCCCTTTGGCAAATTCAGCAATTTTGGTTTTGCCGTCTCTAAATGACTGTACCTTAAAATAATTGGACAAAGCATTCACGGCCTTGGTTCCGACACCATTTAACCCTACCGATTTTTGGAAGGCGCCAGAATCGTATTTTCCTCCTGTATTTATTTTGGAGACACAGTCAATTACTTTTCCCAAAGGAATTCCACGACCATAATCCCTTACCTCCACACGATGTTCCGTCACTTTGATGTCTATGGTTTTTCCATTTCCCATCACGTGTTCATCTATAGAGTTATCAACGATCTCTTTTACAAGTACATATACACCATCATCATACGCAGATCCATCACCCAACTTCCCAATATACATCCCCGGACGAAGCCTGATATGCTCCTTCCAGTCTAGAGACCGTATACTATCCTCATCATATTGTACTGCCGTTACTTCAGCCATAGCGATTTGATTTTTTTCAAAGCGTGAATATACATTTTTTGTGTATACTAAAAAAATGGGGAAATTATATGGGCTAATGAAAGTTAATTAATTTGGTTCTAAATGAAATGCTATGGGTAAGTAGGGTCTACTGAAAAACTTGCTTACCCATTAATGGTTACTTTCATTCTATCTTTTGTCAATTTCCCCTTGATGAAGATTAACCATCCAAAATCAAGACTCCGCCACGGCAAACATTTGTTTAAAAATGCTACGAATTTGCTCCATTGCGCTGAAAACAAACTCGCCACCAAAATTGTTGAAAATTTTCAACAGTAGCGACGCTCAAACAGTGTTTTGTTTTTAACCGCTTCATGGAGCAATCCCGAGAATATCGGGATAACGCATTTTTTAAAAAGGTCGGATGCAAGACAATTCAAAGATTCTGCATGATTTGTTTGCACTTTAAAATCTATTCTTAATCATAAATCACTGTTAATAAAAATGTTAATGCTTTTTCAGCAGACCCTACTTAAGTTTAAAAAAAATATGGACTAAAATCAATGTTAACATTGATTTTAGTCCATATTTTAAAACTTCTGATGGATTATATTCTCATTACCTTCTTTTTTTAGAAGAGGATCTTCCCCCTCTTTCGCGACTATCTTTGGTATCTCTGCCACGTCTGTCATCTGACCTGTTGTCATTTTTGGATTTATTATGGTGAATGGTTTCTCCAACAAATTCCAAGTCAATGGTTCTTTTATCCAGGTCCGTTCCTTTTACGACCACCACTACGGTATCGCCGAGGCAAATTTCTTTTCCAGATGCACGACCAAGTAAGCGGTAATTTTTGGCATCTAGTTCATAGTAATCGTCTTTCATGTCACTCATTCTTACCAAACCTTCACATTTGGTTTCGGTGATTTCTACGAAAACTCCCCATTCCGTAACGCCAGCTACAATTCCTGCAAATGGTCTTTTTTCCATCAATTGCATGTACTGTACTTGTTTGTATTTGATAGATGACCTTTCAGCCTCTGCAGCCAAAACTTCTCTGTCAGACGCGTGTTTACACTCTTCTTCTACTTCTTCTTTTGAAGCTGCTCCTTTGCCATCCAAATACCTTTGCAACAACCTGTGGGCAATCATATCAGGATACCTTCTGATAGGGGAAGTAAAATGGGTATAATGGTCAAATGCCAATCCAAAATGTCCTTTTTCTTCTGTTGTGTATTTTGCTTTTGACATGGTACGTATCGCCAGACTTTGCAAAACATTTTCTTCAGGAGTTCCTTCAATTTCGTGTACTAAATTGTTGAGCGAATGGGCAATGTTTTTGACATCTAAACTGATCGCATGTCCAAATTTTGCGGCAAAAACAGAGAAGGTTTGCAGTTTTTCAACATTAGGAGCATCGTGAATACGGTACACCATAGTGAGTCCGTCACTGTCTTCGTGCTTTCTGTTTTTGTGGTATACAAATTCAGCTACTTTTTTATTGGCCAACAACATAAAATCTTCTATGAGTTTATGTGCATCCTGTCTTACTTTAGGAATTACTGCCAAAGGTACGCCACGTTCATCGAGTTTGAATTTTACTTCAACGGTCTCAAATCCTATAGCGCCATTTTTAAATTTGGCATCTCTTAATTTATAGGCCAATGCATTGAGTGTCTTGATTTCATCGCTGTATTCTCCTTCCCCTTTTTCAATAATTTCCTGTACTTCTTCATAGGAGAATCTTCTGTCAGAATGGATGACGGTTCTTCCAAACCATTCCTTTTGAATTTCAGCATGCTCATTCAATTCAAACACAGCCGAAAAAGTGAGTTTGTCTTCATTTGGGCGAAGAGAACACAAGCCGTTGGATAGTTTTTCGGGTAACATTGGAACACACCTGTCTACCAAATAAACTGAAGTTGCTCTGATAAAAGCCTCTCTTTCAAGTGCTGTGTCGGGAGTAACATAATGGGTAACGTCGGCAATATGAACACCTACTTCCCAGTTGCCATTGGGCAATTTTTGTAAGGACAATGCATCATCAAAATCTTTGGCATCAACTGGGTCAATGGTAAAGGTGGTTATTTTTCTAAAGTCCTTTCGAAGTTTGATTTCTTCTTTGGATATTTTGTCAGAAATGCTTGACGCTTCCGCTTCAACCTCTTCAGGGAAGTCTGTTGGCAAGCCGAATTCAACCATAATGGCATTCATTTCAGCTTCATTTTCTCCGGCTTTCCCAAGTATTTTGGTCACTTTACCTACCGGGTTTTTACCTGGTCTTGGCCAATCCAATATTTTTACAATTACCTTGTCACCGTTTACGGCACCATGGAGGTTTTCATTGTACACAAAAATATCAAAATGTATTTTTTTCCCATCAGGAATCACGAATCCAAAGCGAGGTGACAATTGTAATTTACCTACAAATTCATCACGTTTCCTGTTAACGACTTCAACGACTTCACCTTCAAGTCTTTTTTCATTTCCTCTTTTATTGCGGTTGCTGCTGCTTTCGGTATAATGTACATTGATACGCACTTTATCGCCATCTACGGCACCGTTAAGGTCTTCGGTTTTCACCCAAACATCTGGCCTGTCTTCTCCAATGACTACAAATGCAAAACGTGCATTTACATGGTCAACAGTGCCGATAAGTGAATCTTCCAACACTGGTTTGGCAAACATAAAGTTGCCATTTTTCTCCACTTTAACTTTTGCAACAGCAATCAAGTTTTCTAAAGCCTCAAGTACGCCGTATTTTGAAATTAATCCGTTTACTTCTTTTTGTTGAAGTATATTTTTAAGAGAAAGTGATACGCCTGCGTTATCGTATAGTATTCTCAACACATGTTCTTCTATTTCTTTTGGAGAAAGCAAATCTGGACTCGCTTTTTTAATCCTATTCCTAGCCATAATCTTTTGTATTATAAGGGTCTTATACTTGTGTGCTACAAGAAAAGATGATGTAAATGTATAAATAAATGTGCAAGATTAAAATTTCAGTGGATAGGTACAAAGTATTTGTTATTAAGTATAAAATAATAAAGACAAAAGGATTGTTCTACTTGAACAATCCTTTTGTCTTTACTGTAAAAATATCTTTATTAAAATCGTGTACCTAATACTTAAGAATCAGCTCTTTCAATTAAGCAAAAAACCTAAAGATGAAGAACAAGCAACCTGATAAAATGACACATACAGGAAAGGTCAATACCCAAGCCAAGGCAATACTTTTAAGGGTACCCGTTTGTAAATTGCCTACGCCTTTGCTTCCTACCATGGCACCAGCAATACCCGAAGATAAAATTTGTGTGGTAGATACTGGCAATTTCATGACATAAGTACTAAACCCAATGGTTAAGGCAGCTGACAATTCAGCTGAAGCCCCTTGAGCGTACGTCAAGTGTTGTTTCCCAATTTTTTCACCCAAGGTAACTACAATTCTTTTCCAACCAATAGTGGTTCCAAGACCCAGGCAAAGTGAAATTAAAATTAAAGACCAATCAGGAACATAATCGGTATGTTTTTTAAGGTGTTTAATGGTGTCTTTGAAATTGCTGTATTCTTTACCAGGAAAAGCCAAGGCAATACTGGCACTAAATTCTTTGTGGTAACCCGCTTCTTCCAATTTATCAAAGTTTTTGCTGATGGTCATAATTTGTTTTCTCAAAGACACTTTGTCTTTGGTGCTTAACTCTTTTCCGGATGAATCGGCTTTGGCGAAAATGGTTTCAATTATTCTAATCGCACCAGCACCTTTTGTATATTTTTCTCCATGTTCTTTTTTAAAAGCCGTTGAGTCCATTGCAGGTAAAAACACCGAGGCTTTGTTGGCTTCAATTCTGATGGTGTTCACATCCAAATCATTATTCAAGGCAAAATAAGCAGGAGACAAAGCGATTAATACCAACATCAATAAACCAACTCCTTTTTGACCATCATTTGAACCATGGGCAAAACTAACCCCAGAACAAGTAGTAATTAAGATGGCTCTGATCCATTTCGGGGTTCTTTTTTTCGGATGTGGTTCTTTAAAAATCATTTTATCCTTAACGAACACTTTTAAGGTAAACATCAAGGCAAGGGTAAATAAAAAACCTACGAGTGGAGAAAACAATAAAGAAAGTCCAATTTCACCAGCTTTGCCCCAATCCATGGTGGCGCCATTGGCCTCAGGGGTGAAACTAAAAGCCAAAGTTACCCCAAGGATAGAAGCCAATAAAGTATGCGAAGAAGAACAAGGAATACCATAATACCAGGTGCCGATGTTCCAAACGATGGCTGTTAATAACATCGCCATAATCATACCTAGGGTTTGATAAACCGTTTGGTCTACCAGTGCTTCTAAGGGTAAAAGTTTCACAATTCCCATAGCCACTGCCACTCCTCCAGTTAATACGCCTAGAAAGTTTAATACCCCTGAAAGCATTACTGCCTGCATTGGTTTTAAAGATTTGGTATAAATTACCGTGGCTACCGCGTTTGCTGTATCATGAAAGCCATTGGCGAATTCAAACATACATACTGCTGCAATACAAATAATCAATAAGGTTGTTAAGGTAGGATCTAAGCCGAACATAAATTTGGAGTAATTTAACTGATTAATTTGATGATTAATTTCTAAATTGTGCTCCAAATTAAGTAAAATTAATTCTACTTCAATGCACAATATGCTTTGTTAATAATTTATTAACATTGATTTAACATTTGAATCGCATATTGAAACAATAATTAAATACGCTATGATATTTCTTTCTAAACGCTTAATAAGAACTACAACTACTATTGGCCTCGCAATATTTTGCCTGGGGATAATTCCCCTTGTTTTTGCAAAAGGTGGTAAAGGTTTGCTTGATGATAGTCATAAATACCTCAGTCCAAAGTTTCCGGTAGACGAACGTGTGCATGATTTGTTAAGCAGAATGACCGTAGAAGAGAAAGTTGCACAAATGCTTACCCTTCAGGCAAAGAAAAAACCTTGGTTTGATGCAAAAGGTGTTTTTCAAATTAAGCTGGCAAAAGATGATTTAAAAGATGGCCCCGGCCAACTCATAGGTATTGGAGAAATTAAAAATGCCAAAGAAAGTGCGCTCCTCGCCAACCAAATTCAAAAATATGTTATCGAGCATTCACGTTTAAAAATACCTTTGTTTATTGGCAATGAAATGCTCCATGGGCACAGGGCCAAAGATGCCACCGTTTTCCCTGTTCCGATAGGATTGGCCAGTACCTGGAATGAAGAATTGGTGGGAGAAGTATATAAAACGATTGCAATTGAAGCAAAATCTAGAGGAACACACCAAGCTTATGGACCAAACCTGGATGTAGCCAGAGATCCAAGATGGGGGAATTTTAGCATTACTTTTGGAGAAGATCCATTTTTAATCTCAAAACTGGGTGTTGCGGCCATCAAAGAACTTCAAGGAAATGGTGCACAATTAAGGCTATTGGCAACTGCCATGCATTTTGGTGCAAATGGAGCAAACGAAGGCGGGCACAATAGAGGACCGGCAGAAATGTCTGACAGGATGTTTAGAGAAGTATTTTTGCCTCCATTCAAAGCAGCAATCAAAGATGCGAAAGTAGGTGGAATGATGTTGGCTTACAATGAATTGGCAGGAATTCCTGTGCATGCCAACAAACCTTTGTTGTATGATTTGTTAAGAAGAGAGCTCAACTTTGAGGGGATTATAGTTTCGAGCAGAAAAGGTATTTCAGAATTGGTAACCGAACATTTTATTGCAGTGGATAATTATCAAGCAGCCAAATTGGCTATCAATGCCAACATAGACCTTGAATTACCCAATAGCAATACTTATGAAAATTTAATTAAAATGGTGAAAACCAAAGAAGTTGCTGAAGTAACCATCAACAAGGCGGTTTCTAGAATTTTGAAAGCGAAGTTTTTAATGGGACTTTTCGAAAATCCTTATGTAGATCCTGTTTTTGCTGAAGCCACAGTGGGTTGTCAAAACCATCGATATGTAGCCCTTAAAGCGGCTTCAGAATCAATTATTTTGTTGAAAAATGAAAACCATGTTTTACCTCTGGATAAAAAAACATTAAAATCTCTTGCCGTGATTGGTCCAAATGCAGAGAGGTGTTTGTTGGGTGAATATGTTGAAAAACCTTTGAATAAGGTTACCATTTTGGACGGTATCAAAGCAAAAGTGGGCAAAGAAATTCAAATCAATTATGCAGAAGGTTGTAAAATAACAAAAGAAGGAGAAGGGAGTAAAAGTGATACTGCCAAAATTGTGGGCAATGATGTTAATGAAAGTTTAATTAAAAAAGCAGTAGAAGTAGCTTCCCAATCGGAATTGGTACTTTTGGTTTTGGGGAGTAATGACCAAATCAATAGAAATACCATAGATAATAACCATCTGGGCGACCATGCCGATTTAGATTTACCCGGTGATCAAAATGTGTTGTTAAAAGAAATTTTAAAAATTGGGAAACCTGTAATCATTTATTTAATGAACAGTAATCCTATTACCTTAAATTATGCACATGATCGGGTAAGTGCTATACTGGAAGGTTGGTACGCAGGCCAGGAAACAGGTACAGCAGTGGCAGATATTCTTTTTGGAGAAACAAATCCAAGTGGCCGTATGCCGGTTACCGTTCCAAGAAATGCCAATAAATTGCCTGCCTATTATAACCACAAACCAACTGCAAATACTGGCTATTCCTT
>Ga0209354_10001000_pt1 | contig 12544 bp, 10 predicted proteins | sample LauGreSpBDMM15DD_2_FD_187562 | JGI IMG/M metagenome (GOLD analysis project Ga0209354, IMG submission 187562) | Freshwater lake microbial communities from Lake Michigan, USA - Sp13.BD.MM15.DD (SPAdes) (version 2) | ecosystem: Environmental > Aquatic > Freshwater > Lake | place: Lake Michigan...
GCAGCTAATAGTGCGTTTGTTTCGATATCTAAATCGAATTTAAGGTTACGGTTCATGTTATTTGGTTTTTGAAAATTTTACGAATTCTTTAAATTTCTCATGTGAAGACAACTCCACATTCTCTGTTTCTGTTTCAGTCTCAACAGCAAGACTTTCCTCAAGTTGGTTCTTTAAGTCAGCAATCATTCTGATCACTGCATTCATGTGCTCCTCAAGCATTGGTGCTACGATAGCAAGGATAGCTTCTGTATCAACCGCTGGGTCAATAGCCATCTCCTCCTGTACTGGTGCATCAGCCTCAGCATCCTCAGCCTCTGCCTCTGGATTTTCTGCTGCAACTTCAGCTTCTTCTTCTGCCACAGGATCAGCAGCCATTTCTTCCTCTGCTGGTGCAGGTACGTCTTTGATCTCAATAACTTCTCCGTCTTTAACAACGTAGATTTTATCCTCAATCATGTGTTCTCCATCTGGTAACTTCATTGTATTTAGTTTTAATTGTTCCGATAATTTCATGCCTAAGAATCCCTCAATGGAGTACCCTACTTGACCAGACTCAACCAGTTTATCATAGTATTCTCTATCAGTAACTTGGCTTGTCAACATCAATGTGCCCTTAGGTACCTCAATGCCGTATGTTGTGAATGCTTTGTCAGTAGTGGGGCTGTCCACTATCCAAGCCTCAAGGATGTATGCAGGGACTTTCTCCTCTGTATCATGCTCAAGGTTAAAGATGTTCTTGTTGCTAAGGTTAAGCATGAACTTAGCGTGTATAGCCTCAATCACTTCTGCTGAGAATTGTACATCATACTCTTCACCATCCTCATCCTTTCTGTAGATGTTCATTGGTATCATGGCAGGAGCAACTATCCGCATCTTAACATCATCACTGAATGTCATAGCAATATGAGAATTGAATGCCATACCCTTCACCTTGATAGCAGGCTTGGCAGTAAAGGCAATCATCTCCACCCCTAAGTCCTCTCCATCGGAGTAGGCTTCATCAATAGTGATCTTGTAAACTGGTCTATCCATACCCTATATTGTAAAAAGTATTATATTTGTTAAAAATTATATTTATGGTAACAATTTTAGGAAAGGAAGTACCCAATCAACTGACTGAGTTGACGGTGCAACAGTTTGAAGAAGTCACTACAATCCATGCTAATCAAGAACTGGATGCTATTGAAAAACACATTGATGTCTTTGCACTTTTAGGTGTGCCAGAGGCTGATTGGGAGGATGTATCTATTGAGGAGTTTAAGCAATGTGTTAAGGAGTTCAATGACATTAGTGGGAAGCCAGAGCTACAGTCCTCATTTGAGCACATGAACTACACCTACACCGCCTTTGATGAGAAGTTCAAGCTGACAGTAAGAGATACTAAGCACATTGAGAAGGTGATGCACTCAAGACATAAGGGATACATCTCAGAGATGTTAGCTATCCTGTTCAAGCGTACTGACCTCACCAAGACTGAGCACTACACAGATGCACACATCAAGCTCAAGGCAAAGATAATAAGAGAACTCAAGGCAGAACTTGCTGTTCCTTACTTGGTTGAGATAGGTCTTAAGTTGTCTAAGGAAATGCCAAAGGATGAACCTGCCCAAGTCCTGGAGTGAGATAGATGTACTGCAGTTCAAAGAGATTAGAGAGCTGTATGCTATTGAGGAAGTGTTCACCAGGGAGATAGAGATACTTGCCGCCCTGGCTGACATACCATCTGATGACTTAGAGGACCTTGACATAAGTGAGGTGAGTGATATGCTCAAAGATATTACCTTCATCAACTCTGAGCCCTCTAAGAACTACAAGCACGTGATAGGTGAGTATCACTACAAGCCATTAAACACCTTGACTGTTGGTGAGTTCATTGACCTTGAGCACTACTTCTCAGTTGACTACAACCAGCACGTTGGTCACATTGCATCTATCATCTACCGCAAGGTGATGACCAATGACTGGGGAGAGACAGTGTGGGAGCCGTATGAGTTCAAGCCAAGCCTAAGGTGTAGCTTGTTTGATGAGGTGTGTATCAATGATGTCTATGGTATCCTGCCTGAGTACCTTGCATACAGAGACTCATTCATGACTACCTATGCCAACCTGTTCACAGATGATGATGGTAGTGATGAGGATGAGGATGAACGTCCTGCAACATCTGATGAGGCAAAGGAGATGGCACTAAAAAAGAGTGAGAAGAAGTGGGGGTGGGAGAGACTAATCTACAGCCTATGCAATGAGGACCTAACTAAGTTCAATGAAGTGACCAACCTATCACTAATCATGACCTTTAATATGTTAGGTATGAAGAAGGAGTTAAACGTCTAATGGATAGCCTACCTTGAACCCAGCAGGTGGTTCTATAGCCTCAAAGGTATATGTTATTCTTTGGTTCTTCTCAAGTATGTCAGCCACTTGTAGGATAGGATACCTCTTAGTAAGCCACTCAGTGTACTGTGAGTATATCTCAGCAGTGATACCAGCAGAGTTAAGCTCATCTGTGAACTGTGCAACATAGTCACGTGGTGTAATTATACCATTGTTCCATAAGTATGCTCCATTGTTAAGGAAAATAAAGTAGTACATTGCTATGATTTGTATCTCAAGTTTCTCAAAGCCTGTGATCTTGGCATTGATTCTGATGGACTCCACCAAAGTGCCTTGACCATCCACAACATCATTCCTTACAATACGTTTTAGTATAGTAGCCATCCTTCTCCTTGTAGGGTAAAGGACATTAAACTCTCCAGTGTTTGCGTAGCGTGCCATTAGTTTTCTATTGGGGGGGTTGGTTTAGGTATAAATTCACTCAAAGGTATCTCTAACAAGTAAGCATACTCAGTTGTTGAAATATCAATAGCATCTTGCTCACTTAAAAATAAAAAATACACATCATTAATATCTTGCACAAAGTTAAAGAATGTATCTGAGTCAAAGAATACACCTTGTAATTGTTCCGCTGTTTGGTTTGTTACTATTCTACCTTCCATTACATTTGTCTGCTTAGTGTTGTTTGATATGCCTGTACTGCTGTGTAAAAGTTAGCTGCTTCCGTAGGTGTTAAGCCATCTCCTATTGAAGCAAAGGCACATTGTCTTTGTGAGTAAATTGATGCTGTACCTCCAGCATTCAAAGCACCTAAATAAGTGCTAAAATTTGGTCTTGTTAAAGCTGCAATACTTCTTGTTGCTATATTGACACTATTTCTATAACCTTTTGTTGTAAGTCCATTTTTAGTACCTATATAAAAGGCTCTTGCATCAGTGTCAGGGCCAGTTGTATAAACTGAATTTTCATTCATTATAAAATAACTGGTGTTTGTTATTCTTATGTATAACATTAAATAAGGACCAACCCCACTTATTGCACTACCAATATCTACTTGACTCGAATTATTATTTGTTCTTGAATAATAGCTTAAATGAACATCATCATTAACACTAAATCCAGTTGTGGGATTAAAAAATGTGTTGGCAAAAGTAGTTACTGGTGTCATCCCTGTACTTGAATGAGTCCACCCCGTTGCATAAGTTAATCTAAATGCAGCATCTAAATCACGTGGGTCTTTAAGATTATATTTATGCTGTGAAGCTGTACCACCAACTATTGGGTAGATAGCCTTGAACTTTGTCCATATTGAATATCCTTTCAATGCAAGTACCAAAGTATTAATAGCACCTTGTTGAGTAACATCTGTAATTGCAGCAGCTGTAATAAACGCCTGTGCATCTGTGTCATAGGCAGCCGCCTTAGGCATTATAGATATCAATGGATAGTAGCTCATCTTATGCCTGTGTTGTTACTCCTATTGCATCCCACTTAGTATCTGTTGAGTTGTAGATTAAACCAATATAGGTAGTCTTACTCAGTACAGTTGTTGTTGGTAATGTTATACCTATTGCTCTGTAGTCAGTGCCGTATGTGATAGCTCTTGCAGTGCCGTTGTCCTTGATACGTATCATCAACGGCTGACCTTCATCCCAAGTACCTGTTGGGTTAGCAAGTGCCAAGGCTGCTGCCTGTGCTGTGATAGTCACTAAGTCATTGGTGCTTATTGGTGTAACTGTTGCTGCACTTGCAACTGTCTGTACTCTTGGTGTGTATGATGCCTTGTTGTTAAACGTGGTCCAGTCAGCTGATGTTAGGAAGCCCTTATCAGAACCACTTGCCGCTTGACCATTGGTGTAGTCTATAGAGATGTTGCCAGCTGTTGCATTGAAGTCAGAGGCTGTGAAGGAAGGTGCTCCCTTAGTAGTGCCATCTGCCACAGCATTAGCAATACTAATCACTGGAGTAGTACCACCAGTTGATGAGATAGGAAGTGTACCAGTTACATCAGTGACTGCACTACCTACAGCAGCGTTGATAATCTCCTGCCCTGTGATAGAGTAAGTACCATAACCTGTGCCAGTCACTACACTTACCTCAAGTAAGTCTGTTGCCTCAAGGTCAGCCCCCTTAGGGGTCATCTGTGATATCTTTTGTCTGGTTGCCATACCTATATTGTATTACTCTGGTAAATTAGTTATAAGTGGTATCTGGCAATCAGTCCAGTTACTCATGTCAACATCTATTGTCATCAGCCATCCTGCTGCATAGTCAAGCAACTGGTTGTTCAATGGAGTCAAAGATGGTGTTCCTAAGATGTCAAAGGAGTAGTCAGTGCTGAATGTGAACTGATTGACCAAGTCAACAAGTATCTGATGGCAGTCTGATAGTATCACTGTGATGTTAGCTCTATCCTTCTGGATAATGTCAAAGCAATATATCTCCAAGCTGATTGTGTTGGTGTTAGTGGTAGGAGATGCAAAGACTGGAGCTATGAACACCAGAGGATACTTCTCATCCTTAGTAGCGAAGTTAGGTAATTGCTCTGTGAAGTCACTCCCTACTTTTTTAACCTGTAGATGGTCAGTGTAGAAGGCTTCAAGGTGGTTGATTAGTGCTTGATAACTTGTCATAATTCTGCGTTGCGTTGTATTCTGTTTACTCTATTCTGTACTTCTGTTACTTGGGTCTCACTCACTATAGCATTCACTGTGATGTTCTGACCTCCTTGCTCTCCGTTAGGGTTGCCTACATTGTTCAAGTTGTTGTTGCTACCAAACAATGATGCTGATGGTGTTGCCATGCCACCTGTTCCTCCACCTGTTAAGCTGTTAGTATCTGCCACATCTGGTGCAGTGCCACCACCCTCAAAGGATGTACTTGCAATGGTTGCTAAACTTGTTGCCGTTGCAATCACTGAGCCAGCAATAGCTGCTGCCGTAGCAAAGCCACCGTCAAACTTAGGCATCTGTGCAATAATTGAAACAATGGCTTGAGCTCCATTGATGACTGCCATTGCTAACTGCATTTTTTTCTGTTGCTCAAATTGTTGCTTGAGTATTTTTTCTTCTTCCTTGCTACCTTGTTTTACACCTTTAAGTTTCTTTTTAGTGCTGATGTCTTGCAATGAACCAATAGATGACATTGCCGTTGTAGCAAGTTGGAAGCCTGCCTCAATGTTGGCATTAAGTTTCTCCTGTGACGTTTTCTCAATCTCTTCTAACTTAGCAGTCTTGGCTTCTGTAGCAACTATCTCAGCTTGTCTAAATTTCTCCTTAATAGCTGCCTCCTCTTCTTTTGATAAGTTAAGTGCTGCAAGTTCAGCTATCCTTTGAGTATCTAATGTCTTTAAAGTAGTTGTGAGGAAGGCTTCCTGTTGTGCAATCTGCTCATCATTAGTACCCTTAAACCTCTCCAGGTCAAATGCCTCTGCTGACTGTTTAGTCTCAGCCACTAATTGTATGCCTTGTAGTATCTTAAGCGTCTTCTCTTTATCACTAATGACAATCTGCTTATCAATATCAGCCAGTCCTTTGGCAGTCTCATCTGCAAGGAGTAGAGCTTCCTGTGAACCTACCTCTAATGCCAACATTTTCTGTCTGCTCTGCTCAGTCAATAAATCCTTTTGAGCTAACAGTACAGCATTACCTTCTGCAGTTGCATTCACTACAGCACGTTCAAGTCTTGCAAGGGCATTGGCATTGTCTTCTTTCTCCTGTTGAGCTTTCTCCTTATCCTTAATATCAGTTATTGATTTCTCTAATTTTAGGATGGCATTCTGTTGATCTACTTCTGCCTTGTATAATTTAGCTTTATTAGCTTTGACATAGATTAACTCAGCATCAAGTTGCTTAAGTTTTTCTGCCTCTATCTCTTCCTCTGTTGCGCTGTTTTTTTGTAATAATAGTATTGCATTCTCACCATCTTTACGCATTCTTTCTAACTTCTTAGCCTCAGCAGTCTTAGTCTCTTGAGTGCTTTTAGTAATAGCTGATGTGTTTGACTTAGCTATCCCTGCATTACCTTTGTTAGTAATCTCAAGCTCCTGCCGTTTGAAGTCAGTAATTATTAAACCTCTTAAAGTTAATGCCTTAGATATAGCTTCTTGATTACCAAGCTGTTTAGCTTCCTTAATCTGTTGGTCAACCTTAGACAAAGCCTCCTTGAGTTGGATGTCAAGCATTGCCTTAGCACGCTCAGACTCACCCTTGATTTGTTTAGCCTGTAGTGTAGCAATCTGATTATCTAAACTCATGTTCAGATTCTTGATTGTGTTAATCTTGTTGGCTTCGTTTGCTATCTCTTGCTGACCTAAGTCAAACTTAGTCTTGTTCAATCCCTCTAATCTCTTCTTGTCCTCCTCTGTCAGTTCCTCCTTTGCATTCAAAGCATTTATGTCCCTTTCATTCTCAGCTTGCAACTGGTCAATCTCTTGTTGCTTAAGGTCAAAGATACTTTGGCTGGTATCAATCTGAATACCATATTTCTTCTCAAGGTTGGCAATCTCCTCCTCACTTAAGTCCTTAGTTAGGTTGTACAAGTCCTGCTGTGCCTTGCTCTGTTGCTTAATGCTCTCAATGTTTTTCTCACTTGACTCCTTCACAGCCTCTGCATTCTCTTCTGCTGCATTGTCAGTCAATCCCATCCAGTCAGTCAAGTCCTTGAAGCCTTGTATCACCGCATTGATAGGTCCCATGATAGCCTTGAATATTGCATCAAGTACTCCTATCTTTTTAAGGAAGAAACCAATGGCAATTACTATGGCAGTGATTACCGCTATGAGTATAAATAAAGGATTAGCTAAGATGGTCGCTCCTAACTTTACAAAGGCACCACCAACAGTAGTGACAGTACCCACCAATCCCTTCATACTCTTTGCTATATCAGCAGGGTTGAGCTTACCTAAGGACAGGGCAAAGGTCTTAGCCTTCTCATTAGCCTCTTCAAAGTCTAAGCTCATCAATGAGTCCTTGATGCCACCTATACCATTACTCACCTGCTCAAACTTACTGCCAGATGCAAAGACATTAACCGCTGCATTAGCATCACCTATCCTGTCCTTGAGCTCACCTGCCCTTTGACTTAGTGCAACTATTGCAGCAGGGTCTGTGGCATCGGCAATGGCTCCTTTGAGTTCTCTCAACTCAGCCTTCATGGCACCTATGCCAGTTATCTTTAAGGGTATGTCTACTTCATTCATGTTAGTATGTTCTTATTTCTATTGTTGTATATGTTAACAAGTCATCCGCCAAGGCATCAAGTGAAGTATCTCTTGTCTTTATCCTTATCTGATTAGTGTTGTACCAGAATGCTGAGCATAGTCCAGGGTCTGTTGTGTTGTTGAGCATGATAGATGTTTCAGTTGCCGTAGCAAATGCACCACTCAATGTGCCAGCATACACCCCTGCAGATATCCTGGTCCATACTATATCACCTATCGTATTCTCAAGCACTGTAGCTGATGGGTCAGTTGTGCTACTCTGTAGTAGGTTAGCAATGTACTTAGCACTGTTCACCACCACAGCACCATTGATGCTACCAGTCACAGTCAAGTTACTCACTACCATACCATCCTCTTCAAGCACTTGACCGTCACCTATCAACACACCCTTAGTGCCAGCCGTCACCACGTTGCCCTTACCAAACACCAAGGCATCTGCACCAGGCATGATTACGTTGTTGTTCATACTCATGGTACGTAGTATTGAGTCAACACCCACAGCTGTGATGGTATCACCTATTGGTCTGCCTATGCCAGTCTGGAAGGATACAAGGTCAATCTCTGTATCTATGCTTATCAACTCCACCTTAGTCAGCTGGTTGTTGTTAGCGTTGTAGTCAGCTATCTTGTTGATGTTCCACCATGAGTTATCAATGTAGATCTTATCATTGAGCTTGAGTGACTGGATGTCCACCTCATTAAGGTCAAACATAGCCACCAACATCTTACCTACATTTATCTGGTTGACCGTTCTTCTCCAGTATAGGTTGTACAGGTTGTTGGCTGTCAGTGACTCAGTCTGGTAGAAGTAGAAGTCATTAGTGCCAAAGTTAATATCAAAGGTCGGAGTCAAGGCATTGTTGAAGTGACCTAACATTGGATATGTAGTCACACTGTACTCACCAGTTGTTCCAAAGTCTACTATGTCAAAAGGTCCACACACCTGCTCACCACCATCATATAAGATGCGGATGTTAGTGTTGGGTGCTGAGCCTATCATGGCTGGAACATAAGCCCCAAATGGTGTATAGTAAACTGGAGTAGGGGAGAACAATAGCTCCTTAGTATCCACGTCCTTAACATATTCATTGTCAAATGTATATTCTATCTGGCCGTATATCTCACCAGTCAGCTGTGTGTATGTGTTGTTGAAGTACTCATCATCTGGTGCATAGGTTAGCTTGAGCTTCTTCTTAGTCAAGTCTGGAAGGAACACCAAGTCCTGACCTCTGTCCTTAGCTAACTTGCTTGACCAGTCCTTCTCAGCACCTGAGTCATAGTACTCATCCCTATGTCTCAACACAAGGTTGTATGGGTTGTCAATGTCCTGCTCAACATAAAGGTTGTACATCTGTAGGATGCCCTTCACGAAGTCTGACTGCTTAATCTCTACTGGCACATATTGGTTCATGGTCAGCGTGCCACCAGTCACCTGTATGTTGTTGCTTGGCAAGATCACCATGTTGATGGATGTCAAGTCAAGGATGACGTTAACGGCTGCAGCTGTAGTGACTGTGATGTCATACCAGAAGCTATTGCCTATCTGTCCTGTGCCGTTGCTGTTGTCAAAGCTCAACACCTCAACTCCTACATGAAGTATCTGTATGTCTGCAGATGCTATGCCTGTTATCAATCCATTAGTTGCAGCTGGTATAGGTAAGGTCTCAGCAAAGTTAAGTATTGTTGTGCTGCCTGTTGCCAATGGTGTTGTGTTTGGATATAGCACGCTTGAGCCATATACATTGACTTGACCAAATCCTTCCACATACACTATAGCAAAGACTCTGTATCTGTTGTAGTTGTCACCCACTGGACCCAAGTTTGTTAAGTAGGCATTTGCTCCACTACTATTGTCAAGTGAGATTGTACCTCCTATTGTCAAGCTGTACACATAGTGCTCAGCCGCTATAGCACTGGTGCTGATAGGTGATGAGTACTCTCCAAGTGTAGGGTCAAACAAAGATTGTGTATCTATCACCTCACTCCATCCCGAGTCAATGGCTTCATCAAAGGTTACGTTCTGACCTACTGCCTGCACATTAGTTGTGGTCCATGTGTTGGTTGCCTCAACCTTGTAGTCCTCATAGTTCTGGTCATTCGTATCACCATTGTAAGGTATCACCAACTTATCAAAGTGTGCAGATGCTATCTCATCCCAAGTGTACGTGAAGCCAGCCACAGCGAATATCCTATCCCAATAGGTCTTGGCATATATGGCAGGCTTGAAGTCATTGGCATTGTACTCATTAGTCTCATTGTATGGCATCAAGTACTTGTACCCATCAGTCACAGTGTTGTTGAAGGAGGCAACTATAGCACCCGAGTCAAAGGCATGGTCAAGGTCACTAAAGTCTAAGTCAGTCAAGTTAGCATTCGTGATGGCTGTGAAGAACTCAGCCCTGCTATCCTTGATCAATATACTGTATGTCACCTCATCCTCATAGCTGTTGTTGCTCTGCACCTTGTTCACACTCACCAACTGTAGCAGTGCCTCATCTAAGATTGGCACACCGTTCTGTATCACCTGGCACTTAGTCAAGGCATTGATGTTGAAGGTACCCGCTTGGATGTTCACATCATAGTAGTGACCTAACAGCTCATTGTTGTTCTTAGTTCCCTCCAGAGTGACAGTCTTTGAGAATGTACCCTTGCGAGCTGACAGGTCTCTGATGTCACCAATGTTGAAGGTGATAGGTAGTGACAATGTCTCAGCAACATCAAGCACCCCTGTTGATAGTACTATCTTAACCATTGATCATGTCATTGTTTGATAACCTAACTTGTAGCTGTTGTCTTATCAAGTGCTTGTTCCTCTCTCTCTGTATGTCAAAGCTGTTGTTCATAACATTACAGCTCACATACTCAGTACTCTCTGGCACGTGCAAGATACAACCATTCTCATCATATAGTGGTTCACCTTCCTCTGTGATGTGGTACACCACGTTCTTGATGTAGGTCTGTGGTGAGGTGAGCAACTGTTGGAAGTACACACCTGCACTCTCACTCATCCAGTTAGTGTTGAGGTCAATGGTCTTACTCACTTGAGTGTTGAAGTTAACATTGCCTTGTTCATAACTTCCATACTGCCACTGTGAGTCAACCACACTACCAGGTACATCCTTGTTGTATGTCTCTCTCTTGATGGCAAGTTTCTCATAGCTCTTAAGCTGGAAGGCAAAGCTACTCCATGAGCCTAATCTATCCAAGAACACAATGTGGCTCTCAGAGATTAGCACCCTCCTATCTATTGTCACCTTGTACTTAACTGACTGCACAGGGTTGAACGCTCCATCACTATACCATACTTGGTAACTCAGTGTTGCTGGCTTAACAAGTGGAGCAGTGCCACTTACTACTGTCAGTGATCCATAGTTGTTAGGACCAACTGCCACACCCTTGATGAAGTCATCTCCTGCAATAGCCTTGTAGAATATATCACCATTGTCATTCTCAAAGTACACCCTCTTGTTGATCACCACTGTTGTCACATCCTTAGCGTTCAGCCATAAGTCTTGACCAAGGGTACAGTTGAACGTAGTGGGTTGGTCTGTCAACCATGACTTAGTTGCACCGTCAAGCTCATAGTCTGTCTCATCCCAGTACGGCATCTCAAGCCAAGGTTGCACACCGTTGAACACAAACTTGTCAAGTGTGCTGATGATGTCAAGGTCAACTGTCTTACGGTTGTCAGCATACTTCACTGTGCCGTTGATGGTTGCATCTGTCACCTCACTCCATAGTGCATTGATAGTGAAGTTAGTTGTGCCTGTGATGGCAGTCACTGTATGCAGTCCTTCCACTCCTGGGTTGGCAACACCTAAGTCAGCCTGTGTGATGTTCACCTGGTCACCAACCACAAAGGGATGAGTCGCTGTGATACGTACACTCCCACCATTGTCAACCAATGAGGCGGTGTAGCTTAGGTCAAAGATGTACTCTTCACCTATCTTAACATCATAGTTGTAGTATGAGTTGGCAGCATCATAGAAGGTAGTCACTGTAGGGTTGAAGTCAAAGCTCACCATGTTGCTCAGTAACTTACTTAAGTCCTGCTCACCATAGCCAGTGCCATAAGTTGGCAGTGCCTTGTAGTATCCTATCCTTGTTGCAGTACCCTCTTCAAACACCTCAAAGATGTACCTGAATCCTGCGTTGTTCACATTGGTTGAGTCCACAATGAACTTGCACTCATTGTATGCAGGAGTGAAGTCTTGAGGCTGTGCTATGATTGTTGTTGCCATACCTATATTGTATCTTGTATTGAATCCTGTTAGAAGGCTAAGTAACTGTCATCAGTGTAGTACTCTTGCTTGATGTAGGTAGAGGCATACCTTATGGCATCCATGGCATCATCCCACAGCTTGACTGGTTCATCTGTTATCTGGTCACCTATCTTCTTCCACTTGTAGTTCTCATACTCCTTCTTAAGTGCAGGGTGCTCCTCACAGAACACACCAAACGTCTTGATGTTGTCTATACCCTTCTTCACCACCTTGTTGGCATTCTCAATGTAATACCCTGCCCTATCTATCTCAGCTATGGTCTCTGGTCTTGAGTAGTCAGCCAGTATGTTGATGCTCTTCTCTATGCCTAACTGGTCCATCCTTGCAATGAGGTCAGTGGTGGTCAAGTAGCTCTCATAGATCACAGGCTCAATGTAGATGTCCTTGTCTCTCCAGTACACTCTGATGAGTGCAGTGGGGTGGTTGTACCCGAAGTCAAGCCCATAGACATAGTCAGTGAACTTAGCAGGACGGTGCTTGACAAATGACCAGTTGCTGTAGATGTTGCTCTTGCTGATAGCTTTCTCACCTAAGGCATATATCTGGTACTGTGCTTCATCTGTTCGCCTCAAGTCCTCTATCTGTCTCTTGATGCTCTCTGGTAGGAACGGGTTGTCCTTGTAGGTTGACTTGATGAGGATGCTGTCCTCCACTGGTAGTTCATACAGCCATGAGTTGGACTCACTGGGGTTGTAGTCAAAGATGAGCT
>Ga0209354_10001005_pt1 | contig 12517 bp, 13 predicted proteins | sample LauGreSpBDMM15DD_2_FD_187562 | JGI IMG/M metagenome (GOLD analysis project Ga0209354, IMG submission 187562) | Freshwater lake microbial communities from Lake Michigan, USA - Sp13.BD.MM15.DD (SPAdes) (version 2) | ecosystem: Environmental > Aquatic > Freshwater > Lake | place: Lake Michigan...
CATATCACCACCAGATATAACTTTTACATTCGATATCATACCACCATATACATCCAAATTATTAAAATACCCATTCCCAAACTGAACATTACCGTAAGACCCACTATAAACTTCATCAATGTTGACACCACTTTGAATAAACACAAACCTACTTAACGCATTCTTATACCCAAAAAACCCAGTCTTTGTAGAACCACTCTCATTCCACTTGAACTCTATACCCCTGTCCTTACCATCATCCACTAAAGGACCCTCTACACCACCTAACGAAAATATCGGATCCTTCAAATTAGTCACCGTACTATACACATTCATCGTAGTACCATTAATCTGCACATCAGAATTTAATACTAATCTACCAGCACCACCCATCACAGATATCGTCATATTACCACGAGTGTCAGCCGATATCGAATTTGACGTACTACCAAATGCTAACGGAACATCGTATGGCACCTGAACCTTCGTAGACGCATTCAATAATATATTTGCCGCTGTCATCGATATATCACCACTAGATATCATATTCGTATTAACTGATCTCGTATTCACATTCGAACCAGAACTTATATTCACATTATTCGGCACCACTATATCCAAATTCGTACAACCAGATATCCTACTCAAATTCGATATCCCACCACAAAACATATCTATATTACCCATCGACGTAAAAATTATGTTGTTCTTTAAATATACACTGTCAAACTCTACACTACCTAACGTACCCGTCACTATCTCATTCGAATTTACCGCATCTGAATAATACGTTAATCTACCAGATGTATTTTTCCAACCAAACCAACCCAATTTCATAGCAGAACTGTAGTACTTGTACTCTAAACCTCTATCTTTATTATCATTTGTTAATAACGTTTCATTACCTAACGTAATTATACGATCCCTTAATAACACATTATCCATATCTATATTCATAACACTACCAACACCACCTGATATAACCATATTACTCGATGATATATATGTATTTATATTTCTAATTGATACATTACCACTACCTGTAATTAACGTATTTGATGACGATATAATTGTATTACCACCAACATATGAATTATTTAATAATATGTTACCAATCGTATCTCCCACTATATATCTATCCTTTGATGACGATAAATTCAAAAACGTACCAGAACTAATATTCACACCAGAACTAGCACCCAAATTAATATCTGTTATATTCCTTATATCAACTGTATTTGATACATTTCCATTTATTACCATATTATTAGAAGTATCACTTCTTATACTATTACCAGTACCACTTATTCCAAATACCAGTCTCGTCGTAGGTAATAACCTCACATTTCCACCCGTACTATACAAATTTATATCTGATGTCAAAGATTGCACTAATACATTCCCTACAGAACTCGTTATATTTACATTACCTGACGCCACCACATTCGCTGACCCATTCGGCGATACCGTCATTATTGATATCCCAGATGTATTTCCACGTATCACTTCTGTAGAATTACCCAATTGTAAACTAGCCGACGTAAAAGATCCAATGTTATTCACTGGTAATATCACATTTCCTGACGTAGTTGTCAAATATAGATTCTTGTTTGTCGTCAAAATTATATCTCCAGATGTATTCGACGATATCCTCTGAGAACCAACTGACGTACCGTCAAATGATATATATTTACCAACTGGCACACTCACACTATTCGAGTCCAATTTAATATTATTATTTGCCACAATTTCAATCGTACCCAACCTATTCTCACTAATAAACGACCCAGACGTACCGAATTTTAATGGTATATTATTAGGCATAAAAACATCTCCACCTGCTATCAATGCTATTCTATTACCAGATGTTATATTTAAATTAGACGTAGCATTCACATTTATCGTACCACTACACCCAGTCAATAAACTAATGTTCGTTATACTACCACAATTCATATTAAAATTACCACCTGCACCTATAGATATATTGTCTGCAGTAATATCACCAATCTCAAATTCACCAGGTAACCCAGTTATCGTCTCATTTGTATTCGTAGCATCCCTTATAAATGTAAACTTTTGACTAGATGTTTTATACCCAAACCAACCAAGTTTTAAAGAACCCGCCGTATCATAATACTTGTATTCTATACCCCTGTCCTTTAAATCATTTTGAGGATTGTCACCTATTGTCAAAACTGGATCGTAAAAACTCACATGTGTCGCATTCACCTTCAATAACGGAGATGTCATTTTTAAAATGTCATTGGCAACAAAATTTACAGCACTTCCATCATACTTTATACTATTCCCCGTCGTTACATTAAAGAAGGTACCAAATTCCAAAGGCACATTTACAGGAACCACCAATGAACTCGACGTAGGAATACTCAAAACTGTATCACCTAAACTTTTTATCATCAAACTCCCCATATTCCCTGATATACTATTACTTGTATTACCAAAAATTAATTTTGTATCAGTTGGTATCTTTACAAAAGAATCCGTATTTAATAAAATATTTGTATTTGCTACCTTATTTATCGTTCCTCCTGTTATTGTAGAACTTATTGTTGAATTAACTACAAAACTCGTATCTGATAATATACTACCCACTGTCAAATTTATTCCAGACAAATTTATTATATCACCCACTTTCAAATAACTACTCGTATTTGTAAATATCACCGTAGAACCATTTGAACGATTTATCAAACTCAACTGTACATTCTCTATATTACTCGTTCTTAATTCAATATCTCCATTCTTGGTTATCAACTTTTGAGAGTCTACCGTCAATATATTACTACCACGAGTTGAGTTAAATAATAAATCAAATTTAGAATTTAATATTACACTCCCATTTAACACTTCTGTATAAAAATTACCAATTGATGTACTATTGTAAAAAGGTCCATTTACATATACTGAACCAGAATCCTTTGGATGTATATTAATATTCCCATCCGGATTTGTAGCCCGTATATAATTTTCACATATTTCTATATTTCCTAAATAAGAACAACCATTTACCCTAAATGATGAATTGTTTATACTAAATATTAAATTACTCGGATCCCATGTCACATCTGACCCAAACACATTACTCCTAAATGTAACATTTTGTGTAGAATATAAATCTGTAAAATAACCCACATTTGGAGATTGCGCACCTATAACCGTATTTATAATCTCAGAATCTTTTATTATGACACTCTCAAAAATACCATCTTCTAACAAACCCACTATATTAATATTTTCTAATTGTAAATTCGTAGCCGTCAATGTCTCAAAATTACCATAATTTGACGTAACAACACCTCCTTTCAATGGCTTCACAGAACCTTTCATCGAATATTGATTACTCATACCCTTATTTACTCTTAGTAAGAGTAAATAAAAATAAAATCAGTTTTAACCAAATGAGAACAATTCTTTTTACGTATTTATGCGTATAAATTTTTATTAATATCAATAACAATAACTACAACTTGAAACCCTCTTCACTGTTCCTTAAAATTCTATATCGTCCAAATTAATTTCCATATTTTCATAACTAGGCCCTTCTAAATACTTCTTCTCTTCTTGTTGTTTTATATTTGGATTAAACACCTCTATATCAAACGACTCGGGTACTACATCTTTTTGACTTTCGAAAAAATCCATAAAATCAGTACAACTTACAGAACTACCTTGTCGAACCGGTAAGGTACCAGCTTCGTCAATCTCTACAAGATACCATTCTGTACTTTCAAAAACTACAAATGACTTATCTTCATTTACCCAATTGTAAATCATAAACGATTTATCAGTTTTTTCACATTTAATATCCCATTTATACTTTACATATTCATTTTTACAATACTTTGGCATCCCTAATACTCCAACTAAGATTTCAGTTGTTAAACCTAATTTACATACATTATCATTCACTTTACTATCTACTTTACATACATTATCATTCACTTTACTATCTACTTTACTATCTACTTTACTATCTACTTTACTATCTACTTTACTATCTACTTTACTATCTACTTTACTATCTACTTTACTATCTACTTTAATATCTACTTTAATATCTACTTTAATATCTACTTTACTATCTACTTTAACAACATTATTTTTTTCCAATTTTTCTACATCTTTTTTTTGAACCTTTATGCCACTTTTTTTTATATTTTTAGATATTTCCGATTTATTGTCTCTAAAATTTTTTGTTATTGCCTTAATATCATTTATTTGCTGTTCATTATAACTAATGAAATACACCTTTTTTAATTCTTTAATAAAACATTCTAACTTATTTCTACCAGGTTCTTCAAAACTACTAAGTAAATCAATAGACCAATTCAATTCTTCAGACCCTTTTGTTTTACTAATTTTATAATCACTATCAGATATCCATAACATAAATGTTAATAATTCCTTTTCAAATTTATCACTAATTGTTAAATTTAAATTATCAGTCATTGTTCTTTCGCATTATCTTATATCTCTATTTTTTTTTCAATTTTTTATTACGATGAAGACCAAAGATTAGTATTGGCATTATCATAAATAGATACACGACATTTACCATCTACTTTTTCTAACTGAGCAGAAAATGGACCGTTTGTACTTTCATTATTAGATGATCTCCAATAATTAATACCTTTTGACATTATACGTAAAATACCATCGTCACCCAATACAAATTTAGCATCGTCATTTAAATACTGTGTACCACTATACCAGACTAATGTAACCTTTTTATCTATAGTTTGTCTTATAACAAAATCACCAGCTGTACCCTTATCACCATATTTAGCTAATGATTTCATTTCAGCTTCACAATCCTCGTATCTTAAATTATTACAGTCACCTCCAGCTGATGAATAACACACACTAGGTATGTTTTCATAATTTATATCCACTTTTTGTTTTAAACCAATATAATCTGGATCTGGTTCTACACCTTTTGCTAATTTCGTAGACATATTTGTACCCATTTTTAAATCTTGACAATCGATATTCTTTGAATTCAAAAAGTCAGTATCCCATTCTTTTGCCGTTGTTGCATCAGGATACATTCTTAATGTATTATTTCCATCATATCTATAAATAGCAGCAGTCCCACCACCCACATCATTCGAGTTACACTTTAAAGATTGACCTATCTCATAAGGAGCCGCTGTTGTTGGTACCGGAGTTGGTACTGGTGGCTTTGTAATTGGCGCTTTTGTAATTAGTATTTCTTCATAGTCTAGTACTTCTTCATCGGGATTTGTGAATGCCTTTTTCTCAACGCCCACTACTTCTTCTTCTTTCGTATAAATATATACACCAACGCCTAATATTATTGAAATAATTAACAAGGATGATATCAGTGATATTAATGTTTGACTATCCATCTTATATAAATATATAATATAAAAAAATAATTACTTATTTTCATAAATAATTGAAAAATAATATAAAAAAATAATATTTTACAAAGACTCTTAACAATTCATGTATAACCCAATCCTTTCTAAAACTTCTACAGAATGCATCTTTTATACTTTGTATGATAATAGCGTTACTGGAAAAAGAAAACGATGGGATATACGAGTCACTAATCAAGAATCATTATCAACCATTAATTGTTATTACGGATATACAGATGGAAAAAAAATAGAAACAACTCAAACTATCAAAACTGGAAAAAATATAGGAAAATCTAACCAAACTACTCATTATGAACAATCCATCCTACAAGCAACTTCAAAATGGAATCGTAAATGCGACCAAGGATACAAACCAGAATCTAATCCAGAATTACTTGTCGAAGACTTGAATACTTTAAAAATTGATGGTGGTAAAGGTACCTTGCCTTTTAATATTAAAGGTCCACACCGTATAGGCGACGTCATATTTCCTATGCTTGCACAAGATTATCATAAACATAAAAATAAAGTAGTATATCCTTGTTATATTCAACCCAAACTTGATGGTTTAAGAAACTTGTACAATACAACTTCAAATCAAAATACAACAAGACAAGGTAAAGAATTTTCCATTATTGCACAATCTGGAAAATTATATAAAGAATTACTCACTTTACCAAAAGGTTTGATTTTAGATGGAGAATTTTATACAGATAAAATCCAGTTTGAAACATTAGGAGTTCTACGTAAAACAAAAAAATTGACAACAAAAGAACAAGACAATTTAGAAAAAATAGAGTATCACATATATGATATAATCGATACAACTCTTACATTTGAAGAAAGACATACTAAAATCAAAGAACTACATTTAGAAAAGTATGAAAAATTAGTGTATGTACCTACTTTTATAGCTTCTTCTGAAAAAGAAATAAAAGATTATCATATTACTTTTTTAAATCAAGGATTCGAAGGAACTATGATCCGTAACAAAAACTCATATTATACACTAAAAAAAAGATCACATGATCTTTTAAAGTATAAAGATTTCCAAGATTCAGAATTTGAAATTACAGATTTTACATTTGAAATCGATACAACAGGCGATGATAAAAATTTGATTGTATGGATAATAGACGTCCCTACCTTTGAAAATAACGACACCGTCGGTAACCAATTTGTTAAATGTAAAGTTCGACCAATGGGAACAAAAGAAGAAAGAAAAAATCTATATGAAAAATGCAAACAAAATTTTAGTCAATTTAAAGGTCGTAAACTTTGGGTTAAATATTTTGAAAAAACTAAAGATGGGAATCTTAGATTTCCAACCACGAAATGTAATTCTTATACTGAATATATCAGAGATCATATAATTTAAAAAAACAAAGGCTTCTTACAGTTAGACTAAAACCCAATCAAAATTCTTGCATAGGAGCAGAGCTAGTAAAAACTGTTTTTATAAAAAGATGTAGATCTTAAACACTTGGAATATCATTTAAAAGAGATAAATGATATCATCAAAATTTCTCGTCTTTACACCGGTGCTTTTGCTTTTTCCGTTACCATTTTTAAAAAAGATGCTACAGTTTCGTTTTGATCCCATACGGACCCCATCAACATTATAGATGCCATATATAAGCTACTCGCATACAAATAAATCCTCTTGATAACATTTGACTGGTATACCATTTTCCCTATTTCTCCACGATTATTAAACTTAGATTTATTCAACATCGCGAATAATATAGAACCTACTATACATAATATACTAATACTTAAACCATAATTTATATTGAACATACTTGTTATTATAACTAATATACAACTACTTGAAATTACCAAGTCCACATAACTCAAGATATCAGTCGGTGGGTTCCACAAGCTTGGCATGCCATTAAGTCTTGGTAGTTCTTCTTCCATTTTGTATATAAATATATAAATATTTTAAATATTTTAAATTTACTACCAATAAAATAATTGAATTTTTTTCATAAATATATAAAAATTACCAAGCTTTGTTATCTTTTATCCTTTTACCTTTTATCCTTTTACCTTTTATCCTTTATCTTTTATTATGATCCCTTCATTCCAATACTACTTTCCTAATGTTATTGATGGTATTAATCAAAAACATTTAAACCTTACAGAATACATCAATAAACAACAACTTATTGCTAAAAAATCAATTTGGCAAGATTCATTATTGTCTGCTTCAAAACTTGAAACTGCAAAAACTGAAACTATCAAACCAAAAACTGCCAAACCCGAAACTGCTAAACCAGAAACTGCAAAAACTAAAACTACAAAAACTCAAAATGAAAATGAAAGTGAAATGATGATTGATGATAAATATTTGGGAAGGATTATTGGACGAGGTGGAATTATGATTAATCAAATCCGAACTTATAGTAATACACAAATCACAATTTATAGAGAATTATACAATAGTAGTAAACGCCGAATCGTCATTTTCGGTAACCAAAATTGTATCCAAAAAGCAAAAAATAACATATTGGAATTATGTTGTTAAATCTACGTCTTTCAATCACTTTTAACCTGCGTCTTTTTAATAAATCATTTTCAAATCAAACTATGTTTCCCATTTTCCATTTTCCATTTTCCATTTTCCATTTTCCATTTTCCATTTTCCATTTTCTATTTCCATTTTCTATTTTCAATTTCCATTTTTACATTTCCATTTTTACATTTCCATTTCCAATTTTCCATTAAAATGTTACTTAAATATTTTAAAGCAACGTCTTTTCTAGCAAACACTTTCATAAGTTATTGTTTTTTAGTTTTTAAATAAAAAATAATAATTGTATTGTCAAAAATTTTACATCTTTTTAGGAGAAGACTTTCGTTTACGATAAGACTTGCGTTTTGGAGATGACATCTTTTTTGGGGATGACATCTTTTTTGGGGACTTTCTTCGTCTTGGAGAAGACTTCTTTTTAGGAGAAGACTTCTTTTTTGGCGACTTTCTTCGTCTTGGTGAAGACTTCTTTTTTGGTGAAGACTTACGTTTAGAAGATCTTCTTCGTCTTGGAGATGACTTCTTTTTAGGTGAAGACTTCTTTTTTGGGGAAGACTTACGTTTAGAAGATCTTCTTCGTCGTGGTGATGACTTCTTTTTTGGGGAAGACTTACGTTTAGAAGATCTTCTTCGTCGTGGTGATGACTTCTTTTTTGGGGAAGACTTACGTTTAGAAGATCTTCTTCGTCGTGGTGATGACTTTTTTTTTGGGGAAGACTTACGTTTAGAAGATCTTCTTCGTCGTGGTGATGACTTTTTTTTTGGGGAAGACTTACGTTTAGAAGATCTTCTTCGTCGTGGAGATGACTTCTTTTTTGGTGAAGACTTCTTTTTTGGGGAAGACTTACGTTTAGAAGATCTTCTTCGTCGTGGTGAAGACTTCTTTTTTGGGGAAGACTTACGTTTAGAAGATCTTCTTCGTCGTGGAGATGACTTCTTTTTTGGTGAAGACTTACGTTTAGAAGATCTTCTTCGTCTTGGAGATGACTTCTTTTTTGGGGAAGACTTCTTTTTTGGGGAAGACTTTCGTTTACGATATGATTTACGTTTTGGAGATGACATTTTTTTCATAGCTCCACCGAAAATATTAGAGACAAAGTTTTCAATCATTTTTTTATTATAATATTCGTAAACATTTTATTTTCACGTAATTATTAAAATAATAATTAAATAATAATTAATTAAAAATTAAAAGAACGCAATAATACTTTTTTTTTCAATGCCTAATGTAATGACATTGAATTTACCATATTATTTATATTGTATATTCTATATATATTATACAAACCTAAAGTCAAACGCTGCTTGAATTGTAATGTTTGGAATCATAGAGACGCTGCGTCAAAATGCGAACGCATATGTAAAGAAAATAACAAAACTTTTTCTGGTAAATGGTCTCTAAATAAGGAGAATCCCAAGGAATCTCTATGTGAATGTGAATAAACAAACATTTGTTTTTACTATATGTCTTGCTCAAAGACAACTAAAGGTTAATCATAAAACTGATAACTTTTAAAATTAAATTAATTATTTTAAAATTTATTAATTACTTTTTTGATGTTACTTTTTTTAAAAGTAACTATTATATAATGTCTATCGTTGCACAGTTAGTAATAATATTAGGTATATCTATATTTTTAATAGGATATTGGTTTTTAGGTAAAAATACAGGTTTACAAGAATGTAACCAAGAAAAATCTATTTTAAGTGATACATATAAAGGTGGAGCTCTAGCTACTGGTATTGGATTGTTATTAATGGTGGGTGGTTTACTAATGTTTTATAGAAACTCAAGTTCGGCAGGTGATCAAGCATAATTACATTAATGTAAACTTTTGTAACTAATATTAATTATAAATTTATCAATTGACGTTATCGAAACAATACTATTTCTATTTAATAAAACATCAGTGTCGTCCAATAAAATACACTGTGATCCTTCTGATACATTAATTTTAATTATCATTTGTTGAACTTCTTTTGAAATATTTGAGTCTGGATATAAATTTGTTAATAAATACCCCCTGTAAAGACCATTGTAGTTAGATAATTGTGATTTATGTTTATTTTTATCGTATAGTAAATCTATGTTTTTATACAAGTATATTTGACGATCTATCTTTTTAGTTTGTAAAAATATACCATCAATATTTTTAATAATACTATCCATCTTGGTATTATTCGGAATACAATTATTTTGCAAATATGTATTCAATACATGTATACAAGGTCGTGACAAATTTTTAAAATTCATATTCGTATTAATATTCGTGTATTCTTTTTGTAAAAATTTTTCAACTTTTTTTTTAATTCCATAATTCTGAAAATGATTTTAAAAAAAATTTAATAATTTTCTTCATTTTTCCATAGTTTTAAATAACTCTACAATTCAAAACCCGGGTACTCATTTAAGATATGCTATTCAGTTTCTGTTTAGAATGCAATACAAAAAATAGATGCAATATTCATATATTTAAAACATTTAGAACATTTAATAACTTTTCGTCTTATAACCAAGCGAGTTGTGTATTTTGTTGCAATAAATTCAAGGATGATATTATTACTTTACCGTGTAAACATATATTTGATTTGCGATGTTTTATAACTTATACAAAATTACATTATTTAGAAAAGAAAAATAAACAAATAAAATGCCCAATTTGCAAAGTAGAAAATGATATTTATGGAATATTTAAAAAGTATAAAGTAATTTTAGAACTTCGATTACTTATGATGAAAAAACGAAACATTATAAAAAATATATACGTTTACAATGACATTTACGAAAATGAAAAGACCACCCAAGACTAACGAAAGTATACTCCTTATAATAAATAACACACTTTAAAAAAAATAATTTGTAAAATAAATTATTATACAAATTATAAAACACTTGTAAAGCACTTGTAAAGTACTTGTGAAACACTTATAAAATAGCGTGTGAATCTGAAAAATCAGAACTGGAATAATAACTAGAATCTTCATCTTTACATTTACATTTACATTTACATTTACATTTAGATTTTCGTTTATGTTTATGTTTATGTTGAGATCTATGATGACATTTTGTTTTACATCTCCTTTGACGAATATGAATTTTCGGTTTATTAATACATAAATTAATTTCAGGAGTTATTTCTAAATCAATAGGAATATGGCGAGGTTTACATTTAGAAAGTTTTTTTGTCATTTACAATAACAAAATATTTAAAACATACAATATAAACACAATAAACGTTATAAACATTAAAGATAATATAATTCTTGTTACTGTATTAATTTAGAGAATGTTTAACGTATGTTAATTTACGTTGGTGGTTGAGGTGGTGGTTTTTTACAAGGTTTACATATACATACGGCATTGTTTTTGATTTTGATAAATGGTTTTTGTACGCATAATGTAATTACAGGTAATATTTCTAATGTCACATCTACAGGTGTAGGTACACAAGGTTCTGGCTTACAATCGCATAGGGTATAATTAACAGAGTATATCAAAACTGTAGGATTTTGTGATCCAGATGCAGTAATACTTATATATTTATAATCACCAAACATCGGGATATCTACAGTAAGATCAGAAGACGTAAGTAAAAATGCACCTAGGTCTCCAAGGGTATTTGTTCCGTAAATAGAAAAGGTTTCATTTTGTTCTATACTTGACATTGTAATTGTAGGTGTACCTTCGCAATTTTGTGAAATTATATTAGATAAATCTAAACATATAAAAGTTTCATCATCTATTTCGTTTTGAGCATTGGCACTTATACCTAAACCAATTTTATTTGGTCCACTGTTTTTACCGTACATATTCGTCGATTGATTAGGGGTTCCTATCTCATACCCGTAAGCAGTAACGGACACGTCACCTAATGTATAAGGGTATATTGGTCCAACATCACCTGGAGGTTGGTTAAAAAAAATTTGTTGATTCATAGTTGTGTTATACTATTAATCAAGAAAAAAAAAATATACAAATAATGAGTTTTTTGTATATTTTATTTTAAACGCACTTTTTGATTATTTTAAACGCGCTTTCTAAAAGTAATGTATATTGTGTTAGAATACATATTTTTATATGTCTTTTTATAATATATGTCAAGAAAAGAACTGACTTTTTATCGTTACGTAACAAATTACAATACAGATAATATCAATAAATTCTTAGAATTATTTGGAAACACTGTTGAAAAACTACCTGATAAAATGATATCATCAAAATATATTATTAAAATGTTAAATAATGAGTACCCATTAAATCCAAATACTATATATTTTAGAGCATTTAAAAACGTATTTATGGATTATTTTACTTTGGTATTAAATTAAATATAGCCTTTTTGTACCTTGCCGTCTAACGACGTCGTCGTTAAAGGTAGTATCTTAGTTTCACACTCTTTTTTAGACCAAGACTCTTTCTTATCTGACATTCCTTGAGCTAAAGATGGATTTGGATTTCTATACATTTTACGATTCATACCTTTTAATTCATTTTCCGCATCTATATTAGGTACACCACCTGGTATATAAGTTATAAATGGAGGAGTATAATCATTACATTCATTTTTATTAATATACATTGAATTATCAAGGA
>Ga0209354_10001007_pt1 | contig 12510 bp, 3 predicted proteins | sample LauGreSpBDMM15DD_2_FD_187562 | JGI IMG/M metagenome (GOLD analysis project Ga0209354, IMG submission 187562) | Freshwater lake microbial communities from Lake Michigan, USA - Sp13.BD.MM15.DD (SPAdes) (version 2) | ecosystem: Environmental > Aquatic > Freshwater > Lake | place: Lake Michigan, USA...
TGGTTCGTTGTTTTGAAAGTTTCTAAAACTTTTTTTGATTTCACTTGGTTGATAATTTTCAACTTCGTCTTGAGTTAGAATATATTGGTCCTTCCCAGATTTTTCAAAATCTTCTTGTTTGTCTTCAAAAAAGTCGCTAAGTTTTTGATTATATGGTCCAGAATCTAATGTTCTTAATTGTATTTTTTCTTCAGGTGTTTTAATTCTATATTTTTCAATTTTTGCTTCTAAACTGTTAAGTTTATTAACAATAGTATCCATATCAGATAATTTACTTTCTAAGTTAGTTAACTGACTAAATAAATTTTGAAAATACTCTTCTTGTTTTTCTTCAACATTTTTTTGTGACTTAACTAAGTCCGTAATGTCAAGTTCTTCTTTTTTATCTGAATCACCATCAAGTTTTTCAACATCTGGGTCGTTTTTAACATCCACAGGAACTGGGGGTGTTGAAGCCGCACCAGTTGGCGTTTCTGGAGCTGGTGGCAATAACGGTAATTCCTCACCTGTTGGAGCGGGAGCTCCCGGATTTGGGGGTAATGCCGCATCTTGCTCACTAATATAACTATTAATACTGTTATACCTTTTTAATTCTTCTAAAATTTTTATGTCTATTTTCATTTTGTTATCCGTTTAAAAGTTGTTTAACCCCTTGCAAAGTTTCAACTTGAATTTTTTTATTTTGTTTCATAGTGTTGTCAACTCTTTCAATTAAACCATCTTTCATTCTAATGGTATAACAATCTCCAGTGTCTAAATCACATACTTCTTTATATCCATTACCAGCATCTTTTTCAGTGGTACGAGCACTTTTACCTAAATAACTGTCCAAAATTAATTTTACATCCATAACTTTTTTTATTATAAATATTGCGACTTTTAAAAAAGTGTTATTGAAGTCATTATTGTTGGAGTAATAATTAAAGAACCACTTTACGTTTTTGTGGCACTGAAAAGATTTATACCTTCACTAATTCTTTGTTCCATAATTGTTTTTTCTTCAATATTAATATTATTATAATTTTCCTGACCAACATTAAAATCGCTCTCTATATTAATTATCCAAAACTTTAAAGCTTCTTCAGATTTTAATTGTAATTTTTCATTTAAATTTAATTGAAATAATCGTACGCTCCATCTATTAACTAAAAAAGAGATGGCGTTATTTACATTATCAAATACGGCATATGGTTTAACAATATCGGTAGCATTTGTTAAACACACATAACTATTTTTATTGAAGAAATCTGAAGGTTGCGCCCAATCACTTGTTAAATCAATAGCGGCAAGATTATTATTTGTTGCTGAAAATCCGGTTTTATTACCTGATGTTAAATAAAAAGAACAAAATATAATTTGTTCTAATATCTTTTTTTCTCTAGTTGACAATGCTGCAATATTTACTATAGAAATTATCATAGTTTTAATTTCTTTAAAATTATAATTTGTTTTTACTTTATCACCACCATCTAATTGAGAGTATTTTTCGTATCTAACATATAAACTTTCATTACAATCCACAACGTTCTCTGCAACGGACAACCCCTTAGTCGCTTTTGATACCGTATAAGAACTATTATTTTTAACATTACTACTATTTAATTTACCAGCCAACGCATTTTGTTTTATAAGTTGTTCAGATTTAGTAATTAAAGATTGTTTTAATGTTGCTAAATAATCAGTTGGTAATGGTAAACTAGCAACAGGTTGTCTTACACCTTCAAAAGAAGTGTCAAATTTACCTGGAGATATTGTATGATTAACGCTAGTTATCATATATGGTCCTGAAAACATTGGAACGTGTCGAAGATTAAAATACATTGTTGGTTGAATCATAGCATTACCTAACATATTAACACTACATTTATAAGACCTAGTTTTATACAAATTATATAATCCAACACTTTGTGACGACGCACCTCTACCAGAACCTTGATTTCTCGTATCATACAACATTTTTAATGATTCAGCAGTTTCTAATTTAGCGTCTTGAGCTACTGTAAACCCATTAAAAATTGATTGATTTTGTGGGCCAAATTCCACATTAAATGCGACAACTTTGTTTGAGAGAGCCCAGTCAACTTTATTTTGTTGGTTTTCAGATAAAGGATTGTCGCTAGCTCTTCTCATATCAAACGAATCATCTTTAAATCTAATAGAACTATTGTTACCTGTCTTTAAATGTTCACTAGCTTTACCACCATAAAAACAAACCATTTTTGATGATGATTGTCTATAATCAACATTTGTAAAAGTCCCAAATAACGTATTACCAAACTCTAAAGTACCTTCAGTTTTTGGTATTGGGTTTTTTATAACATCTTGTACATTATAAAAATTAACATATGATGGTAAATTCATTATAACAAAATTAGAAGTCTCAATAATACTTTTAACTATAGTTAATAAACTATTATCAGGGTTTATTTTTGTCAAATAATTATCTTTTATTTTAAAAATATCAACAATAACGTTATCCCCAACATTTTTACTGGCTCTATCAATCAATAATACATCTTCAAACAATGTTTTATTTTTAAAATCATTACCTGAAATCCACTTATCATTTATAGCTTTAAAACTATCATACATTTCGTATTTATTTTGTGTTCCTTGAATTGTAGAATTTTTCGTTATTAATGGTTCAATATTTACCGTATCTAATTTTTTATTAATAATTGATGAGATTTCGTTAATTATATCATCATGAAATGTTATTGATTTATCTAAATATTCATCCATTGATTTTTTAAATGCCAAATTAGATTCAGATTGTTTTGTTGTTGGAATGTTAGAATAACTAGGGTTTGGTAATTTTACATAATTAACCACAAGATGTTTTTGTAATGCCGCTCTAGGGTCAGAAAAATTTTTCCCGTAATATTCAATTATTACTTCATCCACAATCCCCCTAATAATTTCATCATCAGTAAGATTACCACCAACATTATTGATTAATGTTTTATTTGGCGAAATATATATTGTTTTACCACTTAAATCTCTTAATATTGGAACAATATTAAAATTAGTTGTCTTATATAAATTTAAAATTTCATCACCAATAATATTTGAAGATGATGGAGCTCCACTTGAAGGTGTTGGAGTCCCAATTGACAGTGTTGGAGTTACTGATGGTGTTGGTGTGACAGATGGAGCCCCATTTGAAGGTGTTGGAGTAACAGTTGGTGCTTGTTTTATTTCGGCGTATGCAATTAAATCTTTATCAAGTGAAGAAGTAGGTCCCGACGTTTTTTCTGAAAAAGATTGGAGCAATTTTTGAGAAGTATATAATTTAATTATTGTTGCTAATTTTTTTATATTTACACTTGTAAAAGCAACATTAAAATCAATAAAAAAATCAGTTATATAAGAACCATCATTACCATATTTTAACTTTGGATTATTTGAAAACCCAACATATACTTCTAAATCTTTCCAAGCCTGCGAATAACTAGCTTTAGAGTCTATTAATAAAGGAACCGGATTTCCTTTAACAGGTAAAGCATTTGGCGTTGTTGTTGTATACAACTCCCAGGTAATTGGTTCAGTAATCAATTTATTTGAAAATGAATAAAAAAGTTTTTTATCAAAAAATGATGGATTCCCGTTTACAAATAAAATATCATTTTTTAAAAAATTATTTAAAACAAGATTAATGTTTTTAATTTGTGCGGTTTGTATTTTTTCTAATAAACCTTCATTTGTCATCCCCTTATAAAAAGTTTCATCATATGGAACCGTTAACATACTTTTAATTAAAACTTGAAAATTTATATTATTCAAATTTGGGTTTTCCAACAAAATTTTTGAATCAATATTTGTATCAGAAACACAAAAATTTAAAAATTCTTTTTCAAAACCATCTAATATATTTTTATCAAAAACTGAAAACAATTCTTCAAAATTTGAATAAGGAATATCTTGTCCATTTATTGAAAAATTCTCTTGTTCAGGTTGGCCAGAAAAAATATGTTTTACGTATTCATTTGGCATTGGTCTTGTTATTTTTTCAACATCAAAATACCCAAATTGAGACGCCGCCCAAAATAATCTAATTGACCCATTATGTATTGAAGTATTTCCGGTTACATTTTGAATTAATTCACCTTTATCGTTAATTATTTCATTATATGCTTGATTTTTAAAAGAACCATGCGAAGGTAAGATGTAGCTATTTAATTTATCATTACTATATATAATAGAAGTCCATGGTGTTATTGAAAAATCTTTAAATTTAGAAATTATGGCATCATTTATTAAAAACGTTTTAAGACCTGGGCTTCCATTTACAGACATTTTTGATTGTAGTTGGTCCAAAACTATTAAAGTGGTATCATATAAAATTTTAGATTCAAGACTTTTTTTTGTTTTTACAATAACAATTTTTAAATTGTCTTGATTATTTATTAGAATCTCATCTAAATCGGACCCATAATAATTATCGTTAATATACACATCAAAACTACTAATATTATTTTTTAACCTTATTGTAAACTTTGTATTGTAATCATAAACTTTAGTTATTGTATTATTGGTTACACTAAAAATCATTTCTTGTATATCTGTTTTATACTTAAATAAATCTTCACCCGTTAAGAAAAAATTAAAATCGTTAATAAGGTTAGGATAAAACCCAACGTTTATTGAGGAAAATTTAACATTCCCAAAAGACATGTTTTTTTCTAAAACAATGTCGTAATTACTATTAACACCAGTTAAATAATATATAAGTTCTGGATTTTTAGTTACTGGGTCATAATTATTAAGATAACTAAACCCAGACCAAGATTGGTTTAAAATATCATTACCGGTTTGAATATGTTTCTTATAACGATGCCAAATTGACCCTATTTTTAATATCCAAGAATACGGTAATTTATGAACACCGGCAAATTTTTTCAACGACGCAAAAATATAATCTAAATCTTCAATAGAAGATGGTCCAGCCAAACCTTCCGGAGTAAATGTTTTATATTTTTCTTTTAATGTTGACAATGGTAAACTATTTAAAAAAAGATAAGCCGCGGAAATAAATGGGGGGTCAATTGAGTTGTTTTTATAATTATTAATTCCTTCCTGTAAAGCATTAATAAAAAATGGGGTGTTTAAAATTGAAGTTGTTTGATTGTTTCCTACAAACCCGCTATATTCAAAATATCTAACATTACCTTCAGTTATAAATTGATTATTGAACTTTCTATCTTTATAAAATTCATTAAAAAAATTGTCATTAGACTTTAAAACTTGAGGCGTTATTGATTGTCCAGTCTCAGTTAAAAAATTAACAATTGGTCTTCTTGTTAAACTGGTAGTCTCAGAATTAAAATTAGTAATAGTTTTTAAAGTTTTGTGGTATTTTAATGTTGTTTTTGTTTCAAATCCATTTTTTTTTATATCTTTTCCGTCCGCAAAATAATTTTTAACCCAATTTAAATCTATAAATGGTTGTAAATCTGTAAAGTCAAAATTATTACCACTATCCGATTTAAGAAATTCATCTATTTCTATAACCTTACTTAAAGAAGGTTTTGGTAGATATGCACTATTTGATAAAACATTAATATTTAAGATTGAAAATTGAGAGTTTTTTAAAATGTTCTGTATATATGTCGTTACAAATTCTCCCCTTATAAACGTTAACCAATTATCCCCACTTCCGTTATTTGATGCTTGTCTTAAAACATCCTGAAAATTAGTACTACTTATATTATATCCCTTTAAAATGTTAACTAAAAATGGACTATTGTTACCTAATGCGGTAATTAAATTATTTGACTCAACTTCGGTAATAGAAAATAATAATTTGGAATAATTGTCTGTATCTGTTTTTTTAGATACTCTAGATAATCTTGAGTAGTTAGCAGTTAAAAATATTCTTTCATATAATTCATATAAAAATCTAACAACTTCTTTATTTAAAAAAACTTGGTTATTAATTGGTATTTCAATAGTGTTAAAACTAAGTCTTTCAATATCAACATCTGAATTTACTGTTGGTGGTAAACCTTGTGACACTTCTTCAGTTTGCGTTAAAGCATTAACAAATTCTTCAACAAACTCAACTTCAGGCCAAATATTATAATTATCCCCTTTAGTTACTTTAATCAATTCTGGGTCCCCAAGATATTTATGATTATAAATCTCTTGGCCATCTTCTCCTTTAGATTTAACAATATAGGACGGCCAAGGATAAACTGGTGTGTCGTAGTCAAAAGCGTCTGGATTTGCACTTTTTGTCTCCGTATTTAAAACAGAAATAACTCTATCTTTATCCCTACTTTTTTCCCAAGCTTTAGTATGAACATCATCTAAAAGTCTTAAAAAAGCTTCACCATTTGCAAAAAAAACAGATAAAATATTTCTTAAAGTTGGCTCAAATTTTATTCCTGTGTTTCCTCCACCTTTAACAAAATTTCCAAGAGCTGCAGTTATACCTTCTTCAATTTTATTTTTTTTATCTTCAAGTTCTTTTTTTATATCATTTATAATTGGCGTAAAAGTGTCTGATGTTCCATCATCAAAAACAAAAAACATTTGCCTTATTTCGTTTTTTGTATTTCCTTCTGAGTCTTTAACTATTTCAATTTGTTTTGCTTTTAGTTTCTGAATTTCATTTTCATAAGCTTTTTTTTGTTTTTCATCTGGTCCTGAATTACTGCCAGTCCTTTGTCTCCAAGTTTTTTCAATATCAATCGATTCACCACCATTGAAATTATAAACAAATTTGTCGTATGTTATCTTTGTAACATTTGAAATTTCTGAACTTTCTGGGTTTGAATTTTTTTCATTACCATTATTAATAACATATGTGCCTCCAGTACCAAAAGTTTTATTTTTTAATAAGAGGTCATTAAATTTAATTATTAATCCTTTTAAATTCTCTTTTACCTCAGATTCTTTACCTTTTTCTAAAAAAGCGTCTTTTAATTGATAAAATCTTGCACTATTGTTTAAAACAAAAAAATTCTTTGTGTCTAAAAATTGTTTAGCCCATGAACCTTCAACAGACGCGTCACCAAGAAAAATTTTTCGATTATACTCATTAAGGTTATCGTTGTAAGCTCTAATATCTGATAACGGACCTAAATTTTGTTTACTAAAAGATTCTATAACATTTTTTGCAAAAGTATCTAAATACGATTTAAGTTCCAATAAAGAGTATTCAGGTAAATTATTATTAATCAAACCTTTTATTTTATATTCACTATAAACCTCACTTAATTTTTGTTGCCCTAAAGTAATTGTTTTATTTGTAACGTTTTTACTTCCATTATCTGAATTTGAATTAGATGTGGTAGTAACTGTGGTTTTATACATATGAGGTAACGCTAAAAGGTGTCCCATAGTTATTTCACTTAATATTGTATATTTATAAGTTAAAAAATTTAAATCAATTATAAAATTTCCCGTTTCATGAGAATACCTTGATGTAAATTTTTGTAACATTATCTCATATCTAACGGCTTTGCCATAATATCCCTTTAAAGTTAAAAAAAATTTTGGGTATGGTAAATTAAAAAAAGCGGCATATGGTGAATTATCGCCAAGTTCAAATAACGCCCTTCCTTTTATATCTTCTAAAACAATCGAAATTGTTGGTAAAAAAGATGTGTTTTGTTTAATTGTTATACTTTTTATACCTAATAATCCATTATTAACAGAACCTGGATTACCTCCCGTATTAATTGATTTTGATATATAATATTCATCAGGTTTTTTATCATTAGTTTTGACTTTTGATGTTAACACAACTTGATTATCGCCTTTACCCTCAATAGAATCTTTACCAGTTATTTCATCTGTCCAACTATTGTCCAAAAAAGTTTTATCCTGTTGTTTTAAAAAATTAATTGTCGCTAATGAAACAATATTTGCACTATCATACGATTCACCTAAAACTAATTTAGTTCTAGGTATCATCTTACACTCAAGATTGGCATACATAACAAGATTTTCTTGTTTTACAAATCTATCACTTACAATTCCATTTTCATTTATAACCCTATTAGGGTCAACAACAACAATGTTATTATAATCAAATTCTACAAAAATGTTTTCTGAATTATCTTCCATAATAGAAAAAACGGTTTTCTAATGCCGCTTTATAGTCTTGTAATGAACTTACTAAAGGAAATGGAATTGTCAATATAGAATTATCAGGTATTGCCCACTCTTGACTACCAAATTGTGGATTTGCCATCATAATTAACCACCCAAAATACGGTGTTCCATAATAAAGTTGAGACATTTTATCCATTCTAGATTGTCCAGTCTTATATATGTAACGTTTATCTGTTGACTTACTTTGTATTAAAACAAATGGTAATACCGTTTGTTCCCCATTAATTATAAAATCAGAATATCTATTATAATATTGTCTTGATGCCATATTTAGTTAAATTTAATTTTACCGTCAAAAGTAGTTGTATCCACGTTAGGGTTTTGTGTTGCATATAAATCTTTTATTTTTTTCTTTTGGTTACTGTCCTCAGCAATTGGAACGGTTGTATATGTAAATTTTCTTATTGGTCCTTTTACATATGTATTTTGAGAAAGTTTATCAATAAACTCTTTTTTTACCGATTCTTTACGTTTTCCAAATTCTTTAATTTCATTATCAAATTTAGTAATATAAATTGTTGATACACTGTTTAACGAACTGTCAAAAGCTTGAATTTCTTTTTTATATTTTTTCACGTCCTTTAACAACACACCTAAAACATTTGCTCTAAATTCATTTTTTTTGTTTTTAAGAGTTTGAACAATGACACTATAAAATGCTTTAGCAATCGGCGGATTTTCATTTCTTGTTATTTTTAAATAAAGGCTATCTATTCCTAACCCTTGGCCACCATAAAATTTTAAAACGTTTTTGCCAAAATTATCAAAATCAGATTTTAACTCATCTAACGTATTATTAATACCCTGTTTTGCTGGTTTAGTTATATCATCTGTACCCTCTAAATTATAAATCCGTATATTACCACCACCTATAATAATCCCATCTGTTTTTTCAGATATTAAATTTATTTTTCTTATATCTTGAACTAAAGACTCTTGTTGTGTAGATAAATTTTGAATAATTTGTTGGATTGAATTACTAAAATTACTTTGTACTTTGTCTTTTATATAGGTTTTCATATTATCTTTAATTATTGTTAAAGTAGTACCTGAAATATTTTGCATTTTTTCTAAAATTCCACCTATTATTGGATTTGACGATTTATCTATATCAGTATAAACACTTGTAAACAAGTCATTTATATTTGTACCAATCTCCGGTTTTGGTTTACCAAAAATTTTAGTTTTTTGTCCACCTGTTAAAACGGTTCCCTCAATAAACAATCTGTCTTTTCTAAATAATTCTAAAATATCAAGATTATAAGTTTTAACAATAATTTCTAACTGATTTAATAAATTTGTATAATATGTTTTAGTATCTTCAAATAACAAATCCATTATGTTTTTATATGAAATATCTCCATTTGACCCCACAGCATTTGATTTTGTTGTTAATATTTGTCCAATTGTAGTACCACCATTATTATTAATTTGGGAAGCTATGTTGTTAACATCAGTTTTTATTTCACCTTTAACAATTGAATTAAAAAACTCCATATCCATAGCGGAAGTGTCTTCAGTTGGTATTGCTCTTTCATCATATATTTCAGTGTTAGCATAATAATTAAAAGATAATGCGTTTTGAAGTTGTTCTATTGGTCTTTGTAATCCAGAACCTCCAATAAAATTAAAATTCATTGTTATTTTTGCAACCATTGGTTGAACCCCAATTCCTTCTGGATTTAAATCAAATAAAAGTGGGTCATATGCAATCCCCAATGAAGTTGGTACTATTTTGGTGTTATAAAAATCACCAATTCTAAGAACTAAAATTGGTGGAGTTCCAAAAGAAGTATTTAACGCATCATTAAATTTTGGTCTACCGTCAACCCCTATTACTGGGATTGTATCACCAGGTCTTACGCATTGTTGTAAAAAAGTTAGTCTTGAATTTAACCCTTCAGGAGTCATTGAATGAAACGCAGGGTTAAAATGTTTAATCTTTTCTTTTATTGAGGCGTAAACCATTGGAGAATTTTCTTCAATCATTTCAAAATAACTAGACTCGTTTAACAACCCTCTTATTATTTTTTTTGCAATTCCCTCTTTAACTTTTGAAGTTATTCCAATAAGCTTTGATGGAATTGGTGTTTTTTTAATCCCAATTTTTGAAGTTTCAACAACATTTTCTTCTTTAATTGTTTTGGAATAGTCTTTCGCACTTATGTCAGAAATTACAACTCTACGACAAGCCATAGCACTAACCGAATAAACTTGAGCGTCCTTAGGCGTTTGTAAGTCAGTACATGTAATATTATTACCAAAGTCACCTGTACCTCCTTTTGGGGTTACATTTTTTTCAGATTCTCCTTTGGAGTCAAAAGTTATTTTTAAAGATTTGTCATTTATAGAATTTTCAAATGTTTTAGACGATGATATAAAATACTGGATTATAGAGTCAACTCTGTTTTTGGACAACGTTAGATTGTACGCATCATCAGCAAGAGCCGATGCTGAACCAACAAAAGTGATTTTTACTTCTCCCTGTTTTTTAATTAAATAAGTTTCAAGGTCAGACATAAGATTTTTATCGGGGTTACCAATTGTCTTATCAATCTGTTTAAAATTATTAACAATTATGTTTTCAAAAAACTGTGTTGTGTTTTTATTAAAACCAGTAAAATTTTTAGAAAACGTTTCATATGTTCCACTTCTTCCCGTATACGTATTAAATAAAGTAAGATAATTTCCAGCACCAACATCATTATCAAAATAAAAACCAAGGGATTTGTAATCATTAAATGAATCGTTTGTTGTTGGACCAATTGTTGTTTCCTCTGTTTTTGTTTCTTTAACAATCTCAGTAATTTGCTCAGTTTTTACTCCAGGTTTACTTAATATTTCTTGATACGTTACCAAATCTTTTGATTCCACATAAGGAAATCTTTTTGCTAATTCAATTATGTCAAATTTTGCACATCCAGCAAAAAAAGATTCTACAATTGAATTTACTCTTTCACTATCAGCGTTTTGAAGTTGTCTTTTAACTATAAGGTTTAAAATTGATGGATGGTCAACAATTATTTTCCAAGATAAAGTTCCAGTCCTTGTAGTATCTTTATATGTATATATTGGCTCTGGTCTTCCAAGAAAACTTGTAGGGGTAAAACCTGGATTACTAGTTTCACTAAAAGTAATGTCATATGGTGGAAACCACATAACCCTACCTCCATTTTGTCCTTTTTCTTCTGGAGGCAATTGGTCATAAGTAAACCCATCTCTACTAGATGTTCTCCAAGCTAAATTTTCAATTGAAAACATGTATTTTTTAACCGATTTTTGTCCGTTACTATTAACAACAATATTTGTAGAATTCCCTCTATTTATTGGAACAATATTTAAATTATACGTATTATCTAAAACCGAATTTATAAAACCTCTATTTTTTTTTGTTATACCATCTGTTTTTTGTAAATCAGCATATGTAAAATATGGAGTATCTTTAGCGAATACTCTACCATATTCAAAACCTTTTTCAAGACCGGTAGTGTTATCTTTGTATCTTACAATCTTGGAACCTTTAGTTATTTCTTTATACCCATCATTAAAAACTTTACTTACTTGATTAATCGCGTTACCAACATGTTTTAACCTAGTAATACCATTAACATTATCCGCAGAATCAATGAGTCTTTGAGTGTTATCTAAAATTGAACTTGATTTAAATTTTATGTTTGTTGATTCATTTTTAAAATAATCACTTGATATTTGATTAAATTGTTTATCTACAGGGCCAGACCCTCCACCAATTGTTGAGGTAAAACCCGCAGCGTTTTTATATCTTGGAGAAACCCATACAAATTCACCCCCAATACCTCCACCATCAGTTATTGATTTACCAGCTAAACCAAAATTAAGTCTACCTATATTACCTTCATATAAATTACTTAACTCTGTTGGGCCATAAACTGGTGACGACACTTGAAGCCCAAAAATGTTTATAGGTATTTGATTTCCTGGTGAAGTAATTAAACTAGGGTCAGCATTTGCGCTACCAACATAGTAACCTCCAGTTGGGTCACCAAGAAACTGTAAGGCGGTATTAATTATATTTAAAGTTGCTCCAACAACGCCACCTACGGTTCTATCTAATGATGGTTTATATCGATTTAAATCAATATTAGAAAATAAACTTGATTTTTGACCATCCCCTGTATTGGCAATAAAAATTTGTGATGGGTTTCTAATTGTATTTAATGCTCCGGATATAATCCCACCTGTTAATTGGTTTAAAGAATTTAATATTAAAGAACCTTGTATTGCTGACGCACCAAGAACTAAATTAGGTGTGAAATAATCTCCAGGGATTGGTGATGTTGGATAAAACTCACCGTTCAATCTTGTTTTTAAATTTTTTTGAAAACTCTTTTGGTTTTCTGGGACAGTAAT
>Ga0209354_10001009_pt1 | contig 12506 bp, 11 predicted proteins | sample LauGreSpBDMM15DD_2_FD_187562 | JGI IMG/M metagenome (GOLD analysis project Ga0209354, IMG submission 187562) | Freshwater lake microbial communities from Lake Michigan, USA - Sp13.BD.MM15.DD (SPAdes) (version 2) | ecosystem: Environmental > Aquatic > Freshwater > Lake | place: Lake Michigan...
TCACTTAACTTTCTTAATTGATCATCTAATCCAACCCATGCAATAACAATTTCCTTAAACCTTTTCTCGTCAATCTCATTCTCTTCAGCCATAATATTATTATAATCAAAATAATATAATAATATTATAAAAAAAGGCGCAATAACAACTAATAGTATTAAACTAGTTGTTATTAATAAATACTTTTAAATTAATTTAGTAAAATCTTTTAATATTTATATCAGGTTCAACAGTGCTATTGTTGAATGGACCGACATTGAATTTTGGGCAAGGAATGTTACCGCGAATATCGTAGGTAGCGTTCTTTAGGGTGGTACCTATTGTATCTACGCCAATTTTAGCAAGAGCATCAGCCATTAGGTTGGCATCCTCTACTTTGACACCTACATCAGGGTTGTCAAACCAAGCATCTTGGGAGTAACCAGGTAGAAGATCTGTGGCACTGAGTTTAGGGCGGGCTTCCGGAGCTTGTTGAGCATATTTATTGTTAATTGGGTCATTCATGTTAACATTCAGTGTTGAATCATCAATTAGAGAGCCAAAATTGTTGGGTGATGAATTTGGTTCAGGACCAGTTGGTCCCTCAATAACAGTCGGCGCCATTACTGGCTCACTGACAAAAGGAGGTGTTATCTGGGGCATATCTGTAGCAATTGGGATTGTGTCACCAGTTTCCATACCTTCCCGCTTATTGAGGAGGTAGTAAATGGTTATGACGGCTAAAATAATGAGCAGGATATCCTTATTTTCCATGTATAGTAATTACTAAGATAAAAATTATCTTATATATAAAAAATTTCTAGATTTATATATATACATGAATCTAGTAGACATCTATAACAAAAATCCCAACTTTGTAAGACAACTTGGAGGCTTCAAAATGCTGGACGCCAAGATGCTGGGTGGGTCAGTTGATGCTGAAGGCAATACGCTTCTTCACAAGGCTGCCATTAACAATGATATGACAACCTTCAACTCCATTAAAGCCGTACTTCCTGTTAATGCTCAGGAACGTGTTTCCTTCATGAACATTCAAAACTTACATGGTGACACTGCAGCTCATATTGCTGTTCGTCATGGTAACCATGCTATGGTCACCGCTATGCGTAACATGGGATCTGATCTCTCTATCGCTAACAAAAATAACGAGTACATTCTCTCATCTGAAAGTGAAAATGTCTTCACTCAAGATGCCCCTTCACAAGCTGGTGGCGGTGATTCTGATGGATTCCCCGCTGCCCTTTCACCTGCTGATCCCTACATCGCCCCTAAAATGCCCACATATGACTCTCCATCATTTAACTCACCTAATACTATTAATGACTACAGCTCTGATATTTTTATCTCCAATAAAATGCATGGCGGTGATAATGCATCAGATGCCTTTGATTCACCCAGTAGCCTAAGTGATATCAGCACCGAAGGTGACTACATGATGGTCGGTGGTGGTAAAACTATCCGTGGTGTCCGCACACTTTACTTTGAAGATATGTTAACATCTGACAGTGAAATGTTACAAGATGGTGGTAAAAAACTAAAAGAATCTTCGCAAATGCACGAGGATGCTATCCGTATGATTATGGATATGGGTTACTCTGAGGATGATGCCCGGGTAATTAAAGCTGCTATCTACCGTATGGTCAAAGATAAATACCCCAATGCTAATAACTTGGAACGCGCCAAGAAAATGCTTGAAAATATTGATAGTGCTCAAATCGCCCAAATTAATCTAGCTGATGTACGTCTTGCAATCAGCAAAAACCGCGAAGCAAAATCTAACATTAAGGGTAAAGAACCCAAAAAGACTGAAGGTAAAGCTAAAAAAGCTACCAAAACTGCTTCTAAAAAGGCTACTAAAACTGCTTCTAAAAAGAAAGCATCAAAGAGAACCACTCGTAAGTAAATATACTTATAATATAATTGGCTCTCACAAAAAAATATATAATTTAGTTTATTAATATTAATTAACTAAATTTATAGATTGGTTAAAAATTCAGAAATACGATCGTAACCCATAACCTTTTCAGTACCATCATTGATGTACATTATGGGGAAACCATCAATTTCTCCTGAAAGTTTCTCTGATAAATCCTTCTCCTCCACCTTTTTAAAGTTGGATTTTCCACTTGTTACCTTTTCCCATTCAGGTAAAATCTTCTTTGAATAACCACACCATTCAGCATAGTATAGGGTATAGGTATTTTGAGATTTAGATTGAGGTAAAGAATTTGGTTTCTCATTAATTAACTCGGTAAGAAGTTTACGGATTTCTATAGCTCCTACATAATACTTCTTTTGGTATTCACATGTAGGAAAACCTTGAATGTCACTTGGTACATTACCCTCTGATGCTTCAACCTCAACTAGTTTTACACCCATTTTTTTATCTATTGCCTTTCGTTTATAATCTAACCATTCTGGCATTAGCTTAACACAATGACCACAACCATGACTGTGATATAGAGTTACTATACTAGTTTTTTTAGTATCTTTACATTGACATTTATTTTTACCACAGCCACATCCTCCACCACTTTTATATTGTAAACATATAAACAAAACTACTAATGCACCTAATAATATGTATAAAGGCTTCATTGTAATATATATCCTTAACAAGATTATTTTTATGTAAAATTAATGTACATATATTATAAATATGTTGAATCGTATATTAGAACGATTTTCACAAGAACTGAATGATCAAAAAAATATAGAACTTATCGAATTAAAACTAGTCACTCCTCTTATTAATCATATTTATGATCGTTTAAAAAAATACATATTTAGAGTCCTTCTTATGTATTATCTTATTATAATCCTTCTTTTAATCATAGTTATCTTTCTTATGAAAAGAAAATAAAATCTATATCAATATAAATGAACGTCCTATTAAATTTCATCATCATCTTTCTGTTTATTATATTTGTTCTTGCTATGAAAATACCAAAACTGGTTAAAAGCAATATTATCATTAATAAAATATATCTATTTATTGGTGTTTCTCTTCTTCAAATTGTTGTTTTATTATCTAATAAAATCAATCAAAAGTGTAAAATAAGTACTAAGAATATTATTAAAGAAGCTACTAAAATTGGTTTATTAACGGTAATAGGATATTCTTTTTATGTTGATATTTTATTTTCAAGTCAATTAAGGGAAAAATATGCAAAATACATTGATGTACCTAATAAAAATATGTTTTTTGTAGCAACTCTAATTTCTGGTACTGCAATGGTATATAAAATTATTGATAATATTTTATTACCAAACGATTGCACACCCTAGAAAATATTATATGATAATGTATTATATATTATGATTGATCATATTATCGTTTCTATTTTGGCTTATCTTTTATACAAGTACCTTACAAAATATAACTTTAACAATGAACAAGCAATTATTTTTGTAATTGTTATTAACATTGCTTATCATTTACTTTTAATGGATAAAATAAGATTAATGTACCGTGAAAAGTTTGAAACCGCTAGTGGTTCTACTATACCTATGGTTAAACAAGAACAAATGGCTGCTTTAGAAAAAGAACTTGTTAGATTACGTTCTGAATCACAGATAGAGGCAATAGCAGCTATGTCAGATAACAAAGTACAAACATCAGTATTAATGAATAATTCTCAACCATTTATTCAACCACCAGTATCAGTACCAAAATCAGATAGCTGTGATTGTGATGCTAAAGTTGAACGTATTATTAATGAATATGTTAAGAAGAAAGGTGATGATCAACCTTATAATCAATTAACACCTCAACAAATGGAACCTCTTGGTTCTTATGATAAAACATTTACTAATAAATGGGATCATGGTTTTACATATCTAGATACAAGTAAATGGGCACCTCCTCAACGTAATACTCCAGTATGTAAAACAGAAATGAGATGCCCAGTATGCCCGGTATCAACTGCTGGTTATCCAGTTAGTGTACTTGAATATGATGAATCACGTAAGGTTCTTCCACCAGATAATATTAATATAAACTATATTAAGGAGCAATTAAATAACTAGAAATATTCAAACATTTTAAAGCGTTTAAATGATTTTTATTTTAATGAACCCAATTAAATAATGCAAATTAATTGGATTACTGTTGGTATTGTTATCATAATAATTTTAATTGCTTATGCTGGTTATAAGGTACTTCAAATTATGCGTGACATAAAACGTCTTAAGGAAAACCTTGTTGATCAACCAGATAAACCTTTATTATGTAAAAATCCTCAAATGTTACAAATATCACAACCTCCTGTACAACCAATTCAACCAGTACAATGTCCTGTACAACAACCATCTCAAATGGCTATGATGCGGTCACCACCTCCTCAAGTACTTGTAGCTCAACCTAAATTAACACCACCAACTTTACATTTTTCAAATATGAATAAAGTTCCTGTTAGAGAGGAATATACAGAAACAGAATCTGACTTGGATTCTAATTCAGATACTGATTCAAAATCTAATTATCAAGATAAAGATGAACATGTAGAAACTGATGTTTTTAATCTCAATGAATCCGAAATGCATACTTTTGATTACAAATCTAATAGTGAAATGATAATTCCTCTTGATCTTAATAGCATTATTAAACAAGTTGTTGCTGATAAAATTAATGAAGAAAGTAATCATAATAAAACTTCAATTATAGAGATAAAGGAAAATACCTTAGAAAGCAATCAAACACTTATTAAAGACTTGAATAAAAAAACTATTAATGAGTTGAAGGAATTAGCCAGGGTACATAATATAAGATTGTATGATGGTGGTAAACCAAAAAATAAAGAGACACTATTAAAAGAATTATCTAATATATAAGTATATAAATGAGTAAAAATGTTAGTATGGATAACAAACATGGTGACTGTTGCGGTTGCCCTGCTTTGATGTCTGATGGTCGTCTTTTTATGCAATGGCAACCCAAAGGTTCTTTTAATCAACGTCTTCAAAGCACTCTTAACTTGACTGGTGATAAACTACGTGCTAATCTACAACAAAATCCAGCCATTGCTGATATTGATGGTCTCTCTGATGAAAAACTTGTATGCAAACCCAACCCAAAGTTTTACATTGATTCATCTAATTTCCATAAAATGATGTTAGATTCTCAATTAGCTGAATTACAAGTACCTGCTCAAGTTAATGGATTTATTCTAAAAGATTTATACACAGCTTAATATAATTGAAGCTATTAATTATTTATAATATTTAAATATTATAAATAAAATTGATATTGGAATAATTAAATGCTAGTTAAATACTAGTTAATACTAATTTAAACACTAGAATCCCAAGATAAAGTTTCTTCATTCCATACGAAGATACCTTCACCAGATGGGTAAGGTGTAGGTGGTTGCCATTTGAATTCTTCATCTAAAGTCCATGAGGGAAAAGGTTGTGGAGGACTAAAGTTATCTTTATCTGAATGATATTTGTAACCATAACCAGCATATACTTTTCCAGGGGTACTATAATATGTTCTTACCCATGTTCCACCTAAATTTTGTTCACACCATTCTTTGGAATCACAAACAATAACACGAAGTACTTCATTAGTTGAAGGGTTAATCTCGGCGTAATGTACCATTTGACAGTTATATAACTTATAATCTTTAAATAATTTTTAATTTAGTTTTTTTTAAATGATAAAACTAACATAAGTCAAGATAATCACCATCTATGTATTGCACTTTTCGATGCAATTCCCTTAACATATGTCTTATATTCTTATTATAAAAATATTGAAATTTTGTGTTTATATAGTGATTAACAATATAAAAACATATAAAAAATGCCACCTCTTCCTTTTTACTCTGTAGATGAGCTTGATTCCATAGTGAAACAGGTTGGATTCAAGGGACAATTAACTCGTAATGCATATACATACATTCAGAAGGCAATCCATGATATAATCATAACACGGATTATGGATCCTGTTACCATGAGGGGATTCAGTTTAGAAACTATAGAAACTGTATATCGTGATGTTTTACCTGGAGAGATGTATAATACTTTTCAAATTAATGACATTATAAATATAGTCAATTATAATCATGGATATATGAATTTTACAACTACATTTTCATTCAAAACTACTCGAGCTATATTTAAGCATTATAGTTATGATAAACTCGACGATGCTGTTGTGATATCTTTAACATGTTTTTTAGAATACTTAATATTAGAAATTATTAAGACGACAGTATGGTTTGTAGATGATGGTATTCAAAAGAGGATAACACCAATCGATATTGATCATACAATCCAAATGGATAATGAACTACAAATGGTCTTTGCTTAAATGTTTTTTTATATTATAATTTTGTAATAGTAACATAACCCATTCCATTATTTGTTCCATATGAAGTATTGATACTTGTGACAAATGAACTATTTGCATTACTACCGCCACCACCGCCAGCTCCGCCAAATCCACCAGCTCCACCACCACCTCCACCACTATATCCACCAGCTCCACCTGCACCACCACCACTAGCAGCACCCATACCACCTGAACCACCACCACCAAAACCACCTTCACCACCTGGAGCTCCAACACTCTGTCCTTGGTATCCTTCATTAGGCACACTACGAGCTCCAATAAAAGTTGCTGTCACTAATATACTACCTATTGATCCACCACCACCGCCACCACCTTGGGATCCTGTGCCTACAGGAGCAGTACTACCTTCACCTCCCACTACGGTAGTAGAAGATCCAGCAGCACCATTTGGAGTCGTGGAACCAATTAAAGAAATTCCCCCACTTCCAAACTCACCATTTACACCACCACCGCCACCTGCACCACCACCACTTCCAGTTCCATTAATACCATTTGTACCATTTACACTAGAACTACCAGCACCACCACCACTTGAAAATTGATAATTGGTTGCACCACCACCACCACCTGCTGCAAATAGATAATTACTCAATTGTAATGAAGTTTTAAATACAAATGAACCACCACCACCTCCCGCCTGATTTCCATTATTTACACCACCTTGGCCTATAATTATAAGGACTTTATCATTTTTAGATAATACAACAGTGCCATATACAATATTACCTTGACCACCTGCTTTTACATATAAAGATGTCGCAGTTCCACCAGCTGCTCCCGCTACAATAAAACTATATATACCGGTTATAGGAACCGTCCATTCTTGTACACCTTGAATTGTCACATTTAAGTAACTTGTATTTGAAGCCCATGATTGTGATGAATATGCAGATTGTATCTGGGCTAATGTGGGACCATTTCTACCAGTTGCAGTGGCATTAGTAAAGGTATTTGTCGTAAAAGAATATAATGCACTACTATTTTGTACATTATAAGTCCATGATTGGGTTGCTATTCCAGTCGATCCCGTTGCTGTGATAGTATATGTTCCTGAAGTATTTGTTCCTACTGGAAATGTTAATCTTAAAGCACCCGTATTACTACTTAAATCAGTATATGTAGTTGGTGATATGGACCATGTTACTGTCCTATTTGAAGTAAAGTTATATAATATTGTATATGGATTACTACTAGTATCTGCTGTAATATTAGTAGGTTGTGATGAAGTAATTATTGGTACATTTATTATATAATTATATAATGTTGTCATTTCTGTATCCGTCAATGCACGATCATAAATGAACAATTTTGAAATATGCGCATTTAAATATGCATCATTAGTCCAATTAGATCTTCCAATATATGTATTTGTAATTGTTCTGTCAGTAAAGTCTGTTGTTATAGTTTTATCTATTAACATAACATTATTTTTATAAGCTTGAATCTTTGATTGTTTTATATATCGGACAGCTAATACCATCCATTCTTCTTGAACAATTTCATTATTAGCAGAATTAACATATTCTGTACTACTACTATTATATATATCTAATCCAAAGTTTTGACTAGTACCTAATCTATTAAATGCTAAATTCATATCATATGCATTATTACCTAAATCATGAATACGTTCTGATGCACCTACTGAACCTGTAAATTTAATTAAACAAACTGATGTAAATCCTCCATTTGTACTAATATTTAATGTTCTAGTACCTGCATTCAAATAATTACTATTTAATCTATTAAAATATACATATGGTCCATTGTTATAACCTCCTGTTGTAAAATATGTTGGTTTGTTTGTTTCTGTTGTTTGTATAAATGTTTGCGTTGTTGATCCCCAGGTTGCTATTTTTGTATTATTACTTTGACTAATTGTTGATGCCTCAAGAACAGCCCAAGCACCAGTGGGAAATTGGGAAATTGAAAGTGCAGAAGGATTTATAGATTTATATGGATGATTTACTTCTAATGGATTATTTGTAGACCACCATTTTTGAGCTAAATAACCTTCTATTTTTTGTTTGTCTAATTCTGAAAGTATTGTATTAAAGACCATTATCTCGCCAATTGTTCCATAAAATGTACGTGCCGTATCGCCTGACCAGCCGCCAACATCGAGAGAGTTCAATAACAGCGTTTGACCTGCTGTGTATGAACTATAATCAACATATGATACTCCGTTTACTCGGAGACGTGATGTTTTATTTGAAGCATTGTAATCAACAACCATTATATACGGTGTGCCGGGAGTAAATGTGAATGTTGATAAGTGGTCATTTGTACCACCGCTATTTACAGCAATAGTATATGCACTAGAATCGTTAAAAAAGTGATGTACTGAACCTGTAATCCACGAGCCTGATGTGTTTAGGAAACTATTTATAACGAACTTTTGTAATGGTTTTAACAAGAACACAAAGGTTGCTGTTACACTATTAAAGTTGGTACCAGTGCATGACATGACTTTACCTGATATATTTCCAAAATTAACACCAGGCAATCCATTGATGTCGGTGGAGGATAGAACAGGTTGCTTTGCCGCAGTTGCTTGAGTTAAATGACGGTTATATGATGACAAATCATTCCATTGAGATATACCACTACCAATAAATGTTAATCCTGTATTTGCATCATACCAATTAATTAATTGTAACAAGCTCGAAGTTATAATACTATCTTGTACTACATAAGTCCATGATTGAGTTGCTGTTCCAATACTACTTGTTGCTGTAATAGTATATGTTCCTGATGCTACTGTATTTTGTGGAAATGTCAATGTTAATGCACCTGTATTACTACTTAAATCAGTATATGTAGTTGGTGATATGGACCATATAACTGCTTGGTTCGCGGTAAATGTATAAGATATTGTATAAGCTGCATTTAAAGTATTTTGACTAATATTAGTAGGTTGTGATGATGTAATTACCGTCAAATTATACTTTATAATGACTATACCAGAGCCTCCATTACCAGTAGTGCCTGCACCACCGCTGCCTGAATTTGGTTCAGCTGAAGCCGAACCATAATATCCTGCTCTAAATCCTTGATTTGTTCTGCCGCCACCGCCTGCATAAGTCATCGAATTACCGCTAATGCTGCTTGTGAGTCCTAATCCTCCATTTCCAGAGACACCAGTTGTACCATCCTGACCGACGGAACTAAAACCACCACCACCACCTGCAGCATCAGAGGTGTTATTAACCGCAGCACCACCTGCGTTCCCTTGACCAACTGTACCTGATGCACGAGTTTGCCCATTAGGCAAACTGCCGCCTGTACCGCCTTGCCCGCCACCAGAACCGCCTCCACTTCCGGCGCCGCCGCCACCTCCACCGCCAGCGCCACCACCAATTGCAGTTAACCCTAATCCTGTAGAGTTTTGACCATTTACACCAGGACTACCACCATTTCCAATAGTAATAGGAAATGATCCTGATAATGTCACCATAGAACCTTGTATTACACCACCAGCACCACCTCCCGAAAATGCTGGTGGTGCTATGTTATGGCCACCTCCACCACCACCTGCCACTATCAAGTAATTAATAGTTGTAGTATTTGATACTACTAAAGTATCACTTGACGTAAATGTCCTAATACGATATCCTGATATATCAACTGCTGTTCCACCTGATAATGGATCTATTATATTTGAAACATTATAGTTCCATGATTGGGTTGCTGTTCCACTAGATCTTGTTGCAGTAATAGTATATGTTCCTGATGCTACTGTATTTTGGGGAAATGTTAATCTTAATGCACCTGTATTACTGCTTAAATCAGTATATGTAGTAGGTGATATAGACCATATTACTGTCCTATTTGATGTAAAGTTATATGTTATAGTATAAGCTGAATTCAAAGTACTTTGACTAATATTAGCAGGTTGTATAGAAGTAATTGTTACTGCTGGTTGAGCGCTATAATTATACTTTACAATAAATACACCCTGATAACCAGTACCACCAGTGTAATATGTAGATGGATATCCGCCATTATCAATTGATCCACCTCCACCTCCCCCACTACCATAATATGTTGCATTATTTCCTGCAGCTATTTTACCACCATTACCACCACCACCAGTACCACCAGTACCAGCAACCGCTGAATTAACTTGGGTACCGCCTCCACCACCACCTGCATATACTAAACTAATCCCTGATATATTACTCGTATAACCTGCACCACCATTACCAGCATTACCAGAATATATTGCAAGTACACCAGTACCTGTAGCTCCACCACCTCCTCCACCTGATTGATATCTACCACCACCACCATTATTTCCAAATCCTCCAGATGCACTTGCTGCTTGTAATGCATTACCACCATTTGTTGCTGCTTGAGAACCACCACCCCCGGAACCTCCATCTCCTCCATTACCAAACCCTCCATTTCCTGAGCCACCTCCAATAGCTATTAGAGAACTAAATTGCGAATTTACTCCATTTGTACCATCTGATGAACTAGTTGTTCCTCCACTACCTATTGTTATAGGATATGAACCTGTTGTAATACTATATAATGTTTTATATACTACACCACCTGCTGCCCCTCCTCCTGCTGCTCTATTTTGACCACCACCACCTCCTCCTCCTCCCCCTATTAATAATAAATCAACTGTTGTTGTAGTTGATACTATCAAAGTACTACTTGATGTAAATGTTCTTATACGATATCCACTTACATCAACATATGTCCCACCTGATATTGTATCTGGTACTATATCAGTTACATCAAAATTCCATGATTGAGTTGCTATCCCACCAGTTCCAGTTGCAGTTACAATATATGTACCTAATGCTGATGTATTTTGAGGAAATGTTAATGTTAATATTCCACTACTACTAATATTTCCATATGTTGTTGGTATTATTGACCAACTAACATCTTGATTTGCTGTAAATGTATATGTATTATTATATGAACTATCTGTTGTATCTGCTATAATATTTGTAGGTTGAACTGATGTTATAATTGGTATATTCGTTATATTGTAATTCCATGACCTAGTACTTGTACCTAATATACTCGTAGCAGACACTATAAATGTTCCCGAAGTAGTTGTATATCGTGGAAATGATATAGTTAATTCTCCAGTAGCATTAATATCACCATAAGTAATTGGTATAATTGACCAACTAACATCCTGATTACTAGTAAAATTATATGATATATCATATTGACCACCTGATGTACTTTGTATTATAGTTTGTGGTTGTAATGATGTAATTAAAGGTGGGTTAGTTATATTATATGACCATGTTTTAGATGCTGTACCATTATCATTTGTTGCTGATACTACAAAATTCCCTGATACATTTGAATATCTAGGAAATGACAATAGTAAATATCCATTACTACTAATATCTCCATATGTTGTAGGTGATATAGACCAGGTTACTAATTGATTAGCTATAAAATTATATGAAATATCAAATGATGATAATGATGTATTAATATTTAAAGTCTGTGGTTGGGCTGATGTTATAATAGGTACACTTAATGCACTAAATAAAATATTATGATATAAATCCAATCCACTTTTAATACTATGTACATGTAATGTATAAGGTGAATTAGATGTAGGAAATATATCAGGTCTAGTTAATGTAACCTGATTCGAACTAGTATAAGTAACTATTGGAAATTGTCGACTTCCATCTGCACCTATAAATTCCCATTCCATACTTGGTTCAAAATTTGTTCCAGATATTATAGTTTCTGTACTTACACTTACTAAATTATATTGTGAAACACCTAATATAGTCGGAACTATATTGCCAAAATTAGACCATCCTCCTCTATAAATTTGTAATGAAAATTCAAATTTATCAACTCGTAACATTCCATCATATGGAATTAAAGGCTTCTCATTTTCATAACCAGATGGTATTATAATACAATCTGTCTTTTGAGATGCATCAAATGAACAAATTGGCATCATTGTTCCAATACCAATATTTCCGTTTTTATCTATAACAATTTTATCCAAAATTGCATACATATATTATTTCACAGATAATATATATATGAGCATTTACGTAATTAATGATGTAGTTTTTGTAAATAATAATCAAATTGGTATAGGTACAATACCTAGATGTGCATTAGATTTAGGTATTCGACAAGATGG
>Ga0209354_10001012_pt1 | contig 12481 bp, 25 predicted proteins | sample LauGreSpBDMM15DD_2_FD_187562 | JGI IMG/M metagenome (GOLD analysis project Ga0209354, IMG submission 187562) | Freshwater lake microbial communities from Lake Michigan, USA - Sp13.BD.MM15.DD (SPAdes) (version 2) | ecosystem: Environmental > Aquatic > Freshwater > Lake | place: Lake Michigan...
GAGGAATTAATATGGATAACAAATGATATGCTGCCTTTTCATTTACCTAATGAAATTGCTAACATATTAGAGGATAGTATTGACCAGTACAATAAGGATATTGCTAGTTTAAATCAACACTTAAAAAATTTATAATTATGCGTAAAATATTTTATGAAAATTATATTATAATAGTTGACGATAAAAAAAGTATTTATATTGTTGCGCTTGATATGTCCCAACATATAACCCTATCATCTGCTAAACATCATATTGATTACTTAACCAAATAAAACTATGAACAATTTAACTCAACCAGCTTATCCAGTAGTACCACTACAAGATAATTTTCAACGCTTGATTGTGCCGATTCCGGGAGTATCTAAAATTGAACATTTTGCACTTGAAATTTATAAAGCTAAAACAATGAATAATTTAGACGAATTAGATATTGTATTAATGGATGTAAGTATTGAACAAGCTATTACATTTTTAGAAAAATTAGATGAAAAAATTAAATATTTAAACAATGACAAAAGCAATCAAATGGCTATTTTTGACCGCTAATGGACAAGCCGTAGTAATATTAATTACTGCTTTCCTAATATGTGCTTTATACCAAAATTTATAAATGTGGAAAATACTGACTATAAGATAAGCATTGATGAATTACTTTTAAAACGCAAATACAACCCCAACTTTATACCTAGTAAGGAAAATATTATATTTACCATTGGTGGTAAACATATAGGCTCACTCCAAAACTTTTGTATATTTTCGGGGTTGCCGTAACAAAAGCCGGAAAATCAACTTTTATTTGCGCTATGATAAGTAGCGCATTTAATACCTATGATATTTTTACAATGAAATTGCAATCCCCAATAGGGCGCAAAAAAATATGTTTAATTGATACGGAAAGCTCCGATTATGATTTTTACAGAACTATAAATAAAATTAAAGGATTTGCCGAATTAAATGAACTGCCATCCTATTTTGACGCATACCAAGTGCGTGAGGATAGTAGCAAAGCAATTTGTAAAATGATTGAACGCTACCTTGAACTGAACGAGGACTGCGCTATTTTGATAGTTGACGGACTTTTGGACTTATTGGTTAACTTAAATGATGAAAAAGAAAGTAGTTTGTTAACTAAATGGTTAAAAAAAATAACTAAGCAGCACAATATTTTACTAATATCAGTATTACACCAGTCAAAAAGCAATTTAGCCACTACTGGACACATTGGTAGTGCTAGTGATAGATTTGCACAAAGTACGCTTGATATAACAAAAGACAAAGATAAAAACACTTATGTACTATCCAGCCGCTTTATGCGTAGTGATTCGGACTTTGAACCAGTTACTTTAATGAATTTTCAAGGTATATTTAAGCAAGTAGAAACCGAGCAAGAAAAAACAGCACCGGGTAAAAAAGCTACTGATTTAGATGAAATAGAAAGTAAACGATTATTGCACCAAATTGTAACATTTCCTATGCCGTATGCAGATATATCTAGCGAAATTATAGAACGCACCGCCACTAGTAAAGCTTTTGCAAAAAACTTAATTAAAATATGGATAAGTAAAAACTACATTGTAAAGGATAATCAAAACAATTATAAAATACTCTAACTTTTTAACTTTTATGAAAATAATATTAATTATAATTATTTGGGAATTGGCTAAAATTGTTTTTTATAAAATTGTAAATAGATAAATTATGATATTCTTAAAACGCTTTTATTTAATTTTTATTTTATTTCCTTTAGCTGTAATATGTGCTACTTGGATAATTATAATAACAATATTTCAACATTTTATACAAAAATCAAAAATTACAAAATACTAATGGTTAGTTTGTAGTCAAAAAAAAACCAAGTAATGCTTTTTATGGCGTTACTTGGCTGACTATAAAATAGACAAATGATTGCCTACTCTAACTTTTTTCAGTATAAAAATACTAAATATGACCAATAAAACAAAAATTTATTTTATTATTTTACAACGTAAAGTAGTTAGTATTAAAGATTTGCAAGATATTACCAAGTGGAAACCTTTAACTATCTTACGGGCCATTGCGCCATTAATCATAAAAGGTAAGATTAAAGCACTTAAACAAGAGGATAATCGATATTTTACAATAGTAGATAAACCCCTTAAAAATGGCTAAAATTCTCTATACAGCTATTGTTTTTATGGCTAATAAGACACCAACTAGGAAATATCATAATATTGCTAATATTAACAATTTTACAAATTTTGCTAAATCCATAGATGCCGACTATTATAACCTATACGAAAAAAGTTCTAAAAAGTTTTATCAACGTATATACATAAAAAAAGAGGAGTAAAAACTCCCCTTCTAACACCAACTATGCAAATCAAACCCCTATGATAAAAATAATTGCTTTTCAGCCTTTCTGCGACCTTGTAAGCCAGAATTAACTTTACCCCCAGCATTAACCCACCTATCAAATTGCTGTGCAACAATGTCTTTATTTGTACCATTATTGAGCAATTTTAATAAAGTACTACCAGCAAAAGCATTATCCCCTACATTATAAGTAAAACTAGCTAAAGCTAATAATTGGTTATCTGTAATAGGAACCTTTACTTTTGACATTACAAAAGCATATTTATCTTTAGCTTCTAATAATAACCAACGTTTTGCCGTTTCTTTGTCAATAATATCAGTTTTAATAACTGGTCTTTTTTCATCCCAATTATAGCCACTTCCGTACCCTACACTATATTGCATATAGTCCCATACTGGAACTGCAATAAATCCTTCAAATTTTGATATTACATTAAATAACTTGTCGCTAATTACCCCAAAAGGCGTATTATTTAAAGCCGTAGCTATTTTTTTTCGTAACATCATTAATACTATTGTAGTTATAACTATACCAGCTAATATTTTCTTATCCCTGGTCATAGTATTTTAATTGTCTTTTTTGCTATCTGCTGCGGCATTACCTAGTAAAAATGTAGATAAACCAGCTACCGCTTGTCCGATAATTTGTAATTTACCGGTACCAGCCGTTGCAAAATAACCGCCGATTGCGGCTAATAAACCAAATATTGTTGTTTTACGATTTTTCATTGTTGTTTTTTTTATTTTGATAAATATTGATAATAGTATATATAGAACTTACACCGGATAGTAAACCTAAAAATAAAGACGCGTATGCGTTAATTTGGTTAATACTTAATAGATAAGCACCTACACTGGTTACACTTCCTAATACACTATTATCATTATGATTCATTACTAGCCGCTGTTTTTTGAATTTCTTTTACAATAGTTCCAAACGCTTCAGCCACTTGGACTGATGTTTCTAAATTACCAATAACACCTTTTTTAATTGATTCATCAATTAATGCCTTAAGAATTTCTAGTGCCTTTGTAGTTTCCATAGTTATATAATTGTTAAGTTTAATTGAGTTGCACCCCATTGATACGCATATGAATTTGAATCTGGACTTGTTGTATATGCATCATAATCAAAATCTGTCATTGTTAAATTTCCTTGTGCCACGTATTGATTACTGGATGTAATTAATTGATAATAAAAAGTTGCACTTGTACTTAAATTATCACTAATACTTGTCATATTAAAAATAGTTGCTTGTACCATAATTCCGTTATACCAAATAGATACTGGTTGTATTTGTTTCATATTAGTTTATGTTATTTTTTACTAATTTATCATTTAATTCTTGTACTGCCTTTACTAAAGCTGCTATAATTGGTCTATCACTTAACCCTATAAAATCTTTACCTTCTACATATGATTGTGGTATAAACTCTTTAACCTCTTGAGCAATAAAACCTAAATGTTTTTCAGTATTATTTTCACCTTTCATTCGATATAATGTAGGTTTTAAACCTAAAATTGCATTTAAACCTATTGTAGATGCTTCAAAATCTTTCTTTTTATTTACATCCGATATTGGAGTATATATACCAGTTGTTCTTGCAAATACCCCAACGCCTCCATTAACACTATTATAAAAAAACATCTGTGTATTGTCTTGTGCAAAAAAACCATAAAATAAACTTAAATCTCTAGCTTGTGTAATTAATATAGCACCTGAACCAACTGAACCACAATCTCCGTATACTTGAAATTTACCACCCGTATCAGTTCCGGTACCTACAATAACATTGCCACCGCTTGTAATAGTTAATCTAGGTGTACTACCAGTTTGCAAAGCTAAATTTCCACCACTTTGTTGAAATATACCACTTGCAAAAGAAGAAGCACCATTAAAAAATATTCCACCATTTACATACGTAAACAAATCACTACCAAATGTAGAAGCACCTGTAACACCTAAAGTAGAACTAAATGTAGCACTTGTACCACTTAAAGCACCAGTTAAAGTTCCACCGGCTAATGGCAAATAAGATGACAAATCACTTGTTAAAGCTAAAGTACCAGTTGCATTTGGATAAGTATATGTTCTTGAACCAGTATTTGGAAATGTTAGAAAATTTGAAGAAGCAGTTACTGGATTAATTTTAAGTCCATTAACGTCACCATTAATAGTTGTTCTATTACTTGAAGCACTAACTCCTGAAATTTGTGAAAGTGCAATGCCGTTACTACCTATACTACCAGATGTAATACCATAAATTCCTAAATCTAAATTAGCTGTTGCACCAGTATAAGGAACATATGTTGTACTTGCAGTTCCAGTTGTTAAATAGGTACTTGAATCTATTGATCCATCTGCCTTTAAAAATTGACTTGATGTACCACCACTTTTTACTATTGTATTTCCAGTAATACTACTTGAAAAACTTGCACTTGTACCAGATAAACCTCCAAATAAAGTCATATTAGCACCACCTCCTGCACCAAAATCTGCAACTTGTGTACCACTATTTGCATTAATACTTAATCCAGCACTTGTTGATGCTTTTACTTGTGGCGTAGTTACAATACCGCTAAAAGTACCAGTAGTACTACTTAAACCACCAGCAGTAATAACAATACCAGATGCGGTTGTATTACCATTTAAACATACTGAACTTAACGTGCCACCACCAACACCGGCATCTGCAATTAAAGTCCAAGCTGTACCAGTATCTTCAAAAATTTGTCCGGAATCAGTACTTATAAATACTCTACCAGCATATCCAAAAGCTGGTCGATTAGCAAATGTATCAGTATAAAACGCTGGAGTACCTTTTTGATTAGTAACCCCGTTATTGATAGGCATTATAAATAATTTTTCTGTATTGTAAGTAATTGATTAGTACCAGCACCGGTAAATGTTGCTAAAAATTGTTTTTTAATAATTTCTCCAGCATTTCCGTCTATTGAAAAACTTTGACCTTGCTGTAAAGGTACTTGCTCTATTGTAACTAAATTACTACCTAGATTAAAAAATGTAATTGTATTACAACTACTTGTAATAAAACCATTTTGGTCATAAGTAATAAAATTTACATCATATTCTATATATCCAGCACTTAATTTAAAATTAGCCATTGTATTATTTTATAAAGGTTAAAAAAGTTAGCAAGTACTAGGAACTTTGTTAATTTGTCCGTTGATTTTTCCATAAAAAGTTTGATATGTATTTGGTGTATAATCTAATTCTGCTGTTTTTACATTATCTACTAAATAAATACTTGATTTATCTAAATTATTTAATACTGGTGACATTACTGGTTTTTTAACATTATTAGTAGTAGTTTTTTTTGCATACATTTTATAAAAAAGGTAATATGCCAATCCAGCACCTAGCAATAACAATAAATTTTTATTTTTCATAGTTTTTTTTTTAATCTTGATAATCTGGTGCATTATAATCATCCGGTAAAAACTCGTATGTATATACTGGTTCAACCATAACACTACCCTTTCGTTTTTTTGATTTTGTAAACGAATACAATGTAATTCCTAATAATACTAACAATATAATATTTTCCTTTCTCACTTTTTTACACTTTTATATACTGCTGGAAATATCAACGCTACTGCAACTGCTCCCACAATCCAAGGCAAATATTTTTGTAAGTAATAATTAACTGCTCCTTTTTGTTCTATTTGCTTTGCAATATTTTCATCCTTAATCTTTGTAACTATTTCATCCAATCCCGGTAAACTTAAATTTGTATCGTGTTTAACATAAAAAGGAACGCCATAAGCATTTTTAAATTGCCAATATACATCTCCATTATATGATACGTATGAATATACAATACCTATAAGTCCGCCGTCATTAATTACTCTAGTAACTGCGCCACCTGGTAAATTATATACATTTACAACGCCTTTTGCGTATAAACTTTTATTTATGACCTTATCTGCTGTAATTGTTGACATTATAACATTATTAGTAAATTTTGTAACTTGCTATCAGTCATAGCATTTAATTTTTTTAAATGTTCAATACTTACTCCTTTTTTCATTAAACTATCTAAAATCATAATTGCTTCGTCATTTATACTACCTATACCAGCAACTGCATTTATCGGTTTACCGCCATTTAACATATTACCTACCACACCAAGTAAGCCGCTAATTAAAGCCTCTTGTACTTGGGGATTGCTTAACATAGTATTAATTGGGCTTTGTGGCGGTTGTTCTATTTCATCAAATTCTTCGGCTGCCGCTAATCTGCTTTCAAGCATATTTAATTTATCCATTATTTTTTCCATAGCATAGCTGTTGCTACCATTACCACCACCAGTATAAGCACCTACTCCGTAAACTGGTTGCTCTAATTCTGCTGGTCGGAATTTTAACATAGCGTGAGAAGGCGTGTTCATAGTTATATATCCGGTCTTATCCTTTTTAGGATGTAAGATTAAAGCATATAAAGTATTAACTCCGTTTTGTTCAAACGCTGATATATTTTCTTCAAGTATGCGCCTAGCATTATCAACACTATCTTCATTACAAGAAAATAATAATTCCTTTTTTGTTGGGCTGATAATTTCACAAACGGAATAGTAAGGACTGGTTGCATTTCGGTCAAACCAATCCATTACTCCGCTAGTTCCTGTTGTCATTGCCTTTTGAACTGCCATAATATAATTATATTATAAATAATAATAAACTCCAAAACTATACGTTACTCCAGTTGTTCCTAATGCCGCCGAAGTTGTAATACTACTTTTTGTCCAACTAATATCAATATCATTCATTTCGGGTAATTCAAAAACAAAAGGGCTAGTTAAATCCGAAATATTGTTTAATGATAATAATGGCATTCTATACAAAATTTGTAAATCACCTTGATACAATGTTAAATACGATTGCTTAAGGTCAGCCAAAGTTGTTGGCGTTGCTCCGCTTAATGGCGTTTTTGTAATTGCAGTAGGCGTATAAAATTGAATAGCTTGTATTTTAGCATTACGTAGCTGTGGCTGGTCAGGTATAGAAAAAAATGTCAAAGTGCTACCACTTGGTACTGGCACCTCAATTACTTGAAATCTTTTGATACGCATATCTTTATTTTTAAAAATTTAAAAAATAGCGGTAGTTACTGACCGCTGGCAGTTGCGTTTAGCTTCGCAAAAGCATATTTTTACTTAACCATAGTCACGTTTTGTAAAAGAATTCCACGTTGAATTACACAAATAAAGCTATTAGATAAAACTGAAGCTGGAGCACCATTAGCAGTTAATTGGAAATTAATATTTGCAGCACCATTCATAACAATACCCGGCTCTACTGGGTAAAATGAATCTGCACTTGCATCATTTTGGTCAACTGGGAAAATAGTTTGAGCCGTAATACCAACACCACCTTGTGTTTGTGGAACATAGTAGTGACGATAAACATCCCAAGCTGGTAATACTTGTTGATTATTTATTGTTAAATTTAAAGAACCATTGTAAATACTCCATAAATCATCATCAGTTGAAGAAGTAAATACGACACCATTAGGGTAAGTATATAAAGGTGCTTTAGTAGATGTACCAGCACCAACTCCAATTTGTACTGAAATTTCACTTGTTACAAAAATATCTTGTAAATTAAGACGTTTTTCGTTTACACGAACTGAACCATTTTGAGTATCATTTACCAATACTGGTATATGATAATTTGCAATAGAAGTAGATAAAGCTACCTCACTACGTAAATAAGATTGCGTTAAAACCGCTTGGTCTACGCCATATCCTAGGCTTCTTACTAATGCTTTTGCATTTTCGAATACCATTCTAGAACCCATTGCTGTTGCCATTGTATTGTATTTTATTTATTATTAAAAGTGTAAAAAGTTAGATTAACATCCTTCCTCATCCATTCCAGCTATTGCTGGTGTCATATAACTAGTATCTACCATTCCGGCATTGTTATAATAACCGGCTACTTGTGGAACTTGATAACCAGTATAAGCACCGATACCATTTAAGATACCAAATGATTGTACTAATTTAAGACCACCAGCGGCTACCATACCAGCACCAAGTCCAGCGCCAATATTACCTTTTAAATATTTTGGTAACATTACACCAACTACAACTGGAACTGCTGCTTTTAGTTTTTCGTTCATTGTAGAAGGTAAAAATTTAGCTACTGCACCAGCGGCAACCGCACCAGCGATTGTATAAACTGCACTAGTTAATTGACTACCCATTGCACCGATACCAGACATTCTGCGTCTAGTTGTGCGTCTTTTAGTTGCTTTTTTTCTTCTTGCCATTTTGTTTGTTTTTTAATTATTGTGAAAATTGTTATTAAACTGGTCTTTTATCTAAAGCTTTTTTTGCTTTATTAATTGCTGATTTTAATTTTGTTTTATTTAATTTTATTATTGCACCTATTTTTTTTAATTTAGGCACTTCAATTTTAAAAACTCCATATTTTTTACGTATTTCTTCCATACTTGATTGTCCTCTTGATGTACTTTCAATTCCTTTATATACCCAAAAAGGATTTCCTTCTTTTTTTATAAAAGTTAAACCAGCTTGTTTCAAAATTGTTTTTACTGGATATGTATTTCCAGATATCCATAACCATTTACCAATTAATTCAACATTTAAACCTTCAATATTTACTAAATTATCAACTATTTCTCTAATTGCTAAATCCAATTCTTTTTCATTTTGTTTTTGTGATTGGTTTAATTGAGAATTATTTAATATTTTATTTAATAATATATTATATTCTTGTTGTAATTCTTGAAATTGTATAGTAGTTCCACCAGCGTCAGGATGATATTTTTTTGATAATTTTATATATTGTTTTTTTAATGCATCTAAATCTTTAATAGCTGATATATCAAATAATTCTCCAATACTATAAATACCTAATAATTTTCCTTTATCACTTCTGTTTCTTCTATTTTCATAATATGTATTTCCAGATTTTGATACTCTTTTACCTGGTTTTTTTGCTTGACGCTTTTTATCTTCTTTAATACCAGTAATTTTCTTAACTGCAACTTTACGAGCAACTTTTTTTACTGCTTTTTTCTTTACTGCTCCAACTTTCTTTCCGTATATATGTGCAAACGCTTCCTTTAAAGAAACGCCAGTTTTTTGTCTATACGCAATAGCTTTTTTAAATTTATCCTTTGCTGTTTTTTGTGCCGCTGTCATTGTTATATTTTATAAAGGTTAAAAAAGTTAAATATCTAAAACTGGGCCGCTAGTAATTTGACTAAGTGATATTGGATTAACTACTTTTACATTTTCATAATTATCACCAAAATTTGCTAACCACCATCTATTGGCAACAGCACGCTTTGTACCATTTTGTAGTACATATACATCATCAGCAAAGGGCCCTTTTACATAATCACCTTCATTAAATCCCATTGGATATTTAGATGCACCAGTTGAGGTTGTATTTTTATTTCGCATAAAAAAATACAACAATATACCTAAACCACCAACAATGTAAATTAAATTTTGTTTTTTCATATTTTTTTTATTTTTTTAATAGTAATAATAGTCCTAAACCAATACCACCATATAAAAGTAAACTAGTAGGATTTTTTGTAAGATTACTTAATATATTAGAAGCTTTTTGTAATGGACTTGATATATAATTTATTTCAGTATTAGTAAACATTGCTTTATCATATTTTGCTTTAACACTTGCACTTCTTATTCTATTTTTTAAGGATAATATAGTATCATTAAAATATTGTTTGTCTTGTGGTAATAAAGTTTGATAATCATTAGGGTAATTTTGTCTATACCATAAAAATATATCAGCTACTCTATCTATAAAAGCATCAGCAAAAATTCCTATTTTAAAAGTATTACTTAATTTTATTCCGGTTGCAATGATTGTACCTAATCTTTGACGTGCGTCTTGATTTTGTATTTGAATATTTAAATTATTAATAAATTTATTATAACTAGCTGCATCACTTTCAAACAATTTAGTTAAAAAAGGTATAGCTAATAATGCAACATCAATAATGGCAGTAATTGGCAATGCAGCACCACCAGTTGCAGCTGTAATTGGTACAATACCAATTTGCTTACTAGTTTGTTTATAACCTATATAATTGTTATAATATTGCATTTATTTTTTTCTTAAAATAAAATATAAAGCCAGTCCACCAACACCAAATAATAACAAAGTATTAGTACTTAAACCAGTACTAGGCTGTGGTAAATTAGATGTAGGAAAATTTTGTTGCTGTCCGCCACCGCCTTGTGGTATAAATTTAGGTGCTGTTTCAATTAACTTTCCAAAAATATTATTCCAATCTATTGCGCCTACTTCTTGTGAAATTTGACCTATACCAGTAATACTTGCGTTTTGTATTGCTTCAGTTACTTTATTAATAGCTACTTTAAATTCTAATTCTTTACTACTGCCATATGTTAATACTCCAGCATTTAGATATTTATCACGCATATTTACTAATTTATCCCTATATCTTTCCATTTCTTGTAGTGATGTTCCCGTTTGTGTTGCCGTTCCCGACATTGCAATTAGTGCCATTTTTATTTTTTTATCTTTTATAAATATTGGTTCTTTCCTTTGGTCAAACTTGGCAAGTACTGGGTCTACCCAAATCTCATTTTTTGTACCCGGATATAATACTGCAAAAACGTGTTGCGGTTCTTTTGTATCATATCTATAACTAGCAAATCTATAAGCTAGTGGTACTAAAAAAATTCCTTTCCTATTTAAGCTACTCATTATTCCAATAATAAAACTGGCATAACTTTTGCAATCTGCACCCATTTTCATTGACAAAATTGCGCTGGGGGAACGCAATGTTTGTTTTTCTATTGGTTCAATGTAGTACGGAACATTTTGTTTTAAAAAATCAAAAACATTATTTGCCGTTTCAACTTCATTACTACCTATAAACATCTCACTTATCTTATCATATTCATTTTGATAATTATCGTGATTATCTAAAATGCCTTGTATAATATCGTTAGTATTTTGGTCATCTATCAATACTTTTTTAAAATTGGTAAATGGTGCTAGTTTTTGTAGCACCGCATTTTTACTAATCATATATTATACTCAAATTCTAATGGTAAAGTAATTAAGTCAATCATTATACTTCCTTTAAAAACTAATTTAAAACCTTTAGTATTAATATTTTTAATTAAATCACCTACTCCAGTATAAGACAATGTAACTGGTATTCTTAAAATTGCACTACCAGTTGCCAATGTTGTTGGCGTAATACCTATAACATAACCAACTTTACTATTATCAATAAATAAATCGCCTTTTATATTTTGTATTTCCGCTGTAATATCAGTAGGGTTGTTTACTTGCACTACTAAATTAATAGTAGGATTCAAAAAAGACATAGTACTAAAATCTATTGTCTTAAAAAAAACTGAAAATGTCCTTGATAGAACATATTTTTTGTAAAGTATATATCCAACTATTGAAGCCGGAATTATCCACCAGTTTTTGCCCATAAATTGTAATTGCTATAAAATTACTGCAATTATTGAAATAAACAAATTATTTATTTGTTATGGCTATTTTAACCCTAAAAATGGCTAAAATATGCTTTAAAATGTTAAATTTTGGCATTGTGGAAAAAAAATTCGGGTAAATGTACATTCTTGTTTTATTTTTATTTATTTTTGCTATCGCTTCGCCTTTAGCGAACGACTAGAAAAATAAATAAAATAGAAATACCCCCAAAACCACTATTATCTTAACTTTTTTGACCTTTAAAAATAATATTATTGGTAATATCAACAATAAGTATTTATTTTATATCGTTATATTATTTTACTGACTATAAAATTTAAAAAATGATGCACTTTAACTCATTGAGTAGTACCAACGCTGTATTACTTGAAATACAAAAAATTGTAAATAAAAGGGATATGCTGGTACAAATTTACCAGCAAACTCCTTATCGTAATGTTTCTATCCTTTTATCTGTAACTGGTAAAAATGATTACGAGGAATTAATATGGATAACAAATGATATGCTGCCTTTTCATTTACCTAATGAAATTGCTAACATATTAGAGGATAGTATTGACCAGTACAATAAGGATATTGCTAGTTTAAATCAACACTTAAAAA
>Ga0209354_10001024_pt1 | contig 12436 bp, 10 predicted proteins | sample LauGreSpBDMM15DD_2_FD_187562 | JGI IMG/M metagenome (GOLD analysis project Ga0209354, IMG submission 187562) | Freshwater lake microbial communities from Lake Michigan, USA - Sp13.BD.MM15.DD (SPAdes) (version 2) | ecosystem: Environmental > Aquatic > Freshwater > Lake | place: Lake Michigan...
TTTCGCAGTACAATAGTAAAAATTATACTTGGGATTTAAGTACAACTCCTAATCTTAATTATCCTGTTTTGTTATCTGATTTAGCTGATGACTATACTTTTAATAATAGAAGTAATTTTTTATATTGGATGATGCTAGAGGGGCAAACTGATTTACCTAAAATATATTTAAGAACTTATAATGCTGCAGGATCAGTGTTAAATACTTATACGATAACAAATAGTGTAAGCACAGGAACTTATCGAACTAATATGGTTTGTATTGATGTTGGTAAAAAGGGAATAGATGGGATTAATGCAGCTTACTTAGTAGGTGTTGAATATTACGATATAATGGCTGAAATAAATTCAGAAACTGCTCCATTCAAAATTAAAAGATATACAATAAAATGCAGTCCTCGTTTTGATGTTTATACACTTCATTATTTATCGACTACAGGAGCTTATGAAACTTTACATTGTAGTAAGGTAGCTGAACTAAACTCAACTAAAACAAGTACAACTTTTAAACGCTCACCTTGGACCAATGTGTCTAATGTAATGACTTTAGATTATTCGGTAGCTGTAGAACAGCCAACTATTGTAAATGTACAAAATGGATTAAAGTTAAATAGCGACTGGGTTACTAAGGCCGAATTATTAAAGTATAAAGATTTGTTTTCTTCTCCCGATGTTAAGTTAGATTTAGGAACTGCTCAGGGTTATGCATCAGTAAAGGTAACTAATGGAACTTATGTATCTAAGAATAATGACAAGCTAAGAAACTTAACTTTTGATTTATTATTTACTCACAATAACCAAAGACAAAAAGGATAATGAACGATATTAAGATTTTATTATATACTCAAGATGCAACTCCTATTGAATACGATGTTAGTTATATTGATGAAATTCCAATTAGCTTTAACTTTTTAATATCGGACATTAGAAACCCTGATAAAAAGAATGCAAGTTTTTCAAAGACAATAACATTCCCCGGAACTAAGGATATTAATAAATTCTTTGAGTTAATATGGAAGTCTAACATTAGTTTAAATTATTTCAATCCTAATAAGAAATGTGACATATATTATTATGTTAATTCGGTACTTCAGTTTAAAGGTGATTTACAACTAATCAAAATTAACGTTGATGATTCAAGCGGTGAGGTTGTTTACGAATGTAGCTGCAAAGGAACTATCGGAAACGTATTTACAAAGATAGGAGATAAGTTGTTATCGAATCCCGAAGATACCTCGTTTACTAACTGTTTAAATTTTAGTACTTATAATCACAATTTAACTTTTAACAACGTAACTAATAGCTGGGCCACATCAATACAAGTAGCTGGTTCGCCTGTTACATTTGCTTTGGGTAATGGATATGTTTATCCACTTATAAATTATGGTAAGACATCAGTAGTAGCTGGTAATCCTTATGGCCAAGTAGCAGAAACCGATTACAATATAAAGTTCTTTAGACCCGCATTATATAAAAAAACAATCTTAGATAAGATATTCTCCGATGCTGGTTATACCTATACATCAACTTTTTTTAATTCAGCTTTTTACAAAAGACAAATTATTCCTTCTACAAATGATAAGTTTGACAAGTCGCAATCTCAATTATCACAAAATCAATTCTATGCTGGATTAACAACAACGTTATCAACTCCTGTAATAAGCACAACTAATCTTTTTAATAATTGGTATTCAAACTCAGTAACACCTCAAACAGTATTATTTAATAATACTAGTACATCTCCATATAACGATGCTGGAAGTCATTATAGTTCGGCAACTGGTTTCTTTACACAATCAAGTATAATTAACTATACAGCTGGCTCAACTATTGTTTTTGATTTAGTGATTACAGCTTCAAGTGCTACAGCAGTTTATGCAAAATTAACTTCATTAAATTTTAATATAGTAATTGAAGGAGCTCCACCAACATACGGAACTTATAGTTTAATAAGTAGCTCGGTAACTGATTATTTAGTAGGTACTACAGCTAATTTACAAATAACAGTTGTAGCTCCATCAACAACGGTTGCACCTGGAGGTCCATTATATGTTCAGTTTTTTTTAAGCAGTATATCTTATCAATTATATCGTTCAGATGCAGTTACTTTAGTAAATACAGGAACTTCAACAATAACAGCTAATATAAAAAGTGGCTCAGAGTTTTATGCTAATTACGAAAATCAACAAATAGTTGAGGGTGATTTAGTAGACTTAAATAATGTTTTACCTAATAATATAAAGCAAATAGACTGGTTAATGTCGGAGTTTAAATTGCATAATCTTTACATGGTCCAGGATAAGACAAATGAATATAATTACTTTATTGAAGATAGGGAGAATTTTTATAGTGGCTCAATAGACTGGTCTGATAAAAGAGATTACTCAATGAAGCGTGAAGTATTACCAATAGGAGAATTAGATTTTTTACGATATGAATTAGCTTACAAAGAAGATGCTGATTATTATAATAATAAATATCAAAATGATTATAAAGAAACTTTCGGTAAACATTATGAATATATAGATAATGATTTTATTACTCAAACAAAAGATGTAAGTGTAATTTATTCGGCAACTCCATTAGTTGGTAACTATGTAAATGGATTAGTAATTCCTTATATTTTAAAGAATGATAATGGGGTGATAGGTTCTATAGGTGGAAACATACGATCTCTTTATTATGGAGGTTTAATTAATTTAAGTTTTGGAACCTGGAATCTATGGTATTCAAGTGGAAGTTCATCAACAACTTATTCTACATATCCATTTGCTGGAGATTGCGATAATCCTTATAACCCTACTTTAACTTTAAATTGGGACACACCTCGTGAAATTTATTACACTTATCAACAAGCGACTTATACCGATAACAATTTGTATAATAGGTTTTATTCTAAAATGATAAATCAATTAACTGATAAGAACTCAAAGATTGAAAAAAGATATTATAATTTAACTGCATACGATATTAAAAACTTTGATTTTAGAAATGTAGTTTGGGATGATGGGTATTATATAGTAAATGCGATAAAGGATTACAACTTTATGAAGCCACAATCGACAATGGTTGAATTATTAAAGTTAACTGATTATGCTGTTTTCGTTCCTGATAATGATATTCAAGTTCCTGGTGCAAATAGAATAGGTAATATTAGTCAATTACAAAATTTAAGTTTTGCAAATGGAAGTAATATAAACTTTGGTTACAATAGCAATATAGTAGGGGGTGATAATAACTTTGTAGCTTCAGGAGCAAATAGCGTTACGCTAACGAACTCAAATAATGTAGTTATAGAATCATCAATAAGTAATTTTACAGGCGTTAATTTAACAGCCAATAGCACAATAACAAGTGGAGGGATTAACTTATCGGATGCCATTACAATAGATAATTCAACTGGTTCTTATTTAGCTAAAATTAATACAAGTCAAGTAGTAAAGAAGTCAATAACAATAACAGCGGATTATACCATTGATGGAAGTTGTACGTTTTTTTATGTAAGTGCTGTAGCTGGAAATATAAAAATAACAATAGACCCGACTTTATTTATTGATTATGAGTTTACATTCTTTAGAACTGATGCAACTGCTAACCTAGTAAAGTTATACGGGGTGGCATCGGAAACATTAAACGGGGCAGCATTACCGCAAACAATAATAACAGGGCAATATTCAATAATAACAATTAAATCAAATGCAACTAACATCTTTATAATATAATTATGGCAACTGAGAAAATAGGAATAGAAGTCGAAGTTAAGGGAGCTGAAAAATCAATCAGTTCTTTTAAAGATTTAAAAACAGCAATTAAGGCAGCCAAGGATGAACAGATAGCAATGACTTCTAAGTTTGGCGAAGGTTCTATTGAAGCAACAAAAGCTGGTCAAAAATTAGCTGGATTAAAAGATAAAGTTGAGGACTTAAACGATTCGACTAAAAGTTTAAAAGGCAGTGGAATTGAAAGATTAACATCTTCATTTAGATTATTAGGTGAAGGTATTGGTACTTTTGATTTCGATAAAGTTAAAACAGGATTTAAAGGTGTTGGTGCTGCAATGTCAGCCATACCTATATTTTTAATAATTGAAGGGTTAAAGTTATTATATGATAATTTTGATAAGATTACTGCAATGTTTGATACAACAACTGCAGCAGAAAAGGGATTAGCAGAAGCAACCAAAGAAGTATCAGGCGAATTATCAAAAGTATTAGAGGGTGTTCAAAAAGTAGAGAATGGGTTTGAAGCATTTCGTAAAGGCACAATATCAAGAGATGAAGCATTAAAAATATATAACGATACATTAGGTTCGACTTTAGGAGCTACAGATGATTTAGCTGTAGCAGAAAAGAATTTTATAGCAAATAAAGATTTGTATATTGAAGCACAACAAGCTAAAGCAACTGCAAATGTTTTGTTTGCAAAGTCAGCAGAGGCACAAGCTAAAGTATTAACAGGTGAAGCAGAAGAAACTTCATTATATCAAAAGGCAAAAGCATTTGGATTACAACAATTAACTGGTGGTATTATTTCTTATTCTGCAAAATTAAAACAATACAGTGCAGAAAATGTAGAGACTACAAAAAATGAAGCTGACGAATTAAAAAAATCAGGTAAACAACAATTAGATGAATATGAGAAAATTACAAGTACTTTAAAAACAAATGGTGAGAAAGCTGTGTTAGTAACAAAACAAAGTGTAGTCACTAATAAAAAAGCTGGTGAAGATAAATTTGCAGATGAAAAAAGATTATTAGCTGATATTGAGAAAGCAAAAGAGGAATCATATTTAAGGTCTTTAAAAAGTGATGAAGCTCGAGCAGTTGCAAAAGCACAATTTGATAATGATAAATTAATTGAAGATGTAAATAAAAGCAAAGCACATCAATCAGTAAAAGATGAATCATTAAAACAGTTGGCAATTAAATTAGAAAGTGATTTATTAATAATACAAAAAGATTTTCAAGGTAAAAGAGATGCACAAGAGAAAGCCGATCAAGTTAAAAAAAATGCAGATGATACAGCATTTAGAACTAAACAATTATCGGATGCGGATATAGATAATAAAAAGTGGGTTGCTAATTATTTATCAAATAAAGAATCTGCATATCAATTAGAATTAGAAAAAGCAGAAGGTAACGATTTACTTAAGCTACAAAAAGAACAAGAACATCTTGATGTGGTTTATCAAATGAATATTGATACAGTTACATTATTAGGTACTAACAAACTTGACTTAGATAATAAATATGCAAAGGATAAAATAGCTTTAGAAAAAAAGATTGCAGCCGAAACTAAAAAAATAAAACAAGATGAAGTAAAACAAGGTTTTGAAAATGCTAAAAATGGTTTAATTGCTGCTCAAGGTTTATCAGATATATATTTTAGTATCAAATCTGCAAAAGTAAAAAAAGGTAGTAAAGAAGAAGAAGATTTAGCTCGTAAACAATTCAACGTTCAAAAGGCATTTAACTTAGCAAAGGTTGGAATGGATGGAGTAATGGCAATATCTAATATTATAGCAACAACTCCTAAAGTAGACTTTGGTATTTCAACTGGTATCTTATTAGCAGCTTCAGCAATTTCAACGGCAGCTAACTTAGCAAAGATAGCATCGGCACAATTTGAAGGTGGAGCTGGTGGCGGTGGAGGTGCAAGTCCTGAATCGGCTGCAAGTATTCCATCAACAACAAGTCAAGCTCCCGCAATATATGGACCAGGTCAAGGGCAATCAACTACCTTTAGTGGTAATCAAAATAATAACTTTGCACCAGTTAAAGCATATGTCGTAGAAACTGAAAACCGAAGCACTACAAACCGAGTAAACAAATTAGTATCGGAATCCACTTATGGATAAAAACAATATTTAAAATTTAAACATTATTAGATTATGGAATTACCAATTAAGAAAGCAATAATAGATGTCGAAGATTCAGAGATGGGATTAAAGACAGTTAGTTTAGTAAGTGATCCAGCAATTCAAATAAATTGGATTAAGTTCAACAAACAATCTGAAATCAAATTAGCAATTCAAAACGAAGACAAGAGAATTATATTTACTCCTGTACTTATACCTAATCAATTAATATATCGGAATATAGCTGGTGAGGAATTTAACTTGATGTTCGATAAAGAAACGATTGAATTAGTAGAACAAAAGTGGGTTAAAGATAATTTATCAAGTGCTGTAGATATTGAGCATTCAAGTAAATTAATAGAAGGGGTTACATTTTTTGAATCAGTATTATTAAACAATGAAAGATTTGCAACAGCTAAAGGGTTCGAAGGATTGCCAGAAGGAACTTGGTTTTTAACTGGCAAAGTTGAATCGGATGATGTATGGACAAAAATCAAGTCGGGTGAGGTTAATGGCGTTTCGATTGATGGGTTATTTAAAACTGCTGAAGTAAAAAAAGTAACTATGTCAGACGAACAAATAATAAAAATAATAAACAATTTAAAAACTTTAAACATTATTTAATTATGGAAACAAATGTTATCTCAAAAATTAAAGACTTTATCATTACTAAATTAAGTGTTGATGAACGTGTGGCCTTAGAAGGTCTTAATCCAGTTGCTGCACCCGCTACAATGCCAACTGACGAAAAGAAACCAAGTACCGAGCAAACTCCTGAAGTTAAAATGAAAGAAGCTAAAACAGTTGATGGTTTAGTATTTGCTTATGATGGGGAATTAGTTATCGGAACTGCAATAATGGATATTACAAGTGGCACAGCAACTCCAGTAATGGATGGTGAATACACAATGGAAGATGGGAACATCGTAACAATTACAAGTGGCATAGTAGCTGAAATAGCAAGTAAAGCAGAAGAAGCTACTGAATCAGTTGAAGTAGTTGCTCCAGAATTAAACTATCCTAAAGAAATGGATACTAAAATGAGTGCAATGCAAGTATCTTTAGAAAGTCAAATATCTAGTTTAAAAAAACAAGTTGTTTTACTTAACAAAGTAGTAAATGAAATTTTAAACACACCAATACAAAATGAAACTAAGGTTTCTAAAAATTGGGAAGAATTAAGTTCTTTAGAAAAATTTAGACTAACAAAATAATTAATAAATAACTAACAATTTAAAACAAAAAAAATATGGCAATTTCCGCTACAATCGTTGATATCAGAGGCCTCGCAGTGACGCCCATCATTGAAGAAATACTCTTCGCGAATGACACAGTAAACAAAAACTTAGTAAGTTTAGCAACTGACATTAAAAGTGATACCATCTTTACCGAGAATGATAACACAGCCACAATGGCTGCATACTCATCAGGAACTCCAACTTCGGCTGGTACTTTCTCAATAGTAGATACAGCTATCACTCCAACTAAAATAATGTACTACCAAGAATTTGATCCAAACACTTTACGTTCTTCACGTTTCAACAGAAGCATGAAGCCAGGAGCTTGGGAAATCGAATCAAGTGAATTTGGTTCAGTAGTATTAAAATCTTATGGTAATTTAATTGCTGAAGATTTACAAACTAAATTTTGGAATGGTGCAACAAGTGCTACACGTACTTCAGTTGCTGCTTTAACTCCTGGACTTGGTCAAGGTTCAGTAGGTGCTGCAGAGCAAACTTTAGTAGCATCAGGTTCAGCTACACTGATAGATGGAGTAGCCACCCGAATGATATTTAATGGGGGAAATTTAGGAACTCGTATTAAAGTTTTAGGAACGACTTTATCATCTGGTAATATTGCTACTGAAATGGCAAAAGTTTACGAAGCAATTCCTGCTCGTGTTTTATTTGGAGCTGTTAAACCTTTTATCTATTGTCCTTACAATGTAAAGCAATTTATAAATGTATATAACATCACTGCTACTTATCGTGATTTATTTGCGGTAACTAATTTAGGCCAACCAACTGAAGCTTATTTTTACAACGGGGTACAATTACAATTTGTGCCTTTAGCAAGTAACGTTTTAATCGCAGCTCGCCCGGACTACATTTTTTGGTGTACGGATCTAACAAGTGACATTAATAAATTTGAAGTTAACAAAATTGCTTTCAATCGTGAAGATATGTTTGTAAAAAACATTATGACAATCTTCGCACACGTTGTGAATCAAGCAATGAATGTTCTTTACGTAGGATAAATTTAATGGAAGGGCAACCCTCCTTATTATAAACAATATAAAATTATAAAAATATGGCATGCGTATTAACATCAGGTTATACCTTTCTAGGATGTAAAGGTGGAGCTGGAGGAATCAGACGAGTTTTGATAACAGAATTTGAAAACCTAACAGGCGGAACTTTTACAGCATCAGCTGGAGTTGTCACAACCTTTACTTTAGGTACTGGCGTTTATCGTGAATATCTTTTAGATAAGGAGATGGGAATGTTTTCAAGTCCTGGAACTTATACTCCAGCATCAGGAACTGTATCTTATGAGCCGAGTGTTGACTTTACAATTAAAAAATTAACTGCTGCAATGATTCAAGAAATTCATTTAGTAGCTCAAAACGTTGTATCTTTAATTGTTGAAGATATAAATGGTGATTATTGGTTATTTGGTTATGATAGAGGAATGGATTTATTGACATGGTCAACTGATTCAGGGCAAGCGATTACGGACATGAATGGACACAAACTTTCCTTCAAAGGAAAAGAGATAGCTCCGATTTATAAAGTTGCTGCTAATCAAATTGCTCCATTATTATAATTAACAACTTTTTTAATTTAAGCTCAGGCCCGTAAGCTTGAGCTTTTTTTTTAAATAACAAATTGATATATTTGTACGTTATATAAGTATGATAACAATTAATAAAAATAATAGCAATATAGTTATCTTAACACTTACTGAAAAATGTTTGTTAACTAATCCTTATTTTTTATTTGAGTTTAAAAACGTATCAACAAACACAAAACAATATATTATTCCGATTGATATTAGTACAGAAACTGATAGGTTTAATGAATTTGTTATTGTAGAAACAACATCACCAACAATCCCTCAAATCAAGTTGACTGTAGGGGATTATGAATATACAATTTACGAACAAGCTAGTAGCTCGAACACAAATCCAGCGGGATTAAATGTAGTGGAATTAGGTTATGCAACTTGTTTTGATTTAACTACAGTTACCTTTGCTGAATACGAGGGTGGCTCAACAACTAATAAAGTTTATAATGGCTAGAAAATTAGAAGTATATAATGACATAATTACTATTAAGATGGATGTTAATCAACTTCCTACTTATAAAATAGATACAGCTGGTGAGTTTGTTAAGTGGGGTAAGGATAATAATTTCCCTAAAGAATTATTAAATTCTTATAACAATCATCCTGAGCATGCTGCTATTTTAAAAGGTAAAGCACGTTATCTTAGCGGACTTAAAATAGTACCTAGTCAAGATTTACCACAAGTTCAACAATTTTTAGCCAAGGCAAATAGATTTGATTCATGGTATGAATTAAGAAAAAAATGTGATTCCGATAAAGCAATTTATGGAGGTTTCGCATGTCAAGTAACTACAAATTTAATAGGCCAACCGATTGAGTTTTACCATTTAGATATGGGCAAAATAAGACTAAGTGCAGATAATTGCGGAGCTTGGTATAGTGAAGATTGGACTGCTAAAAGTTATCATTTAAAGAAAACTTACTTTCCATTTTACAAGGATGGGTTTATAGGTGCATCAATTTACTATTCTAAGGACTTTACACCTTCGTTAAATGAATTAGATGGACTTTACCCTTCACCCGATTATTCAAGTGTCTTATTAGACATTAATACCGATATTGAGATTAGTAACTTTTTTCATAGTTTGGTAAAGAATGGATTTAGTGCTGGTCATATTATAACTTTTTTCTCGGGTAAATTAACACCTGAAGTTAAAGAAGACATCAAAGAAAGATTTCAAGAAAAACATCAAGGCACACAAAATGCTGGTAAGGTAGTATTAAGTTTTACTAATCCCGATGGCAAAGGTGCAGAAGTTGTAAATGTAACTCCAACAGGATTAGCGGACCAATACGAAGCGTTAAATAAACGTAACCAACAAAAGATAATAACAGGACATAACGTTCCGGGAGTATTGTTTAAAATTAAAACTGAGGGTACTTTAGGAGATCGTAACGAATTAGATTTAGCACACGAATTATTTATTAACGAATACGCTAAGATTGAACAAGTAGCTTTTAATAAGTTTATTGATAAAATGTTTAAACTAAAGACTGGTTTAGATATTACATTTGAAGTAGAACAAGTTCAGCCAATAGGCAAAGAACTTCCATTAGAAAATCAAAATGTTATCAATGCTTTAAATGCACGTGATCCTAATATTGTAACTAATTATATTATTGAAAAATACGGGTTAAAGATTGAAGCTGCAGAAATTGGTTTACCAAGTGCAACTGTAATACAAGAAGAAATACAAGTAAACGAACACTTAAAAAACTTAACAGGCAGACAAAGACAAAATCTTTTTAATATAGCCAACAAGTTAAAGAAGGGTGATTATACAGCGGACCAGGCATTAATAATGATTAAAACAGGATTTGGATTAAGTGATGCGGATGCTTTAACGTTCTTAGGAATAGCTCAGGATGAAATGAATAATGAGGTTGTAAAAGTTCAACAATCAGCTGATAAAGAAAAAAGATTTATTGAATGGGTAAAAGCAAATGCTGTAGATGTAGATGATGATGACGAAATAATAGACCTTGAGTATGTAAACTTTAAAGATTCAAAACAAGTTCTAAGATTTGAGTTATCGAAACAAAAATTATACACAACCAATAGATTACAATTATCAATTACTGATTTACGAAATGCAATACTGAATCAATTTAAAGGTAATCCATTTGCGAAACCTGAGGAACTTGCGAAGTCATTAAATGTAGATGTTGAAAAAATAAATAATGAAATAACCTGGTTAAAAGAAAAAAAACTAGGTAGCTTTTTAGATGGGATATTTACACCAACTCAAAAAGGTTTAGATAAAGATACTGAAGATTATGATACCGAAATTTACACTGTTTATAAATACGATAAAAGACCTGATGTAAGTGGTCCAAAAAGATTACCAACAACAAGAGAATTCTGTTTACAAATGATGATTGAAACAAGTGGTCGAGAAACTGTTGATGGAAAAAATGTAGCACGAAGATTAACCTACGAACAAATAGATGCTTTTACCAACGAGTTTGGAGAAAGTGCTTGGGATTTCAGGGGAGGATTTTATAATGATGGAACTGAAACAACTCCTTGGTGCCGCCATATTTGGGTTGGTGAAACTAGGATAAAACGTAAAAAGAAATAACATGAGTACACTTTGGATAGGTCAAGATTATTTAATTAGACATTCGGTTATTGACGATAACACGGAGTACGATAAGATAACACCAGTTATTGAATTGGTACAAGATAAATACATACTTCCTTTATTGGGAACGAGTTTATATAATACTATTGAAACTCATATCTTAGCTTATATAAATAACGCAACAACAATTCCCGCAGATTACAAACTAATAATTGATAACTACATTTTAAAAATGATGGTTCACTATATTATGTATGAAAGCTCACCAACATTTAAATTTCGATATGCTAATAAAGGCATAATGACAAATAGTAGTGATAACGGGCAACCGATACCTACTAATGACATGGAATATTTAATGAATATTTGGAAAACAAATGGTGAGATGTACGGAGATAGAATGATAAAATATTTAAACTATAATAATTCTACTTATCCAACTTACAATACTAATACAGGTGCAGATATATTTCCGGAACGTAATGCTTACGATGTAGACATTTATTTAGGCACGAAAATTTTAGGTAAAAAAGATTATAGTAATATACAAGATAATAGAGATAATCCAGTATGGCAATAAGAAATAAAACAAAGATTGAAATAAAAAAGTACATTAAAAAAAATAAGAAAAAAATAGATGCTTACATTAAACAAATTGGTAATTGCGATAGAAAGTTATGCCACTGCTCACAAACAAATTAAGAGCTGGTTTTTTGGCGATCCTTGGGATGAATTAAATGGAGGACAATCTATTCATTATCCTATGTTATTCGGTACTTTGCAACCTAATCGAATTAGTGGCACTAGTGATGTAACTGTAATTAGATTTTATATTTGTGATAAAAGCAAAAAGGGATTAAGAAATCAACTTGAGGTCTTATCGGATTGCAAACAAATATGTTTAGATACTTTAATTTATTTTAAACAATATCAATTCGATGAAATAATTAAGATAAATACTGAAGCAACTTTAACTGATTTTGTAGATGCTTTTAATGATGAAGTAGCGGGATGGTTTTTTGACGTAGAATTTAGTGCAATATTTGAATGGGATGCATGTAGTATTCCGATAACAAATCCAACAACAATATAACAATTTAAAAATATAAATAAAATGGTAAGTAAAAGAACAATAACAAGACCTGCAA
>Ga0209354_10001031_pt1 | contig 12390 bp, 20 predicted proteins | sample LauGreSpBDMM15DD_2_FD_187562 | JGI IMG/M metagenome (GOLD analysis project Ga0209354, IMG submission 187562) | Freshwater lake microbial communities from Lake Michigan, USA - Sp13.BD.MM15.DD (SPAdes) (version 2) | ecosystem: Environmental > Aquatic > Freshwater > Lake | place: Lake Michigan...
CCACGGACATAGATACGCGCCCCGTTGATTAGGGTAATGTCTAGGTTATTGACATGGCTAGACTGGATGACCTCTCTGCCCAAGTCCAAAAGCAAGTCCCAAATGATCTGCCGAGACTGCCCCATCGTCGGGGAGACGTACAGCACCGCCGATCCTTGTGGACAGCGTAGACCCTCAATGATGAGCGTAGTAGCCGCCAGTCTGCTCTTGCCACACCGCCGTCCGGCAGCAATCACCTTGAACCGAGTCGGGTCTGTATAGACCTCTTGTTGCCAAGGAAGGAGTGAGAAGTTGAGATCAGACATCCGTAATATCCTCTACCAGTTGGGGAGGCGCTCCCAACCCCGTGATGTTAATCGTAACAGCAGACCTCTGAGACTTGTCCTTCTCAAACATAGACATAGGCAACGTCCTGTCAAGACACATCTTCAACGCAGCCATCTGACCAGGATGATCATCGTTGAGCGCTATCTGGATTACCTTTTCGGCCACATCCTTGCCACCAGACCTGATCATCAACTCTTTCAATTCCTTGATGCGCTGGTTGTCCGTCTTCGGCAGCGTTGCTGGCGGGTTGTCAGCGTAGCGCTGGATCGTCATCTGGACTGCACTCTGCTTTTTTTTCACTTTTGCCCTTTCGGAAATTTTCGCCATTCTAGCTTTTTCAGAGGGGGGGAGGGTACAACAATAATCACCGCCGACCCCGACCCCCTCCCCCCCACCAAAAAGTCCAAAATCCTAGGGTTTTCCCGATCCGATATTCTACAGTGTCCATTATGTTAAGTGAACATTGAGTTATCCACAGAATTAGTAATACTGATTACCTAGGTTTGTGGATAACTTATTTGCCCTGTGCATAACTTGGATAAAACCTCTGTGGACAACCGCAAAAAAGGGGTGATTTTGAATTGGGGGGAAGCGCGTATGCGTAAGGGGTGGATGGTGCTTCCAAGGGGTACTGAGGCTTAACCACCAACCAAGTCCCAGTAATTAAAAAACTCCACCAAACAGCACCAGTCGATGCCTCGCCAAGGGCTTGGAACAGGCTTCCTAGGCTTCGTCAGCCAAGGGATGTGGTATCGCTAAGGAAATGCTTTCAAGGGGCGTGGAAGGGCGCAATCCAAGATTGTAGAAATGTCGGTACGTATCAATCACTTCAAGGAAGCCAACGGACATGTCACCGTTGCCAGCGGCCAGGAGCGTGGCACGTTCAGCGCTTCCAATCTGGCGCTGGAAATACTTCACGTTTGGGTTTGCGGGTCTTGCCATCACCATCCCTTAAAAGTTACAACATCAAAAAGTTATCCACAGGCCAAGCCCCAAAAAACTCAGCAACCCTAAAACCCCTGCATCGCCTTGACCCTATGACCCCAACCCTAAGGGTTGGGGGTCAGGGAGGGTCAACTTTGGCGCTGTTTTGCCCGTTTTTGACCCTGACCCTAGACTTGACCCTAGGGTCATTTAGGGTCAACATTTTAAAAGTTATCCACAGCTTATTCACAGGGTGATTTAACCTAAAAAATCCCATAAATACTTCAAACTGGTGCATTCTTACGCATCAACATGCTACTGGCTTGGGTTTCGTCGATCATAGTCCAGCCATGTTCGCTGGCCTCAATTAGCCCAGACTGGAGCAAAGCTCCGATCAACTTGTCATTGTAGGACGGGTTAATCATGTTCCTAACGGTGCGCTCGGCATTCCCATCTGCTGCCAGCTTGTCTTTGAGGGCTGATCTAGACAGGTAAGGTTGCTCGTTGACTACTTCAGCGCCGCTAGCCCACCAAGCGTTCTCCCACATTTTGCGGTGGGCATCTATCTTGGAGTCCTTTTTAGATGGTGTTGGTGGGGCGTTGACTTGGATGGGGACAGCGCTGGTGACGGGTTGATTGTCTTCGTCGTACCATCTCGGGATGGTGATTTGTTGCAAGTCCATGAAAATGGGGCTGGCGATTTCAGCGTCTTTGGACTTGCGCTGAACCAGTTGCAGGGGCTGGTTTAGGCCGGAAGGGATGACGCTGATCTCTATGTCTAATGCGCCTCGCCAAGCTGATGAGCCTCGGGCGCGGTGCTGAACCTCGTCTGACACGCCGGTATGGTGTACCAAAATGACTGAGCAATTGAACTCCAGCATGAGGTTGGAGCAAGCGTCCAGCATGGTCTTGGCGTCTTGGGCGCTGTTCTCGTCACCGGCTAAGAAGCGGTGTAGGGTATCTACTACTATGACTTTGGGTGGGTCGGGGAGCATACGAACATGCTCGATTACTTTGAGGTAGCCAACGGGGGTGTTCAGGTCGCAGCCGTGTTTGGATAACCACATGCTGAGTTTTCCAGCGCTGTGGTGGTGTTTCCAGGCGGCTATCCGGCCTCGCAGACCGTGGTGGCCTTCACCGGCTAGGTAAACAACATTGCCTGATTTGACCTTGTTTCCGCACCATTCAGGGGTGGCGCTGGCGATTCGCAAGCACCAGTCCAGCACCACAAAGGTCTTGCCGCCGCCTGATGGGCCGTGAACCATAACCAAGGCTTGCTCTTGCACCCAACGCTTGACCAGCCATGAAATGGGGCTGGGTTGGGAGGAGAATTCGTCAGCGGGGACGAGCCAGTCGGTCACTGATGGCACTAAAAGGCTAGCCAGATCATGCCCAGCTTGGACATAATCATTGGCATCACCGAGAATCGGAGGCATAACCATACGAGCGCCGTATTTGGCACTGGCTTGCTCGGCATAGCGCTGGCCTACACCAGAGGCATCGTTATCGGCCACCACCACAATTTCCTGAGTTGGGCCGTGCTTTTCTCGCAATGAGCCGGTCACGGGGACTAGGTTGCTTGCGCTGTAGGCTACAACCACGGGGCGATTGGTGGTTTCATGGATGGTGGCAGCAGTGGCAAAACCCTCGGCGACGTACAGAGTGCCAGGCTCATCTAATGAGCCTATCTGCCAGAATTTGCCGCCAGTCTGACCGCCAGCGTGGTACAGTTTGCCGCCTTCGTGGTCTATGTACTGAAGGCTGGACAATGAGCCATCTGCATCATACAGGGGGACTACCAAGCGGCCATCACCTGTAGCCCTAGCGCCATGAACGCCGATACCCTTTTTGGCTAGGTAGGGGTGATCTGCAAGCGCTGCCTGTGCGCCTGTCCATATCTTTTCAACTGTCTCACTGGCGACCTGATGCTGGCGCTCGATGGCGGCGTCCCGCAAGGCTTTGGCCTCTGCCAAGCGCATGGCATGTGACATTTCCTCAGTTTGGCTTAGTTTTCGGCCTATATCTGCACGCCAAGTCTGCTCCATACCCGCACGCCAGCACCCAAAACGGCCGGCGGGGATGCCATCACCAAAGACCAAATACCAGCCGGGCTTGTCGCCGTGGCCTGGCGATCCCTTTGTGCCGGAGCGAAACCGGTGAATCTTGCCGTCAAAGTGGATTTGATCTGGTGGCTCAAGCCCCGCAGCACGCATGGCGTCTATGAGTTGCGCTTCAGGGGGGGCGACTAGCTTTTCAGGGGCCGGTGACCACGGGCCGCCAAGGACTTTTGAGAGGTCAGCCATGCGTCACCTTCCGACTCTCAAGATATGTTGACAAAGCTAGCATCACTTTATATGTAGGGTTGGCGTTGGGGTTGTCGCGCAAATGCCTGATGGTGTTGTAGTGAACGCCAGTGGCCTCGGCTACCTTGCCAGTCATTCGGTCTGAAAGCGCTTCTCGGATTTGCTCAAGTGTCATCATGGTTTTTTTCTTTCATCAAAATAATTTGTTTTAATGTTTGCATGTTACCTTAAATTGTGTGCTACAGTGCAAACGCACCCAGAACAGATTTCCTGAAGTGGGTGAAAAACAAGGAGAGCCAAGATGGCTATCAATCTGAAGTCAACAGGTGGTCTAACCGCCAATGGAGTGAAGTTGTTGGTGTATGGGGCAGCAGGGTCAGGCAAGACCACGCTGATTAAGACACTGCCCAATGTGATTGTGCTGAGTGCCGAGGGCGGCTTGTTGTCTATCCAAGACGCTGATCTGCCCTACATCGAGATCACCAGCATGGAGGACTTGCGCGAGGCGTTCACTTGGTGCAAGGACAGCAAAGAAGCCTCAGGCTTTCAGTCTGTGGCGCTGGACTCAATCAGCGAGGTTGCTGAGGTGGTGCTGGCCTTTGAGATGAAGAAGTCCAAAGATGGCCGCGCAGCCTATGGTGAGATGAACACCACGATGCAAGAGTTAATTCGCGCCTTTCGTGACTTGCCAGGCAAGCATGTTTATATGTCGGCCAAGCTGGAGAAAAGCACAGACGAGATGGGCAAGATGCTCTACAACCCTGGCATGCCAGGCAAAAGCCTCACCCAAGGCTTGCCTTACTTCTTTGATGAGGTGCTGGCACTGCGAGTCGAGCGCGATGCCGAGGGCGTAACGCAACGCGCACTGATGTGCGATTCGGATGGCCTCTGGTTGGCAAAGGACAGGTCGGGCAAGCTGGAGGCGTGGGAAGCGCCTGATCTTGGGGCAATCATTGCAAAGATTGGGGGTAAGAAATGAATTACTCAGCAGACATAGCCAAAGAGTTGGTACATGAAATCATGCAGATACTTTACAAGTATCAAGGATCTGTATTGGCTGTTACTGTTCTTGGATGCTTAGAAGCTGCCAAGTTGCAACTGATGGCCGAACAATTCGACGCGATTCATAGGAGAGAAAATGATGAGTGAAACCACCGCCCTTGAAAACCTTAGTGCAGATTGGTTGCGCTACAAAGCTCTTGAGGAGCGCACGGTAGTCGAGCGCCGCTCGATTGAAGACCAGATTGTCAAAGCCTTGCGCTTGCCTGATGCCTTTGAGTCCACGGAGACAGCAGAGCCTGACGGCTATGTAGTCAAAATCTCTGGCCGCATTGACCGCAAGGTTGATTCGGAGAAGTTGCAGATGCTGGCTACTGAGTCAGGGCTGACCGAGCATCTGGCGACCCTGTTCCGCTGGAAGCCAGAACTAAACCTAACGCTCTGGAAATCAGCAGACGAATCCATCACCAAGCATTTGGCTGGTGCAATTACGGCCAAGCCTGGCCGTCCCTCTTTCAAAATCACCATTAAGGAATAATTATCATGGCTTTTCTTACAGAAACTTTTGACGTTAACGAGTTGCCAGTTGGCAACGCTGGCAACTTTGAACCCTTACCCGCTGGTTGGTACACAGCCACCATCTCGCAATCTGAACTCAAGGCCACAAAGGCTAATGATGGTCAGTACATCAAGCTACGCTACGACATCACCGGCCCGAGCCACCAAGGTCGGGTCGTGTTTGGCAACCTCAACATCAAGAACGCCAACCCAAAGGCCGAGGAAATTGGACGCCAGCAACTTGGCGAGATCATGCGTGCGATTGGATTGGTGAAAGTTACTGACACTGACCAGTTGATTGGCGGTCAGATCAGCATCAAGCTAGAGATTAAGCAAGACGCTCAATATGGCGCTAAAAACGAGGCGAGAGCCTTCAAGTCGGTGTCGGGTAGCGTAGCGCCAGCCGCTACAGCAGCACCAGCCCCAACTGCTAAGGCAGCGCCACCTTGGGCTAAAAAGTAAGTAAAAAAAAGCCCCGACTGTTTAAGGTCGGGGCAAATGTCAATCAAGGAGAGAACCAATGAAGATTCCCGAGTCAGATAATACCATTCAGGCGCTGGTTGACAAGCACCACGAGTCAAAGTCCGAGAAGCCAAGACCGCACCTTGGGGCTAGCACGCTAGGCCATGTCTGTGACCGCTGGCTGTGGTTGTCGTTCCGATGGGCGGTGCAGCCTGAGTTTTCAGGTCGGATTTTGCGCTTGTTCCGTAGGGGGCATAACGAAGAAGCCACCATCATCAGCGACTTGCGTGCCATTGGTTTGGATGTCCGTAAGGTATCTGCACAGCACCGAGTTGACTTTGGAAGCCATGTCTCCGGCAGCTTGGACGCCATCATTGACAAGGGCGTTCCTGAAGCCCCGAAGTCCAAGCATGTGGCCGAGTTCAAGACGCACTCTAAGAAGTCTTTTGATGCGCTGGTCAAGGACGGCGTGGAGAAAGCCAAGCCAGAACATTTCACCCAGATGCAAGTTTATATGCAAGGCACGGGCATTGACCGTGCGCTGTATGTCGCCATCTGCAAGGACGATGACCGCATCCACACCGAGCGCGTGAAGTTTGACAAGGAAGTCTCAGAAAAAGCGGTGCGCCGAGGTCACTACATTGCACTGGCCGAACGTATGCCAGAGCCAATCAGCACTGACCCATCTTGGTATCAGTGCAAGTTCTGCGATGCGTACAAGTTTTGCCACGAAACCAAGACCACCAAGCATGTCAATTGCCGCACCTGTGCCAATGCCACGCCAATGCCTGATTCAACTTGGCATTGCGCTAAGTGGAACGATGTGATCCCAGTGGACGCACAGCACAAGGGTTGCGAGAGCCATGTTCTGCACCCCGACCTAGTGCCGTGGCAACGCAAGGACGGGCCGGACGAGTTCACTGCCGTCTACGAGATCAATGGCGTCAACATGGCAAACGGTGACCCAGCGCAAGAGGGCGTTTGGGGTAGCACAGAACTGCTGGCTAATGCCGAGGCTTGCGCTAGTGGTGATCCTTTGATTGCTGAGATGCGGCAGGTTTGGAATGCGCGGGTGGTGGGATGAGATATTTATCCGTTTGCTCTGGCATTGAGGCCGCAACTGTTGCTTGGCATCCCCTTGGATGGGAAGCTGCAGCTTACTCTGAGATCGAAAAATTCCCATCACAGGTGCTTGAGCACCATTACCCTAACACGCCCAATGTGGGCGACATGACCAAATTTAAGGAGTGGACAAATGTCTCAGATGTCGATGTTCTCGTTGGAGGAACTCCCTGCCAATCATTCTCAGTCGCCGGACTCAGAAAAGGATTGGATGACCCTCGTGGCAACCTCATGCTTACCTACCTTGCCATTGCTGCAAAGTATCGGCCCAAGTGGCTGGTTTGGGAGAATGTCCCCGGCGTCCTATCCTCTAACGGAGGACTCGACTTTGCCTCCCTCCTTCGAGGGATGGGCGAACTCGGGTATGGGTTCGCATACAGAGTTCTTGACGCTCAGTACTTCGGAGTGGCCCAACGCCGCCGCCGTGTGTTCGTTGTCGGATACGCTGGAAACTGGCGACCTGCCGCAGCGGTTCTTTTTGAGCGCCACAGCATGTGCGGGTATCCTGCGCCGAGCAGAGAAAAGGGGAAAAGTTCTTCCGCTAGCACTGGAACAAGCATTGAAAGCAGTTTCGACTGTGGAGTAGAACTGACTGGCCCATTGTCGGCAAGGGACTACAAAGATGCGGGTACAGATGGTATGAACAAGAATTCTGCCAAGATGATTCCTGTTACTAAAGCGTGGCCAGCCGAAATAAGCAGCACCCTAGACACAACCTTTGGCACAAAACAAGGTCTTGAAGATCAGCATGTCAATGCGGGTTGCCCCATGTTTGTGCCAGCAGTAAAAACATTAGTTGGGCTACAAGATTGCAAAAACTTTAGTAGTGAGATCACAAACACTGTAGTAACCCGCGAGGGTTCTGTAGCTGATACTGCTCACATGGTTATGCAGCCCATTGCTCTCGCAGAAAACACCATAGGACGCAAGCCTGAGAACGGCGGCAACCATGATGGGTTTACTGAGGGCGGCCCGATGTACACATTAAATGCCACAGGTGTGCATGGGGTGGCGCAAGCAATCCCCATTGATACGATGAACCACATTGGCAGAGGCGACAAGCACAGCATGGGTGACTTTGTACCTGGCGCACCTAGTTACACATTGACCAAGGGGCATAGCCATGCGGTGGCGCAGCCAATGGCATACACATTGTCAGGAGGTTCTAATCGTGGACTTCATGTTAATAAAGTTCAAGTGGCTACTTGTTTAGATACACACAATGCGGTTGGTGAATTTAGAGAACAGTCACAAAACGCTCAGACTTTAGTGGCGCAGCCGATTGCCTTCAGCGGCCAGATGTCAAACCCACAGACTGATGTGGACATCATGCAAACCCTGCAAGCTAAGAATCCTATGGCGGTATGCCTTGGCGGTCAGCATCCAAATGCTGGCATTGGCATTGATCAAAGCCCAACATTGACAAACGCGATGGGCGCTGGTGGCGGTCATATACCAATAACAAACGCAATGGCAGTACGCCGTTTGACCCCTGTTGAATGCGAGAGGCTTCAAGGCTTCCCCGACAACTACACCGACATCAAGGCCAAGGGTAAGCCAACGCCTGACGGGCCACGCTACAAGGCTCTGGGCAACAGCATGGCCGTGCCTGTGATGGCATGGATTGGCAAAAGAATCCAAGAGGTTGAAGCAATCAATGCTCCGTGACTACCAACAACGCACCATAGACCAGCTCTACGCATGGTTTGAGGAGGGCGGCAAGGGCAATCCTTGTTTGGTGCTGCCCACCGGATCAGGCAAGAGTCACATTGTGGCAGCGCTGTGCAAGGACGCCTTGCAGAACTGGCCCGAGACTCGGGTGCTGATGCTGACCCATGTCAAGGAATTAATCGAGCAGAACGCCGAGAAAATGCGCCAGCACTGGCCTGGTGCTCCGATGGGCATCTACAGCGCAAGCATTGGCCGCAAGGACTTGGGAGAGCCGATCACCTTTGCTGGCATCCAGTCGGTGCGTACCAAGGCCAAGCAGTTAGGCCACACCGATCTGGTGATCATTGACGAGTGCCACTTGGTCAACCACAATGACGAGGGCGGCTATCGCACGCTGCTAGAGCAACTCAAGGCCATCAACCCTGAGTTGCGGGTGGTGGGTTTGACGGCCACGCCTTATCGGTTGGGGCATGGCTTGATCACTGACAAGCCAGCGCTGTTTGATGCGCTGATTAATCCGATCAGCATCGAGGAGTTGATTTACAAGGGCTATCTGTCAACGCTGCGCTCTAAGGTCACCAAGGCCAAGCTGGACGTGACTGGTGTTCACAAGCGGGGCGGCGAGTTCATTGAGTCTGAGTTGCAAGCGGCAGTCGATACCGATGACAAGAATCAGGCAGTGGTGCAAGAGGTGATTGCTCTGGCCGGTGACCGCAAGGCGTGGCTGGTCTTTTGCGCTGGCGTAAGGCACGCCCAGCATATTGCGGATGCGCTCAATCAGCAGGGCGTGGTTGCTGAGTGCGTGACGGGTGAGACATCAAAGAAAGAGCGAGAGCGCATGATCGGCGACTTTAAGGCTGGCCGCTTGCGTGCGCTTACCAATGCCAATGTACTGACTACCGGCTTTGACTACCCTGACATTGACTTGATCGCCATGCTGCGCCCGACGATGAGCGCCAGCTTGTATGTGCAGATGGCGGGTCGAGGCATGAGGATCAAGAGCCACGCCGATCATTGCTTGGTGCTTGACTTTGCTGGCGTGGTGGCTAGCCATGGGCCGATCACTGCTGTCCAGCCCCCAAAGAAGGGCGGTGATGGCAATGGCGAAGCACCAGTTAAGGTTTGCGAAAACTGCGATGAATTGTGCGCTATCTCGGTGATGGTCTGCCCAGCTTGCGGCCACCCGTTTCCTGTCAAGGAAATCAAGAAGCTGCAACTCCACGATGATGACATCATGGGGCTGGATGGCACTGACTTGGATGTGACCAGTTGGACATGGCGCAAGCACATCAGCAAGGCATCAGGCAAAGAGATGCTGGCGGTGACTTACTACGGGGGCTTGAGTGACCCAGCCATCACAGAGTACCTAGCCGTTACGCATGACGGGTATGCTGGGCAGATGGCAATGCAAAAGCTGGTGGATATGGCACAGCGTGCTCAGATTGAGCGTGGTGGCCTTAACGTGAAGTCGTTGGAGGAGATGGTCACCAACATGAACAAAACGCAGCCACCAATTCATATTGAGTTCAAACGCGATGGTAAATTTTTTAGAGTAATGAGAAGGAAATGGTATGAGACACGCTGAACCGGACTTAGTGACTGACTACAAACGCTGGCTAGCCGCTGGCCCACCGAGGTGCTGCCACACCTGTGAGCATTACGGCGTGGATGGCCTGTGCGTTGAGTTTTTCATGCAGCCGCCAGCGGAGTTTGCGGCCGCCGTGGGCGAGTGCGATAGGTGGGAATCAGAATGCCCAATTTAGAACGCATCCCTACCGAACACGAGGAGCAGCGCGAGTTCGTGCGCTGGTTTCGCCAAGGCTACAAGGGCGTGCGTATCTTTGCTATCCCAAACGGTGGCGCCAGAAGCATGGCTACAGCAGGGCGCTTGAAGGTTGAGGGCGTATCGCCTGGCGTTCCCGACCTGTTTATTCCAGACTGGCGCTTGTGGGTGGAGATGAAGCGAGTCAAGGGCGGCAGTCTCAGCGCCGAGCAGAAGGACTGGATCGCCTATCTGGAGGGCTGTGGCTACACCTGTTTCGTGGCTAAAGGGGCTGATCAGGCTAAAGAGATGGTGTTAGGGTTTGTACCTAGTTTATGAGTTACCGGAAACAGTGCTATGATCTATCCATGATGACCCCTACCCAACGAGTCCAAGCCCTACGCCAACGCCGAAAGGCGCTTGGCCTAATTAGAGTTGAGTTCTATCTCAGCCTAGAACACGCCGCCAAAGTGCGTGGATATGTCAGCAAATTAACCAAGGAGAAAACGAAATGAAATATACCTACTACCCACGAAGCCACACCGAGTCACTGGTTTGCCGTTCCGTTCTTTGCCTCATCGGGGCTGCTGCTCTGGTCTGCTTTGGAGTGATCTTCCTGCTGGCTACCTTTGATGTGCTGGTGAAATAATGTTCAAGTACTTATGGACAGAACTAAAGCTGATGACAAAAACCGTGACGCCAGCACAGGCAATCGCGCATGAACTAATCCATGCCGAACATGATCTGTTGAGGGCTGAGACTGGTGTTGAGTACGCGCAGTCAATGGTGACTTACAACAAGAACAGGGTCAAGCGCCTGAAGGCTTACCTGGGCAAGACTGAGGAGGTGGTATGACTACAGAAACAGGTGGGCCAGCGTTCCCAGCACCGGCTGGCGTGAGCCACATTACAGAACAGGGCATGACCCTGCGCGATTACTTTGCGGCCAAGGCAATGCAGGGTTTGTTGTCAAATCCAAAACTGCAAAATGAAATCCTCAAGCAGGGTGGATGCCACAGCGGTTGGATTGAAATCAGCGCATGGGCTTTTGCTGACGAAATGCTGAAAGCGAGGGCAACATGATCAGGATATGTGACACGGGTGGTATCTGCGCTCATACGCCTCAATGTGACCACTTTTGTCACTTCACAAATGCGGAGCTTGAGACGGAGACGCGCAAGGTCAAGGCTTATCCGGCAGTGCCTGACGACATTGAGCCAGTGTCAGACCAATGGCACAAGATCGGCGCGGTGATGCTCTGGTGTATTTTTGTAGTGCTGTTGACGATTTGTTTGGCGCTGTTCTTCACCGGCATTTGGATTTGGAGTTTGTTGATATGACACAAGAAGACATCATCCGCATGGCAGAGGAGGCGGGTAAACACTTGTGGCCGCTTGAGACTAAATTCCTTTTACGCTTTGCCGCCCTTGTCGCCGCAGCAGAGCGTGAGGCATGTGCAAAGATGTGTGACCATGTTTACGACTACATAGTTACTGATGGGCATATAAAAGATATGGCATTCAAAATCCGAGCAAGGGGACAAGCATGACAGAACAAGAATGGAAAGCCATGTTAGTCGAAGACAAGATAGCAATAACCAACATTGTCATTGGGGTAGTCAGGAAATCTGGAAACATGTGTAATAGGCCGCTGCGCTATCCTATTTGGCTTACGCCAGAGGCTGATTTATATGTCAAGGAAAAGCAGAAATGAAAGTTACTTTTGATAAGCTACCCAGCAAATGGATAGGCGTAAATGGGCCGTACTATTGGGCGAGGGCTGTGTCTGGTAAACAGGAATATGCTCATTGGCTTATGTCTGCGGAAAACCTACCTAAGTTCATTAGCCAAGCAGAACACGCCTTAAAAGAGCAATGCTTTGAAGTGCTTTTCCACAACTCCTGGACTAAGACAAGAGAGGAAATAATTAGATGAGAGTGCTCAGAAGAAACGGCGATGACTTAAAGTGGAGCGCCAAGCTGATGTCCGAGTGGGGCAGAGATGACCAGCACCACAAAGCAGCAATGCTTGCGTTATCAAAGGACATTTTTGAATTGTCGGAGGTGCGCAACTATTACCTTGACCGAGAGACTTTGCTCAAGATGTACGATCAGTACATGTCCTACGACCCGACTGTAGCGCCGCAGTGGAAACAAAACCAAGATGCGTTGTATGACAAACTAATAAAAATTGCAACCGCACCCGAGGCTTCTTACGGATTTCCTCATGGTGCGGTAAGTGCGCCCAAAGTCGGCGGCAATGAC
>Ga0209354_10001032_pt1 | contig 12389 bp, 13 predicted proteins | sample LauGreSpBDMM15DD_2_FD_187562 | JGI IMG/M metagenome (GOLD analysis project Ga0209354, IMG submission 187562) | Freshwater lake microbial communities from Lake Michigan, USA - Sp13.BD.MM15.DD (SPAdes) (version 2) | ecosystem: Environmental > Aquatic > Freshwater > Lake | place: Lake Michigan...
GGACATGAATTTGAATTATATGATAATTTATATATACCATGCCATCATCCATCATTAGACTCGTATAAAAATAATATTTTTTCAAATTTTAAAATATCAGAAACTAATGAGGAATTTTTTAAATATAATGAATTATCATTTTGTTTTAATGAAATACCTAAATTCAATAACAATTTAATATTATATGGATATTTTCAAAGTGAAAAATATTTTGTAAAATACAAAGAACAAATTCAAAAAATATTTCATTTCGATTGCGATTTAATTCAAAAATACTCGAAAGAATTAAAACAAAAGAACTGCTCCATTCATGTCAGAAGAGGCGACTATTTAAATCTGCAAAATTTTCATCCTGTTCAAAATTTAGAATACTATAAGAAGGCGATGTCTTTATTTGATAAAGATACTTTATTTTTTGTATTTTCTAATGATATTGAATGGTGCAAAAATGAATTTACTTATGAAAATATAGGTACTGATAATTTTATTTTTATAGACGGAAATAATGGCCAAGACGACTTACTATTGATGAGTCGATGTCAAAATAATATAATAGCCAATTCGAGTTTTAGTTGGTGGGCCGCGTGGCTCAATCAAAATTTAAACAAAAAAATAATATGCCCTCAAAATTGGTTTTCTGAAGATTATGCCAAACAAATTTGTGGAAATCAATACGGAACTTACAAACAAGACTTACTCCCATCAGAATGGATTCAATTATGAAAAAAATAGATTTAAAAGACTGCACTTTCATCATTCCCGTAAAATTAGAGAGTCAACATAGAATAAAAAATGCGGAAATAGTTTTAAATTTTTTAAACGATAATTTTGACACTAATATAATTATATACGAGTTCGAAACAAATAAAGTGCCAGAATTAATTAATATTACTGAAAACATCAATTATATTAATGAAAAAAATCCTGAAAACAAACCATTTCACAGGACTGCATTTTTAAATAAAATGTTAAAGCTGGTAAAAACACATATAACAGTTAATTATGATATTGATGTTATCTTGCCATTGGAGTCATATACATTAGCAAGAGATGCGATAAAATCGCATTCTCAATTTGACTTAATTTTTCCATATGGAGTTGGGCAATTTCAAAAGATGGTATCAGAAAATATAAAAGACGAATTAATTTCAAATAAAAATATTTTCAAAGTAATGGATGAAAATAGTATTGTGCATCTCGCCGAATTTGGACATGTTCAATTTTTTAACACATCTAGTTATATTCAAGGTGGTATGGAAAATGAAGATTTTATATCGTATGCTCCAGAAGACAAAGAGAGAAACTATAGATTTATGAATTTAGGATACAAAGTGGGCAGAATTAATAATTCTTTTGTATATCATCTAGAACATGAAAGAAGCGTTGATTCAAATGATTCAAATCCATTTTTTCAAAAAAATATGGAGCTATGGCAAAAAATATTAAAGATGCCGATATTTGAGTTAATTGAATATTATAAAAATAAATAATGAAAATATATTTTACAAACTATTCAGATCAGAATTATAGTGAACAGCAAAATGCTTTAAACCTATTTGCAAAAAATCAGGGTATTTTTGATGATATAGTTCCATATACAAGAGATTTTATTGAAAATACTACATTTTATTCTGAATCTAAACATATTTTAGATCAAAAAAGAGGCGGCGGTTTTTGCTTATGGAAGCCGTATATCTTATTGGATTTATTGAGCAAGATGGAAAATGATGATGTTGTTTTCTATATGGATGCCGCTGATATGTTTTGTTGTGGAATTGAAGTTTTTTTAAAAAACTATATGGAGCATAATGATCTCATGATAACCGCTGGATCATTTAGAAACGATTCATACACTACGTCAAAATGTTTTGAATTAATGAATTGCAATGAAAAAAAATATAAATTATTTACACAAGTCGAAGCGGGAATAATATGTGTTAAAAAAACAGACTTTTCAATAAAATTTATAAAGGAATGGCTTCTATTTTGTAAAGATGAAAATATTATAACTGATATCCATAATGATGACTTAAATAATTCTTGTAACTTTATTGATAATAGGTATGATCAAAGTATTTTAACAAATTTAGTTGTTAAATATAATATACCAACCACTAATGAAATAAGAAATTATACAACATGCAATATAAATGATTAGTATAAATTTAACAATACACAATAAAGATTTCTTAATAGAAAATGTTTTAAATTCTATAAAAAATTTAACTCATAATGAATACGAGATTATCGCAGTTCTCGATGGATGCACAGATAATAGTGAAATCATAGTTAATGATTTTTTTTCAAGAAACAGTCATATCGCTCATAATATATTATATGCGCCGAATATATTTGAAACCAAATCAAATAATTTAGCTGCAAAAAATAGTAATGGAGAATATCTTATTATTGTTCAAGATGATATGATCGTGAACGAAGAAGGATGGGATAAAAGATTATTAAAACCATTTGTATTTGACGATGTATTTGCAGTGACAGCGAGAACCGCTCATAACTGGATTGTCAATCATAATTCAATAAACATAAACGATAAATTCGATAGAGATGACTGTTGGAGCGATGTTATAAACCATGTAGAACACGCTAGTATCGACAATCTAGGAAGAGATACCTTCGGTATAAGAAGTTGTGTTAATAGGGGTCCATTAGCAATAAGAAAAGATATATTTGATTTGATGAATGGATTTGATGAAGAGTTCTACCCGCAAGACAGCGATGATCATGATTTTTGTTATAGAGCGAATAAAAAAACAGGAATGCTGTGTGGTTGCTATCCAATAAATTATATATCGCAGAATGAATGGGGAGGCACAAGAGAAAATGGACAAACAAAATCTTGGATGTTAAAAGCTAATCAAAAAAATTCAAAAACATTATTTAATCGACATAAAGAAATGATGTCAGACTCTAAAAGAATTGTTCAAAACAGAAAATTAATATGAAAAAATTCTCAGACTTATTTAAAAATGATTTTTATCAAAAAATGCTTACTCCTAATGGTAGTAATCCAGTTAGAAATAGAGCAGATTCTTTTCTTAAAGTTTTTGAAATTCTAGAATCAAAAAATCAAAAATACTATACGATTATTGAAACAGGATGCATGAGATCAGATCATGGCCATTTATGTTTCGGCGATGATGGATGCAGCACTTATATATTTGATAAATTTGTAAATTTTTATGATGGAGAAGTTATATCTGTAGACATTTCTTTAGAAAATTGCAAACATGCTCAAAAATTAGTTTCATCTAAAACTCAAATTATTAATAATGATTCTGTAGATTTTTTATGGAATTTAGATATTAATAAAAATATTGATTTTTTATATCTTGATTCTTTTGATGTCTCAAGAGATAATCCTCATCCCTCTCAATTGCATCATATAAAAGAATTATGCGCTATTATTTCTAAACTAAAAAAAGGCTGTATTATTGTTATTGATGATCACAACGCTTATTTTGATAATTGCTCTGGCAAATCTCAATATGTTAAAGATTTTATGGAAAATATTAAAGCTAAATTAATTTTCGAAGATTATCAAATAGGATGGGTTTTATGAAAAATACAATACTTTATCTATTAAATAATACAGAAGAGGATAAAGCTACTTTTATTAAAAGTTTAGATTTATTATATAATAACTATTTACAAGACTATCCTTGCGATATTACTTGTTTTCATGAACCAGATTTTTGTAAAAATGAAAAAAATAATTTAAAAAATAAATATCATTTTTTAAATATAAATTTTCACGAAATAGAGTTCAAAGTTCCCGATTATTCAGAAGAAATAGCGTCACAAATTTTAGAATATTTTCCACATCCAGAAGAAATTTGGCAGCAAAGAGGTCATAAAGGGTTTACCATGGGGTATAGACATATGTGTAGATTTTTTGCTGGACAATTTATGAATTTACAATGCCTATCTGAATATAAATATATATGGAGGCTGGACACTGATTCTTTTATTTTAAATAAAATTAACTATAATGTTTTTGAAAGAATGAAATCTTCTAATTCTATATATGGGTATATCAATATCCAACACGATCATATTGGGGCGATTAAGAATTTATGGGAAACGTGCAAAAATTATTTCTCTGAAGAAAATTTAATTTTTAAACTAGAAAATAAAGAAAAACATTTTAGAAGAGTATATTATTCAAATTTTGAAATATTTGATATGGAATGGTTTAAAGCGAAACCTTATCAAGATTTTTATAATTATTTAGATTCTACTGGAGGGATATACATTAATAGATGGGGAGATCATGTAATTAGATATTTAGGATTAAATGCTTTAGAAAATAAAGAAAAATTTTTATTTTTTAATGATATAATCTATGAACATGGAGCTATATACCATAACAATGAAATAATAAACACTTATTAATAAGTAAATAAATTAATAATTATTTTTATTGTATTAAAGATTAATATATTATATTATACACAAGAATGAAAAAATTATATGAACATAGCGAAAATAAATTTTCTCAATTTGGAGAAGATGGAATTATAAAGGAAATTTTGAATATTTTAAATATTAAAAATGGAGTCACATTAGAAATAGGAGCTTGGGATGGATTCTATCTTAGCAATACAGCTAATTTATGGTCAAATAATAAACAATTTAAAGGAATTTTAATTGAAGGCTCAAATGTATTCGATATTCAATCACTCAAAAACAAATATGACAATATTCATTGTTTAAAAGAATTTGCATCTTTAGGTAATTCTCTAGAATCGATGATTGATAATTGTGAATTTAATGTAACAAATGATAATTTTGTTCTTGCATCAATTGATATCGATGGTGATGATTTGAATGTTGCAAAAAGCATGGGAAATTACAAACCTATTATTTTAATAATTGAGCCAAATGGATATATTATGAAAGATAATAATTTAAACCCAGAAGGTAATTGTGTTGAATTTTTAATAGAATCTATATGCCCATTAGGTTATGAATTTATCGGTATGTCTGGATTTTTAAATAAAGAATCTGGAAATCTTCTCTTCATAAGAGAAGATTTTAAAGATAAATTTCCAATAGTCCAATTGCATTGGTTAAAAAGGGGAATATTAACGACAAATGGAATAGAATTTACTAATTAATATAATAGATTATATGAGTTTAAATAATATTAAAGAAAAGTATTTTGGGAAAAAAATAGATCACATGGACATCTTAAACATCGAAGACGCGGCAAAAAAATCAGTGGGTAAAAAATCTATTATTGTTACAGGAGTAACTGGGCAAGACGGTAGCCACATGGTCGATTATCTTTTAGCTAATACGGACTATGAAATTTTTGGATGCGTTCGTAGACTAAGTGTTTATAATCATAAAAATATTTCGCACATCGATAATGAAAGATTTCATTTGATTAATTTCGATCTTATTGATAGCCATTCTATTGCAAGAATTATTGAAAAAATCAAACCAGATTATTTTATCAATTTAGCTGCTCAAAGTTTCGTTGGCAGCAGTTGGGATTTTGGACATCAAACTTGGGAAACAAATGCAACTTCTGCTCTTCATATTCTTGAAGCAATAAGACTTTATCATCCAACTTGTAGATTCTATCAAGCAGGTTCTTCTGAAGAGTTCGGTGACGTATCATATGTGCCACAAGATGAACTCCATCCACTACGTCCAAGAAGCCCATACGGAGCGTCTAAGGCGGCATCAAGACAGCTTGTTAAGGTTTGGAGAGAGTCGTATAATCTTTACGCTGTTCAAGGTTGGCTTTTTAATCACGAAGGAACTCGTAGAGGCGAAGAATTTGTTACTCGTAAAATAACAAAAGCCGTCTCCCGTATTAAAAAAGCTCTCGATAACAATCAGCAATTTGATCCGCTCCAATTGGGAAATATTGACGCTCAAAGAGATTGGAGCGATGCCGAAGATTTCGTCGGAGGAATCTGGCTGATGCTTAATCAACAAGAACCAAAAGAATATGTGCTATCTTCAAATGAAACACACACAATCCGCGAATTCGTTGAGCTTGCATTTGAAGCGGCTGGAATTCAAGGCTATTGGGCGGGGTCGGGGTTAAATGAAACGTTCTCGCAAAAAGAAACGGAAATAGTATTGATGGTGATTAATGAAAAATTTTATCGTCTCGCCGAAGTTGAACTTCTTCTTGGCGATTCAACCAAAGCTCGTCAAGAACTTGGATGGACTCCTAAAACTTCTTTTCAAAATTTAGTTGACAAAATGGTTTCTGCGGACATACTATCTCTTGATGGCGAAGAGTAAGATCAACAAAAAACACATACTCGCACGACTCACGCTTGTCCCCGCAAAGGATAAGCGTTTGTTTTACGTGCGAGAAATGAAGTTTTTGAACGACTTGTGCGAACGATATTCGCTTGAGTTCATGGACATTGTTTCTTTTGACAAGAAGTTTGATTCGCTAGCCTATATAGTTTGCGACAAGCTGGAAGAGACAATGGACAAAAAGTTTAGAGCATTCAATTTTAAGGTTGACTTATCTAAGTATAGCGATTACGATATAGGAGAAAAGGTGGGCGAAGACTCTACGGCGCAGAAGAAAATTAAATCATTAAAAGACTTTTTAGATGGCAAGAATTAAACAAGAAAAAAATAAAGAAGTATTGAGCTCCAGCTCCGTTCTAGGTTCATTCCTAAAACAAAACTCTGAAGATCACTACAACTTTGAAGAGGAAATCGACTATAAAGTTTCCAGCGGTTCTTTACAATTAGATTTGCGGTTAGGCGGAGGACTATGCCCAGGTTTACACAGATTTTGCGGAATGAATGAGGGAGGTAAAACGAGCGCGGCGCTTTCATTCATGAAAAACTTTTTAAGCTCAGTTCCAAATTCAAAAGGCTTTTACATTAAAGCGGAAGGTCGTCTCGGCAAAGAAATGAGAGAGCGATCTGGCATTAATTTTGTTTTTAATGCAGAAGATTGGAAAGTCGGCACTTGTTTTGTATTTGAAAGCAACATCTATGAAACTGTTGTCGCCGCAATGCGCGAGCTGGTTACTAAAAACGAAGAAGATTGTCGCTATTATTTCCTGCTTGATTCTGTCGATGGTCTAATCACTAAGGGAGATCTTGACAAGGGTTTTGAGGACTCTAACAAGGTGGCTGGCGGAGCAGTTATCGCAGCCAATTTCATGAAGCGCCTTTCGATTGCCCTCGCTAAGAGAGGACACATGGCGGTATTTATCAGTCAGGTTCGCGCAGACATCAAGCTCGATCCTTACTCAAAAGCCCCAGTGCGACAAACAACCGCTACGGGCGGAAACGCTCTGTTACATTTTGCGAATTTCATTCTTGAATTTGAGCCTCGATACAAGGGAGACTTAATTCTTAAAAATCCTTCGGACAAAACAATTGACGCTGTAAATAATCCCATCATTGGGCATTTTGCCAAGGTAACTGTCAAAAAATCACCAAATGAAAAGACAAACCTAACGATATCCTATCCAATTAAATATGGTAGGATCAACGGTAATTCGATTTGGATTGAGAAGGAAATTGTCGATCTGCTGCTTCTATGGGAATTTATTGTCAAGGGCGGCTCGTGGTATACTGCCACGGAAGAATTTGAAGAGCTTCTCGCCGAAAACTCTCTTCTTCCTATGGGAAAAGTGCAAGGACTAGATTCTATATTCAGTAAAATCGAACAAGACCAAGCCTTGAGTCAGTTTTTGATAAGCTACTTCAAGAAAGCAATTTGCGATGAAGTTTAAAACTATTAACGGTTCTGTGGCTGAGCTTAAAAATGCCAAAAGATACTTGATTAAGTGGAGAGGCAAGAGTCGTAGTAAATTTCAGCTGTCAGTGAAGCAGTTTCTTTTTCCATATTGGAAAAACGATATTGTCTTTGAGGAATTTAAGCTTGTCGGAACTCGTCTGTCTTTTGATTTTTACAACGCAAATAAAAGAGTTGCCGTAGAAGTTCAGGGTGGACAGCATACAAAATATGTCAAATTCTTTCATGGCAACCGTTTCCAATATCTCCAGCAATTAAAAAGAGATGAAAAGAAATTAAAATTCTGCGAGGCGAATGAAATCATCCTCGTCGAAATTTATCCCAAGGACGAAATTAATGAAGAGCTTTTTTTATCGTTCGGAACGATTTTGTGATTGACAGTTTCACAAAAAAGATTATCCTAAGCTGAGTATGATCTACAACTTAGAACTGGAAAAACAACTTTTGGCAGCTCTCATTAAAGAGCCCGAAAGCTATTGTGAGATTTCGAACTTTATTAGCCATAAGGATTTCTATAGTGAAGACTCTGATCTCCACGGTTCTATTTTCACAGTAATCAAGCAAGCGATTGACACTGGAGACCAAATTGATGAGATTATTGTCGCGCAAAGAGTGTCTTCGCTTGGATTGTCTTTTGAGGACAGATTGAATCCTGCTGATTATATCCGTTCGCTTGCCATGCGCAAAGTTCCGAATGGTAATTTAATCAAGACAGCCAAAGAACTGAAGAAGTTCACCATTCGCAGAGAGCTGTATGAATCTGCTCAAGATATTGCGCGGAAAATGAAGTCTATCGCTCCAGAGTCAAGCTACAGTCAAATCATTGGAGCGGCAGACGACTCGTATAATTCACGCATCAATCTTTATGAGATTGGTAACGATACGCCCGAAAACATCTATGATGAGATGGAGGCATTGATTGAGGAGCGCGGTAACAATCCTATTACCGAATTTGGTATGATGGGTCCTCATGAAAAGATCAATGAGATATACGGCTCTCTGCTTAGACCAGGAAATATTACAGTTATCGTGGCGAGAAGTGGTGTGGGAAAGACCCAATGGTGCATGGATTATAGCACCAAAGTCTCTATGAAATACGGAGTTCCCGTATTGCATTTTGATAACGGTGAAATGAGCAAAGAAGAGCTTATTATGCGTCAATGCGCGGCTATCTCAGGAGTCCCCATGCACTTGCTTGAAACTGGCAACTGGAGAAAAGCTGGCGCTGATGTGGTAACTAAGGTGCGCTCCACTTGGGCGAAGGTCAAAGATCTCAAATTCTACTACTACAACGTCGGCGGTATGGACGTTGACGCAATGATTAAAGTCCTCAAGCGATTCTATTATGCAAAAGTTGGTCGCGGCAATCAAATGGTTTTCTCATTCGACTATATCAAAACGACTTCCGAAGCTAGTGGCGGTAAGAATGAGTGGCAAGTCGTCGGTGAAATGGTGGACAAATTCAAGAAGTGCATTCAAAAAGAAATTCTGCATGAAGGCAACCCAATCATCCCGATGATTACCTCAGTGCAATCTAACAAAAGCGGTATTACCAATAACCGTCAATCACAAAACATTGTTGACGATGAAAGTATCGTGTCGCTATCTGACCGAATCACACAATTCTGTTCTCACATGTTTATTCTTCGTAATAAAACTGCTGATGAAATTGAAACAGAAGGTCGTAATTTTGGCACTCATAAAATTATCAATGTGAAAGCTCGACATCTTGGCAAGGATATTGCTGGAGCCGTGGAGCCTGTGCGTATTGGAGATACTCTGCGCAAGAACTTTATCAATCTTGAGCTTCATAATTTCTGCATTACTGAAAAAGGAGACCTGCGAGATATCGCTCGTATCGCGGAAGGGGGAATGGACTTAGAAAATGATGAATCAGACGACACACCAAACTTCAATTGATCCTGTTTCAATCAGGCCAACTCTTGAAAAAATTGGTTATCGCTTGATTGATTGCGGAAATCATTGGCGCACAAAAGCTTTATATCGGGGCGGCGACAATGAAAGCGCCGTCTGCATCTATAAAAACACAGGAGTATGGAGCGATTACGCGCAAGGCAGTCAAAAATTTCCTTTTGAAAGACTCATCAAATTAACCTGTGGATCAGATGCTCAAACAATTAAAAAAATTCTTTCTTCAATTAACAAGTCGGAAGAGTATATATACATCCCAAAACAAACAATCGAAATGGACGCAATCTATCCAGAATCAATACTAAACAATCTATTTCCAAATTTCTCTTTTTATAAAAGAAAGGGATTGTCGGAAGATACTTTAAATTTTTATAAAACTGGGCTCGCGCAGTCTGGCAAGATGTACCGCCGAATGGTTTTTCCAATTTATAATGAATACAGTCAAATCGTTGGTTTTAGCGGTAGAAAGACTGACGTTGATAATGACAAAATTCCCAAATGGAAACATATTGGTAAAAAAAGAAATTGGATTTACCCAGCTTATATTCCAGCCGAAGAAACTGTCGATTCTATTATTCGCAAAACAGGAGAAGTTGTAATTGTCGAAAGCATTGGAGATAGCATGGCTCTTTTTGAATCTGGAGTCAAAAACTCGCTAGTTTCTTTCGGTCTAGGATGTCAACCTATCATGCTATCATATCTAAGCTCTTTTTCAGTAAAGAGGATTGTCATAGCTGGCAATAACGATTCGGATGGAGAGAACCATGGCTACTTCGGAAGTGTCAAAACGCTGCTGAATCTTTTGCCGTATTTTGATTTTAATTGTATTGAGATCAATCTTCCTCCAGACAATCATAACGATTTCTCGGATGCATTTACTTCTGGATTAGATCTTAAAAAATGGTATAATACGCCAGTAGACCGATCTCAATTTATCAAGCAGCTAGTGACTTTCGTCTCTGCGAATAAGCAGAAATTCAAAGAAAAAGAACTATCCGCATTAAGAAAGGTCTTAAAATCCTCATGAGTGAGCCAAAAAATTCATTATCCGCAAGCAGAATTAAAACGCTACAGTCTTGTAGCTGGATGTATTATGCGAAGTATGTTCTAGGCGTTCCAGATAAATCAAATGACGGCGCGAGTCGAGGTACTGTCTGCCACCTAGTATTCGAAGTTCTTGGTGATCGTCGTAGAAAAAAAACCTACGATAAAATCATTAAAAAACAAGATCCTTTCGCGGTCAAGTCGATTGAGAAACTAATCTTCAAACATGCAAAGCGTCTATCTGTAAATGACGACGACAATATTGAGTTGATTAAAAAAATGATACTCAATGGACTCATGTATGACTTCTTCGGTCTGACTGCTGGCAAACCATCGCTAGCTGTATCAGAACAAGACTTTGATATTGTCGTTAATGACGGCAAATTTAAATACAAAATCAAAGGATTCATCGACAAACTGTTTCTTTATAAAAATAAAAAATTTGCATTAATTCGCGACTTCAAAACCAGCCGCGAAACATTTAAAGGAAAAGATGTCAAAGATAACTTGCAAGATTATATGTATAGTCTCGCTGTGAAACATTTATTTCCCGAATTCTCGAATAGAGCAAGCGAGTTTTTATTTTTAAAGTTTGAGTTGGACGACTCCAAAAATTCAGGAGTTATTAAAATGGCTCCGATTACCGATGACGACCTAGAAGGTTTCGAGCATCAGCTTACGGCGATTCAAGAATATTTAGACCACTTTTCCGAAAAAGATGCTCGCTCTAATTTTGCCGCGAGACAGTCCTACCCAACAGACAAGACGTTCAGCGGGCCATTGTTGTGCGGATTTGCAAAATATCCAGATCAACTCAAGCTTGACGGAACGCCTATGTGGGCTTGTTCCTGCAAATGGCCTTTTGATTATTTTGCCGCTCTTGACGAGAATGGCAAACAGTTAAAATCATATTTTAATAAATCGGACGTTCCGAAGGGACAGAAATACGAAAAACGGCACTACGCTGGTTGCCCCGCTCACATAAAAAGAACTTGACAACCTATGACAATCGTGTCATTATTTGTTCGATGACACCAGTTTTCACAAGTCACTTTTCCATAGGCAAGTCAATTCTTACGCTGGAGTCTCCAGACAAAGAATCTTCGGATGGCCCAGACAGCATCTTTTCAATTGCAAAAGAAAGTGGGCTAAAGCATTTGTTCTTAGTGGAAGACTCAATGACAGGTTTCTTTGGAGCTTTTAAAACTGCAAAAGAGCTTGGTATTAATTTGCATTTTGGGTATAAATTTATATGCTGCAATTCAGACGCTAATAACAAATCCAATCACAAACTCATAGCGTTCGCTAAAAACGATGATGGTTGCAGAGCGTTGAATAAATTGTATTCTTTTATCAACACTGGTCAAAATGGAGCGATTTCTAATGACGACCTCATCGCTCATTGGAGCGACGATTTAATGTTGGCTGTGCCGTTTTACGATTCGTTCATATTTAATAATCAAATGATTATGGGCAACTGCATTCCGAATATCGCACCGCTGAATCCCGTGTTTTTCGTTGAAGACAACGGACTGCCATTCGATGATCTTGTCAAAAGTGCGGTGCATCGTTATGTCAGCGAGAGAATTCCGACCGCATCTATCGAATCGGTAAATTCTATTTTTTACAAATCTAAAGA
>Ga0209354_10001033_pt1 | contig 12378 bp, 2 predicted proteins | sample LauGreSpBDMM15DD_2_FD_187562 | JGI IMG/M metagenome (GOLD analysis project Ga0209354, IMG submission 187562) | Freshwater lake microbial communities from Lake Michigan, USA - Sp13.BD.MM15.DD (SPAdes) (version 2) | ecosystem: Environmental > Aquatic > Freshwater > Lake | place: Lake Michigan, USA...
CATAAGAACAGCTAAGTCATTACCAATGATGTTTATAGTATCTCCTCCTATTTCTTTTAAGTTAGTTACTATATTATCAATAGATTCCTGAGAAGGTATGATATTAGCTGGAGTAACCTTTTTATTTTTAAAGTTATTTAATCCAACTCCATACCATTTTTTTCCTGCTTTAGTTTTTGAATGTAATTCATCTGTAGTTTCAAATGAAGTACCAAGACCAAAGGTAATGTCAGCTTCATTTACATTAGTTGTTAAGGTTGCTGGTGCACTTAATGTGCTTTTCCAAACCTCTAACTTAAACTTTTGTTTTCCTTCTTCTGTTTCATCTTCTTCAATTTCTCCTTCTGTTTCTTCTTCTCCTTCTACTTCATCTTCTGTTACATTTTGATTTCTTGGAAAACCAATTTCAATTAACTCTTCTCCTGCTGGAGTTAAGTTTTCAGGAATAGCAAAATTTAAATATGAATTAATACCTACAAAATAAGCTGTAGGTTCAGATGTATAATCTATTACTGCTAATGGTTTAATAAAGTCAAAGTAATCTTTTTGTACTTCTTTAATAGTTTCTTTTCCATTCTTAGTTGTAAATTCATAATCAGTAAATTGAACACCTTTTTGAATAGCACCATTTTCTACAAATGATTTCATGTAACTCATGTTTGCAGCATAAGTAATGATTTGACCTGGATTTCTTAAATCAGGAGATTTTTTAGCTGCAATTAAATGATTGTATATATCATCTTCTGCTTTAGGATTAGATAGATCAACTTCAGCACCATTAATTTTTACCATTAACTTATTAACCCCTAAATCTGTAACAATTTCTGCAGTAATTTTATTTGCTGTTGTACTATTACTTAAGAAATTATTATAATATGCTAATCTAGTTTGTGGACTTAATGGCTCACCTTCAAATTTTGTATCTGTAGTAAGTATTTTAGCTAACTTTTTAGATAAAGAATCTGGCATATCTATACGTTGCAAATATACTCTTTGGTCTATTGAAACACCTGACTTAGTTCCACTTACAATAAAGTAACTCATACCTCTTTTTGGACCACTGTCATGTGTATAGATCATCTCTAGATCATCTACAAAATTTGCATCCTTTAAAAGACCAGATTTTTTTTCTACAAATCCAAAACTACCACCTGTAATTGCAATCTGAGAATTTTCAGTTGAGTCTTCTAATAATTTTTCATTCAGTCTATACAAGTCATTCATTGACTGAACTTGTTTATCTGTAATGTTTTTTAGAATTTCTTTTCTTTTTGCTGAAGTAATTAGCTCTCCATCATTAGTTCTATTCTCAACCTCTCTATCAGCTAATACTTGTGGATCAATTAAGTCATACATATAACCAGATCTGTTACTTAAAACAAGTCTGTCATCAGATTTAACTATTGGACGTATGTATTGATATACAATTCTTCCTTTACCGTTAGTACTAATAGAACCATCTTCATTAAATCTTACAGGGACTCCTGTTCTTTGATCTGCTATAATACCTAATATAATGTTATACTTAGGATTCTTATTTAAGAATTTTTTATCATCATCTGTTAGTTCTGCAGTATCAATACCTCTGATTGATTGAGCTCTAAGAATAATTGGTGTATCACCAAGCATGATTTTCTCATTCTTATCTTTATTTCTTGCAGCATATACAATAGTTTTAACTACCGCATCAAACAATTGTTTTTGTGGATCTACTTTATCCTTATCTTCAGGACTTACTTTTGTTGGATCCTGAGCAACAGCAATATTACCAGTAGTTTTATCTGGATAATCTACAGCTTTTGCTTTATCTTGTACAGCAGATAATCTATCTTTACCTTTTGGTTCAACAGCACCAATGTTCTTTCTGCCTTTATTAGCATTTTTAATCTCAGACTTAATTGAACTCTGAGACTTTTTTTTTGGAATTGGGTTTACAAATTCTTTTACATTTGCTAAGTCATTAAATTTAACTTTTAACTTGTGCAAAGGGTTAAAGTTAAATTCAATTGAATCAAGATAAGTTTCTATCTCAGATTCATTTGTAACCATATTAAATATTGTAGGAACAGCTTGTGCATATAACTCAGCATTAGTTGGATTTTCATCTAACATTTCATTATATACATCTTTAATAAGTTTTTCCAAATCTTTCATAGTAAAGGGCCCTAACTTTGGGTCTTCAATCCTATCATTGATTTCACCATATACAATTGAATATAAGGCACTTATGTCATTTGCTTCATAAAGTTTACAAGCCATTTTCTTTATTCTTTACAATTATTAATATTATCATCTTTGCTGATATCTTTCAAAGCACTGAATCTGCTTTTTCTATCTTTTTTACTATTTTCCTTAGCGTCATTGATTAAATCTTTATTACTTTCAAAATCCTTTACACTCTTTATAGATATCTCTGAATTAATTTTTTGTTCTTCACCCATAGTTTCTTCTTCTTCTGTTTCTTCTAAGGCTTCCTTTGTAGTTTTTGTAAACTTATCTTTTAGTTGTGCGTCTGTAAATGTTTCTTGTTTTGGTTTGTCAACACCAATTTGTTTTACAGTTACCTTGCCCTTTCCAACTTTAAATACTACTACAATCTCACCTGCATTTTCAGTAAAGATAGGAGTTTTACTTATTAAGAATTCTCCTTTTACAAGATTTTGTTCAGAAACATTTACTGATAAACCTCTTTTCTTTAATTCATATGCATTCTTTAATATATCTTTAAATGTCATTTCTGGTTCAGAAATAATCATTATTATTGAATCTATGTAAGCTGCTTCTAGTTCAGGAAGAGTTCTAGCACTAACTATGTTATCAATGTATTTATTAAATTCTTCAACTGAAATCATTGTTGGAGTACCAATACCTGAAGCTTCTACTCCATCTTTCATTAATTTTAATGCTAAGATTTCAGCATCTAAATCAGATAAAACAGGTTCTTTTATTGTTTCTCCTTTTGGTTTTGGAGTTTCAAGCATTGCTTCTAACTTAACTAAACTTTCTTCAAGAGCTTTTATACTAGCCATTAATTTATCATACTGTGGAGACATAGTTACTGTGTCACCAAGATAAAGAACACCACCATCTTTTAGACCATCTAACTTCTTTTTTGCTTTTGTTATTTCTGTTTTTGTATATTTAATTTTCTTTTTAACTTCAGCTTGGTCAAGAACTTCTTTTTTAACTTCTCCTTTTTCAGATTTTAAATTATCTGGAAGCTCAGGTTTAGTCATCTTAATACCATATGTAGTTTCTAATTCATCTACAGGCGTTAATGCTACGGTATCTGATGCTTCTAAATTTGCAATTTGTTGCTTAAGTTCTTTAATCTTTGAGTCATTTGGTCTTGATGTTTCTTCAGCAGCTATTAATTCACTTTTTAAAACTCTTATCATTTCCTTATTTACAGTCTTAGCAGCAGACTTAGCAGTTAAAATATTACCATCTTTATCCACAGATATTTCAATTGGTAATAATGAAAGCTTTTCTGCAAGCTCACCTGTCATATTAAAAGTAATGTTTCTATAGATAGTTTGTTGAATTCTATAGTTTAGTAGTTTACCTTTTGTAAAGTTTTTCCAACTGTTTTCATTACCTGTTTTAATATCAATAATACTAAACTTACCTGTACTCTTATCAAATGCTACAATATCCATAGCACCTACTATACCATTTTCAAGAAGAGACTCATCATAAATTAATACATCATCTGTAAGTAATTCATATTTACCATCAATTATTTGTTCTTGAAGCTTAGTAACTATACCGTCCTTACCAAATATTGCATCATATGCTTGTTGGGACATCTTTTCTGGTTTTGCAGGAACCATAAACCCTTGACCACTTGGATTTCTTTTTAATGCAAGTCTAGCCATGTTATCTATTGTATTACCTGCAATAGTAGATTCATCAAATGCAACAGCTTTTACTACAGCAATAAGTGATTCTTCACTAAAGTTATTAGTAAGTGCTTGTTTTATTTTTTCTAGTTTTCTTGGACTGTTTAATTGTTGTAAACTTCCTGATCTAACATCAGTTTCAAGCACTCTCATAAATTCAGAAAGTCTTTCTTCAGCTTTAATATCAGGATCAACTACACTTCTAAACATATTTAATAACTGACCACCTTTTGTTACACCATCTTCTTCATAAGGTTCTTTAATTGCATCATACATGAAAGGTTCTTTACCTTCCATCTTAATTTCAATCTCTTCAGTATATTTAGTAACACGCATTGGTCTTTCTTCCTTACCTGGGAATTTATAACCTACAGTATTACCATTTTCATCCAATATTCTTTCTACATTGTTTTGTTTATTAATTACCATTTCTTCAAAAATTCTGAAGACTCTGTCTGCATTATTTTTTGGAACGTAATTAACTCTGACATAGTTTAAATACTCATCTAAAGCTTTAATGTCAGCTCTTGCTGCAACTTTTTCAGAAGGCGTAAGATCTATTTTGTCATTTGTATCCTTATCAATTCTGTAACCTCTATCCAAATCAGACTCAATTTTATTTTTAAATTGTCTTAATGTTGTAGAACCGTAAGATGTAACTGCATTTTCTAATCTTAAATACTTAAGTTCTGGCACAAAACTTTTCTGTTCAACAGGAGTTTTGTTGTATTGATTAACTAAATCTTTTTGTGTTTCAAACCAGTTCTGCCTAATCATAGCATACTTTCCTGGATCAATTGTAGCAAAGTCTTTATCTTTATTTAATGTTTTAACTAAATACTCATCAAACAATGGTTGCAATTGCATTTTAAAGTCCTCAGGAAGCTCATCCCACAGCATACCAGTATTAACCTCAACTTCTTCTTTTCTTGAAGTAGGTGCAGTTGGAGTAACTGGTTTAGCCTTTGCTGAGTCTTCTGTTAACTTTTGGAAATATTTGTCATACCTTTCTTCAATTTTAGCAATTGCAAGTTGGTAATCTTGCCAAGATTTAGTGTTTTCAACTTTTATTGTTTCACTAGTTGTTTCAAGAGCTTTAAGTTCATCAATTTTAGCATTTAATACCACAGGCATTGCAAACTTAATACCTGTAGCTTGTTGTCTTGCTTCAATTGGTGCACCTGAATTTCTAGTTGACTTAAAGAATTTTATAAAGGCTGCTTCATTATCAGCTCCTACTTGCTCAATTATAGTAGCAAAGTTTTCAGGTATTAGACCTTGTTCTTCATATACTTTATACAAATCAATTAACTCTTCTACACTCTTACTCTCTTCAATTAATTTAATTTGAGAATTTAAATCAGCAATTTGAGCATTAACATCTGCAGCAGTTTGTCCTTTATCTGCTTCAGCCTCCATTTGACGGAGTTCTTCTTCAGTATTACCAGTTTCAATCTGAATGTCTTCATCAAACTGTTCTTTTACTTTTGCAAGTTGTATTCTTTTTCTTTCAACTAATTTTTGAATTCTGTCTTCTCTATCAATAACTTGTTCTTGTTCAGATGCAAAAGTTTGTAATTCTTTTAATGCATCAGCCATATGGAGTTTTTCCATATATCTATCATAAGCTTGACTTCCTTCTGGTATTACTAAATCTTTCTTTTGATCAAAGAATTCTTTTGGTGGAATACCTTCATCTCTCCATCTAATAAAATCACTACCCTCCATGAATATTCCCATGTTAGCTAGATTATTAAGTAAAGCATTATCTTCAATATTTGAAAACTCTTCTTTAATTATATCCCTATAATAGTCACCTCTTTTTAACCAAAGATTATTCATCCAGTCAAGGTTTCTTTTATATACATCAACAAATCCATTTGGATCATTGATTAGATTAATGTAGTCAACAAGTGCTCTTGACTCATCATCAAGTTTATAATAGTCCAGAACTAACTGAAACCCTTCGTCAACTTTGTCATTAAAGTAAAAGTCATCATTCTGTTCTGCATTTTTTCTTAATAAATTCTTATAAGCTTTTTCAAGATTTAATAAAATATCTTCTTCAGCTTTATCAGATACAGGTCCAAATTCATCTGACAAAAGTTGATCTATTTCTTCTTCAGTTACAACTTCTTCTTTTGCTTTACCTTTTTGAAGTTGTGTTCTAGCAGCTTCTCTATATCTTCCTCTATGGTAATATGTATCAAATGCATCATATACTTCTACATATTCTTCAAGTGCTTTAAGTTTTTCTGCTTTTGTTTTTGCTAATTTTTTTGATTCAGGGTCAGGATTTCCTATTATTGCATTGATCTCATTTCTTAAAAGACCAACCTCATTCTTCATTTCACCAACTCTTAAGATAATGTCTGAATCTCTTTTAGTCATTTTTTCTAAAGGTCTTTCAGAATAATGGCTATCTAAAACTTTTATCATCCTACCTTTAACATTTTCCCATGACTTATTATAGAATACAGCTGATTTAACTGCTCTATTCCACATGTCACTCATGATTACTGCTTCATCATAGTCATAGTCACTTTCATCATAGTTTGATAAGTCTATTGGGTTTGGATATTTTTTATCATAAAACTTTCTTAGATCTTGAATTTTTCTAGCTTCTGTAACTACTCCATCAATTTTAGCTTTGTATTTTCCTGCTTCACCTTTAGTTTGAGGAAATGCTTCTTCAAATTCTGCATCAGTTGCTTGCTGATAACTTTTAATGTTATCTATGTACATATCATAAACACCATAGTCTATAAGCATATTGATATGTTCTATCATTGCTTCAGACTTAGTATCCATTAATTCTTTTTTATCTGCTTTACTTTGTATTCCAGAAATTACATCTTGTGTACCTGCATTTAAAAGTCTACTTGATATAAAATCAGTAACAGAAACAGCATTCATTCTGTTTAATAAGTCATCTTTAATCTTTGTAGTTTCTTTTACATATTCTTCATAACCTTTTGGATCAAATATTTGTGCTCCTTTTGTCCATAAAAAATCCATTGAACTATTTAAACCACCTGCTAAAGAACCCATGGCAAATCCAGAAGCAAATGTAGCAAGACCTTGTTCAGAGAACTGTTCCCCTAAACCTTTACCGTAGTAGCTTAAGGGTGTACTTTGTTTTCCAAATGCTGCTTTAGTAATAAAATTTTTCTTAACTGCATTTGAATAGTATGCTTCAGTATAATAATTTTCATTTGCTGCAGAAATAGTTTCTTGTAAAGATTCTTGTATACCTTCAGTAAAGTTACGTTTTAAATATCCTACAGTTCCCCATACTGATTTGCTTAAAGGGTCAGTTTTCCAACGCTTATACCAACTTTTAAATCCTTTTTCATAAAACTTAAAAGTACCTGAAGCTGATTCTAATGCTACATCACCTAACTTTCCAAACTTACCTTTTCCAACTGATTTCCAATCAATAATTCTTTGTCTTAGTACTCCTTGTGTTCCTACTCTAGGATTAAGTATATTGTCAAAAGAAATTTTATTTGTAAGATAAATAAGACCAGTATTCATAACTGCAGTTTCATAAGCTGCTGCTTTAGCATGTCTAGTTATCTCAGACATTTCTTCACTATTTGGCTGTCTATTATGTTCGCTATAAAAATTCTTAATGATTTTATCCATCATATCATTCTGTACCATACCTGCTTCCAATGAAGATTCTGATACAGCCATATTCATATTTCTAAAATCTCTCCATGCTGCACCTGCGGTATTTGTAAAGTTTCTTGATGATTGTACATAACCTGAGAATTGATTTGCAGAAGCTTTAGTAGCATAAAAATTATCAGCTATATTACTAAATGGATTTAATGCTCTACCTACTGGTGAAGTAATAGCCTTTTGAAATTTACCAATGTTATTTGCTTCATTATAATAAGCACGTACTTTATTTATATCTCCACTAAATTCTTTTAACATGTTGCTATAAACATTCATTCCGTCAACAGCATCTCCTGCTTTTAAGCCTTGCATGGCTAATTTAGGAGCTCCTCTTCCAATTGTTGCTAATCCTGTTAATCCAGATAATCTTGAGATACCTGCACCAAGAAAGTTTTCACCCATTGCAGAACTCATTATACCAACAGTATAACCTAAGTTAATGAATAAGTTATTTACAAATGATCCAGCATTATTTTTTGTACTATAAGATTTTGCATTGTAGTAAGCATAATCTCTAGCAGACTGTGTAGATGGTTTAAAAAAATCTTCACCAGCAAATAGTCTATCTAATGATGCATAGTTATCACTAGCTCCTAAGTATGCCATTGGAGCAAATGAATGCATCATTGTTCTTCCTACATCACCTAAAAAACTTGTTTCACTATTATACCATGCTTCATTATTATGTAATGGATGAAATTCTTTCTTACCATATACTTGCATGTCTTTATACTTTTCATAAAAAGTATTTCCGGATGCACTTGGATTATAAGAATAAACTGTTGACCAGCTATTCTTATCTTGCTGACTCATTACTTTTGCATCAGCAAGATCTTTGTGTGCTTTTGCATAAGCCTTAAAATCAAACTTGTCACCTTTTGGTAAATTGTTTGGTTGTGGTTTGGGATATTTTCCCGTAACCATGTTCTCAACATTAATAGGATCATAGTATTTTTGACTAACACCACTATCAAAATATTCTTTAGGTTCTGTTTTTCCAGAATAAACATCTTCTGTTGCTTGATCCCCTGTTAATAAATTATTTGAATTATCTTCTATATTGCTCATATTGAGATTGTCTTTCATATTTATATTCTGGTACATCTACTGAAAAGAAATCATCTCTTCTCTTTTCTAAATTTTTACCTAATACTACTGTAGGAGATACATTTTCCATAAGTACGTCTCCTTTAATATTTGGATTATATAATTTATATCGTGTTGTAATAATGTAACCTTCTCCAGTTCCTAATGTATTTTTTTTAATATTAATTTTATAAGCAGGGTCTAACGGGTCGTTATATGTTACTCCATTTTTACCAGCACTTTCAACTCTTGCCTGAACACGGTCTTGATAAGAATTTTTATAAAGTACTGAATTTAATAAGTTACTTTGATCTGTTATTAAAGTTAATCCATTATCTAAGATTCCTTTATAAGTTTCAGAAGATATCATACCATTTGGATTTTTATCTGTCTTAACAAATTGTTTTAACCAAGTAGTATTTTCTGGTGAAATAGTAATTGATGCTAGTCCTGATTCACCTCCTGCATATGGATTAACATTGTATCCTACATTTCCAATTTTTGAATCTTTTTTTAATAGTCCACTTTGTAATCTATTATTAAGCAGTTTCCATATTGCTGCATTATCAGTTAAGTTTTCGCCATATTTAACATTTTCAGCATTTCTTGCAGTGTTAACACCATTTATAGTTACATATGAACCATTTTCATCATCAGGGTCAACTGTTACTCTTTTAATAACATCTTGAAGTTGATTCCAATAAGGAAATACATCTGTATTAGTGACTCCGTTTTGCATTATTATTTTTGCACCATTTGCAACATATTTACCACTACCGTCTCTTCCTCCTCTTGGCATTCCAACAATGGTCTGTTGCCAATCAGATTTTTCTCCTACTCCTGTAGATTCAGTTACTAGATCACTCATTTGATCATATTCTACAGAAACTGAGTTTTGAAAACCACCTTGTCTTTGTCCTTTTTGTAAAATCATATTTTCTTTATCTTCACCAAAGGCATAGTTAAAAAGTTTATTTATTGCACCTGCTGCTAAATATGCACTTCCACCAACTATTGCTCCACCTGCAAGTCCAATTGGAACTGTTGCTACGGCTGCTGGTCCACCAGCAGTACCTAAACCTCCTCCTATTGTTGCTCCTGTTGCAGCTGTAGCTAAAAATCCAGACCATGTAACACCATCACTATTACTAATCTCATTTGGATAATTTTTAGCAATAGCAGCAGCAAACTCATCAGATGATCTTTTATTCCAATTCTCATCATATAGCTCATTAGAATATTTAAAGCCTTCAGCTTTTAATCTACCAATTACAACCTTAGCATTTTTTTCTTTAGCAATTGCAACATTAGCTTTATAACTTGCATAATCTTGTAGTTGATGATACTGAGTAGCCAATTCCATAATTTTTGGATTGTCTTTTATATTCTCATTATCTCTGTTCTCTGGTTTAGATAGTTCAAAAAACATTTTATCTAATACGGTAATAGCTTCTTTTACATTAGACTTTTTTAAGTCTTTATTACCTAGTCTTTCAAATCCTTGACTTACTCTTGTTTTAACTGATTTTTTCTTTTCAGTTTTTTCTACCCATTTATTAATATCAAACTTTTTATCTCCTTTTTCTGTAACAAATGTATTCATAAATCCATTTATTGTATTTGCCCAGGAATAGTTCAGTTTGTTTTCTCCTAATATTTCTACTACAGTTTGATCACTAAGTACACCTTCATCATTTAATTCTCTTAAGAAATCTAAACTAAGATTTTTAGTATTGTTTGGATCAATACCATATATATCATTAATCTTTTTTTGTACTTCTTTAGGTGTTACACCTCCAATTACTCCTTTTTCTCCAACAGCACTTGCAGCATGCACTTCATTGAGTGTAGGATCTTTTATTAATTGAACATTTCCTTGTTTATCTTCTTCAACAATATAACTTCCAGAATCCATTTTTGCTTTCCATTCTAGTTCTTGTTGTTTGAAACCTTGTTTTAATAAAGTTAAGTCCCACGCAGCTTTAGCTCTAGCATCTTGTTCAGTCATTCTGTATCCATGGTTCTCAAGATTTACTTGGAATGGATTAGGTTTCTTATCATATACATAATCTGTATATGCAAATGTTTTAGCAGCATCATCAAAGGCAGCTTGCATAAATCCAGAGGCCATTGCATTATCAACTCTAAATCTCATGTCATTAAGATCATCCATTGATATTTGTGTTGATCCATTAGGTGATCTTGTTTTATCTAAGTTATCAGAAACAAGACTTAAATCTTCTTCAGTTCCTTTTAATCTAGTAGTTGTTTGTCCTAATGCCTTTTTTAAATTTGCAATAGCCATAGGAGTGTCAGGAGTAGAAGTACCATTAGAAATCATGTTTTCTAAATCATTGATCTTCTTCTCATAAACATTTTTTTCATTTTTTAATAAAGATACTTGATACTGGTTTTCAGTTTTTAACATTTCTAATCCACTAGACAAGTATTTCTTTTCTGCAGCAATTGCATCACCTTTAAATTCAGGTGAGTTAAGTGTACTAGCAGTATTATCTTTACGAGCAAGATATGCTTCACTATCATAGAATTCTTTTATTGCAGGATCAGATCCTAATTCTGAATAAAATAAATTTTGTAATGGTCCAATTAAAGGTTCACCATTTTTTTGTCTTATCAACCATCTGTTATCTGGACTCTCTTCAGTAAAGTCAACACTTAAATTTGATGCTTCAGCTAATTCTCTTGCTGCTTTTGAAACATTTACATATGGTGTATATGATACATTAGGTACACTAGATAATTGATCATATGGTGTATCTTTAAATTCTTGTATTTTGTAATCTATTTTTCTTAAACCACCTTCCCAATACTGTTCTCTTTCTTCTTTTGTAGCTGCTAATTTTTTACTTTTACCCATAGCTATTTCAGAACTAGTGTTCTTACTCCAAGCCATATCTTTCATAAGATTACTATCTTCATAGAAAGGTCTGAATACTTGTGTAGCTTGATCAACATTTTGGTCTAGTGATAAATCTAATCCACTTACTCTTCGCAAGTTAAAGTCAATTTGTTTTACCATCTCATCTCTATTTGAGATGCTTTGGTCATGAGTTAATTGTGCATTATAGATTTGTCCATATACTCTATTAAGTGATTCCCAATTTTGATCATATTGAGTTTGCTTTAACTGTAATACATTTGCTGTAGTAGTTAAATCAGGTTGATATGGTTGGTAATCTGGAATAAAATCTGTAACACCTTGCGGATAAGTAGCCATACAATTTATTTATAGTATAAATATATTAAAATTTTTTAAGTTTATTAAACCTCAAATGTTTATCAAAAGAGAAAAGGGTAAGTAACATCACCATATGTAAAGCCTCCTTTGGCAAAACTACTAGCATTATTGCTTTGACCTAACCTTTGTTGCTTTAATGCTAAATCATATGCTTTAGCCGGATCAGTTACACCACTTTCTTGTATTTGTCTTGCTAAATCTTGAGTACTTTGTGTACCACTAGGATTTGGAGTTTTAGGTGCACCAGTATGATATACCATACCGTAGTCATACTCAGCTCCATATTGAGGAGTTCTTTTTGAAAGGTTGTACAAGTTTGTCATTTCTTGATTAGCATCCATCATAGCTCTTGATGTGTTATACATTTTCTTATTCTTATTTGCTGCCTGTATATCTTGTCTTGATGCTTGTTGTGCTAACATCTGATTCTGCATAGCATTTCTT
>Ga0209354_10001038_pt1 | contig 12355 bp, 14 predicted proteins | sample LauGreSpBDMM15DD_2_FD_187562 | JGI IMG/M metagenome (GOLD analysis project Ga0209354, IMG submission 187562) | Freshwater lake microbial communities from Lake Michigan, USA - Sp13.BD.MM15.DD (SPAdes) (version 2) | ecosystem: Environmental > Aquatic > Freshwater > Lake | place: Lake Michigan...
CGGCTTTTTACCGGCTGGCGTTTTAGGGCCTTTTCCTACCGCGCGTTTTGAAGAAGAGTGTCTTTTGTCTTTTCCTCTGTTGTTTGAATCGTTTTTCATTGTTTTTATTTTTGTAAAAAGCTGTTGACTTAGTGAGCATCGTCACTTTTTACGGGGTTTGTTTTTAATGATTACTCACAATATTTTGAAAGTAGCGCCTCATTTCAGGCATTACTTTTTTTGTTTTTTTGTAGTAGTTTTAAAATCTTGGTTTTGCTTTTTTGATTTTAACACCTCCATCAACTTCCTGAAATCCAACAATTCCTTATCGTTCCAAGAGATGGATTGGCCTGTAAAATCAACATCTTTAGGTTCTCTTAGCAGTCCCATCGTTTTATGATTTAAAATATTCTGAAATCAAGTCATTTTTAAAGTCCCAATTTTACACCTAAATCTTGGAAGTACTTGGCGTGAAGGATAGCAATGAAAAGCCCGGAGCGCATACCGAGAATATCGGAACCAAACCCTCTTCATTATTCATCTATTTATTCTCACAATTACAATTTACTTCCCCAAAGCGTCCTTAAAGAATCATCATGACCCCACCTCTCCTATCGCATTTTCTTCCATGATGATGTCTTTGGGCAATGGCAAATCTTTCAAACTGTTGATGCCAAAATATTCCATAAACCTCTGGGTGGTACCGTACAATACCGGTCGGCCAACGGCTTCAGATTTCCCTCTCATCTCTACCAATTCCTTTTCCAACAGTTTATGGATGGCATAATCACAATTGACGCCCCTGATTTGTTCCACTTCGCTTTTGGTGATGGGTTGTTTGTAAGCCATAATGGCCAGGGTTTCAAGCGAAGCGGTAGACAAACGTTTTTTTGAATTTTGTTTTAATAAAATACTGATAGACGATTGGTACGCTGGCTTGGTCAAAAACTGGTATCCTCCTGCCAATGCGACTATTCCAAAAGCAAATTCATCGGCATCGTATTTTTGAATCAATGCGTTGATGGTTTCCAAAATGGTTTCCTCGTCAATTTCAGCCTCAAACATTTCAGTCATACAATGCTGTATCTCTTCCACTTTTACAGGCTCTTTCGCGCAAAAGATGAGTGACTCAATATGGTTGGTTAGCAAATCCACTTCTTACAATTTTGACATTTTTGCTTCTATCGAATGTTGCGTATGCGGCACAGCACGTAAACGTTCTTTGGGAATCAATTTACCCGTTTCTATACAAATGCCATACACGCCGTTTTTAATTCGCATCAACGCATTTTCCATTTGGGTAATGAATTTCACTTGACGCGCCGCCAATTGGTTTAAACTTTCTTTTTCCAAACTTTCAGCACCATCTTCCATCATGTTAAACACAGCACCGGTGGTTTTATCGGTACCATTGTCTTTTGACTTGTTGAGGGTTTCCCTAATGAATGTCAATTCATTACGTGCCGAATCTAATTTGTTTTGTAAAATATCTTTAAATTCAACTAAATCTTCTGCTGAGTAGTGTACTTTTCCGTCAATCATGATAAATAATAGTTTTTACTGAAGTAAATATATTTCAAAACAAAACTTAAGCTCAAGGATATCAGCTTTTAACGAATGTATTTATAAAATATATTTTAACTGTTAAAGATAGTTATTTAATTAGAAAAATAAAAAAGTAAATTTGTGATGGAACCTGATCTGCTCTCCATGAAATACCTCTTTGTACTTTTACTTTGGCTTCCTTTTGTTTTGATGACCGATTTATTTCCGTTCATGCGTTTTGGCATGTTTGCTGAACCCGTAAAAACAGTACAACAAACGGAGTATTTTATCATAACCCTGGAGCGAGACAACACGGAAAAAGTAATTGATCCAAATACCTCTGGAATACCTGAACAAACCCTTAACTATTTGGCGAGGAACAGTTATTACCAACAACGCGCTGATATATTATTGCGCACTGTGGCACAATCTGAGAAGATTGAAGCAAAAGACATCATTCGATTGCAAGTAATTACCATACAAAAACCAAATAGCCAAATAGATACGACACTAATTTGTACATTTACCAAGCCTTGAAAAAACAGCAAAACATATTGTTTTTAACCGCATTTGCCTTACTGTTGGCTTTGCCTTTGGTCTATAATTATTATATTAAAGCAAACATAATTGCTTTGTACCATGGCAAAAATTCAGGATTGTTTCATGCCTTGATTCAGCTCATATATCCACGTTTTTTTGTAGAATTGCACCGCTTCAATTTGGGCTTCTTTTTAAACCATGCCGCACAAGTGATATGGCGGTTTGAATTGGTAAGCATCATCGCTTTGTTGGCCGTATATTTTTACCAACAATCGCAAAAATTTGCATTGCAATGGCATGGCTTTTGGTCAATTAATTTCTCCGAATTTAATGACCGCATCAATCACCTGATTACCTTTGCAGCCATCCTCTATTATTTCCACGATTTCATGGAAAGCTATACAAGTTGGATACAATACAAGGAATTTTACCAACCCATATTGTTATTGAAAGTATTCCAAATTCCACTTTGGTCCGCAGCAACGGTGCAAATCCTTTTTGCAATTTTTATCGGAGCCGCAATCAGCGCAGCACTTTATAAACACCTAAAAACAAGCACAGTAGTGGTTTGTTTGTTGTTTATTTTGTTTCAGGGCTGGAATTATTCTTTTGGTAAAATCAACCATGGATTTGCTTTACTGACCTATAGCAGTATGATTTTAGTCGTTCAAAGTTATTTGCCCCAACACAAAAAAGGGATTAGCCTACAACTCATTCGTGTCACCATTGCCAGTTGTTATTTGATGGCTGGATTGGAGAAATTATTGGTTTCACATTTTGCATGGATTTCTCCTGTGACCTTCAAAGCCTACCTTCTACTTCACCCAACTACGTTAGGTGTGTTGGTGGTAAAAAACAATTTCCTTTGCACCCTACTTCCAAGTGTAGCCCTGGCAATTCAGTTGGGGTTTGTATGCGTTCTTTTTTTCCCTCCACTGAAAAAATGGATTTTAATGAGCGGTATTTTATTCCATTTTGGAACCGTGGCATTGTTGGGCATCAGCAGCTATTTCCACCCTTGGGTAATTTGTTATGTGTTTTTTATAGACTGGGAAGATTTGCTTTTTAAAATGAAAAACAAATTTATTTTTCGTTAAAATAATTATTGAGCTACTAAAATTATTATCCCAAGAAAATGTACTTAAAATTCAACAAACGATTTTTAAACCCTTAATTTTAAAACCCTTACAAATAACTTTTTCAGTAGCATTATACAGACATTACAAATTATTCAAAAAAAACAATAAAAATTGTAACCCAAAGATTGTATTTTCGTTACAACATTTTAAATTCTTAAAAAATATTTAAGACGGATGTAAAAAATATGTTTGATTTTGCAGAGAACATTTCACTCAACATAGACCTATTTCGTGGATTTTTGCAATTGTTATTTCATTTGAAAAGTACATATTAACCTGATACATTCAAACTTTATTACCTAATACCAAATTACATTTCGTTCCAAAGATTATTTAAAATTATTTAAACAATTAAATGTATGCATAGAATTTCAAACTACTTCCTAAATTTATTTGTAATTCCCCAATTAGTTTTCACACCAATATGGGAAAATTTATTTACTCAAAATTCCTTCACTGCATTCAAAATGCTTGTTGCAGCAATGCTGAAAAGCGGTCGAGATGGGATGATTTACTGCTGACGGTTAGCAATAAAATTTAAAAAACCGAAAAACCTTGAGACGTTTTCCTTTGTACGAACGCTTGATTTACAAGTGATCCAATTCGGTGTACCCAACAAAATTTCAACGTTCTACCCAAACAGAAAACCTTCATTTTCAGCTTATTTAATCTTCATTTAAACAATTAAATGTATGCATAGAATTTCAAACTACTTCCTAAATTTATTTGTAATTCCCCAATTAGTTTTCACACCAATATGGGGAAATTTATTTACTCAAAATTCCTTCACTGCATTCAAAATGCTTGTTGCAGCAATGCTGAAAAGCGGTCGAGATGGTGATGATTTACTGCTGACGGTTAGCAATAAAATTTAAAAAACCGAAAAACCTTGAGACGTTTTCCTTTGTACGAACGCTTGATTTACAAGTGATCCAATTCGGTGTACCCAACAAAATTTCAACGTTCTACCCAAATAGAAAACCTTCATTTTAAGCTTATTTAATATTCATTTAAACAATTAAATGTATGCATAGCATTTCAAACTACTTCCCCCATTTATTTGTAATTCCCCAATTAGTTTTCACACCAATATGGGAAAATTTATTTACTCAAAATTCCTTCACTGCATCAAAATAGTTGTTGCTGCAACGCTGAAAAGCGGTCGAGATAGCGATGATTTACTGCTGACGGGTAGCAAAGAAATTTAAAAAACCGAAGAACCTTGACTGGCATTGCTTTGGGTGAACTCTTGATTGTCAAGAAGTTTAACGCGTATTTACGGCCTATACTTTTAGGCACTTCAAAGTTATTTCAAAACCATAAACGATTGATTTTAAACTCATTTAATACCCATTTAACCATTAAAATATATGCATAAAAGTTCAAACTATATTCTAAATTTTGCTTTTGCCATGGTGTTATTTTTAACACTTAAAGGACAAGATGTACAAGCCCAAACACTCATTTCTACTGTTTTTGGAACAGGTTCAACCACTGGTGGAAGCACCGGTGATGGCGCCGCGGCAACAAGTGCACTCATGCTGACACCACAAAATTTATATGTCAATAATGCTGGGGACATTTGGATATGTGACTATGGTAATAATAAAATAAGAAAATATACTGCTTCAACCGGATTCGCTAGCACAGTAGCAGGCACAGGAGCATCAGGAGCTACAGGAGATGGCGCTGCAGCCACGGCTGCATTATTGAACCACCCTATTGGAATTTGTATGAATAGCGTTGGGGATATTTTTTTTACAGACTCGGACAATCATAAGATTAGAAAAATCGACCATACAAATGGATTTATTAGTACTTATGCCGGAACTGGCACGGCAGGATCAACAGGAGACGGTGGTGTTGCCACCTCTGCTAAACTCAGCGCCCCGAAAGGACTTTGTGTAGACGCTTCAAACAACCTGTACATTGCCGACGAAGGCAATGATAAATTAAGGAAGATTACATTTGCGACGGGAATAATTACAACCTTAGCAGGAACAGGCTCCCCAGGATCTTCAGGAGATGGAGGATTGGCGACTGCAGCCAAATTGAATGCTCCATTCGGTGTACAAGTTGCGTCAAATGGCGATATCTATATATGTGATACTGGAAATGACAAAATAAGAAAAATCAATATCGGTACAGGAAATATCAGTACGTATGCAGGTACAGGATCTCCTGGATTTGTAGACAATATCACCAAACTCTCTGCTCAATTTGCAAACATAAGAGGAATAGCTATGGATGCCAATGACAACATTTATATTGCTGATGACAATAATGAACGCATTAGAAAAATCACTTTTTCCTCAGGAATGGTTAGCACTGTTGCAGGAATAGGTGGTGCTGCAACTAATCCTCACACTGGAAATGGAGGTGTTGCTACTGCAGCAAACACTGGACCTTCCAGGGGAGTAGCGGTTAATTCAACCAATTTATATTTTACAGAATTCGATAACCATTCCGTGCGCATGGTCCAGGGCATTGTAACTCCTTTACCCGTACAATTGATAGATTTTGTGGTCAAAGAAATCCAAAACAAAATTCAATTGAGCTGGAAGACTACCTTGGAAGAAAATAGTAAATGTTTCCATATAATGAGAAGTGAAGATGGAATAAACTTTGACAAAATAGGGGTAGTACCTGCCAAGGGACACAGTTCTACCATAGTTGAATACCATTACACCGATTTTATACCTTATAAAAAAGGAATATACTACTACAAACTCATCGAAAATGATATTGATGAAAAAAGTCAGGAATCAAAAATTGTGGTCATGTCTTTTGAAAACAGAACCAACGTACACTTCTTCCCAAACCCTAACTTTGGTAAAGCAGCCATCTTTTTCCATTCTATAGATGGAGGTACTTATACCATCAATATTTTAAACCATAATGGACAAGTCATGTATAGTCAGGAATTCGTCGGAGAGAGAGGAGAAAATGAATTTGATGTCAATATGGAACATTTTCCTCAGGGTGTATACCATGTACAATTCAACGGCCTGGAATATAATTTTGCAGTATTGAAAGTATTGAAAAAAACATAAACGTATTTGTAAGACTACTAATACCAGCAAACAATCGAATCCTCAGGGTGTAAGTGTCAGGTCAATTTTACCTGACACTTTTTAAGCCTTCCGTTAAATTTTAAGCATCATTTCAAATAAAATCTACCCCTAAATTCAAACTTTTTTATTTTTTTTCACCCAAGGGAAGCCCGAATTACTTGTTTTAGATTACCTTTGTTTTTCATAAACTGGAGATTGCATTGAAACGTAAAATAATTATAATTACAATTGTATTTTTTATTGCTATTGGGAGTTTTTTCACTTTCAAATGGTGGTTTGATGGTCGTACCATTAGTGCATGGTCGTTAATTCCCAACAATTCCTTATTGGTAATAGAAACAGGAAAACCATTCCAGGACTTTGAAATAGCCAGTGATAAATCTTTTTGGCCTTTGGTATCTCATACAGATTTTGGCAAAAAATTACAGGACCGCACCACACAACTCCAAAAAATTATGCAAACAAGTGGTGACATCACCAACATGTTTGCCGAAAAGAAAATGCTAATTTCAATGCATGTAAGCAGTAAAAAAAGCATTGATATATTGTTTGTTGCACCACTTTCTAGTGCTGCTGACAGAGAAATCATGACCAATGTGGTGGAGAAATACAAAGCCAACAGCAACCTCCGATTCGATACACGTGAATATGAGAATTTTGAAATCAATGAATTCACAGACAAGTTTACCAAAATCACTTTTTCCTATTTAACCTATAAAAACTACTTTGTAGGAAGCTTCACAGGCTACTTGGTGGAAGATGCCATCAGGACTATTAAAGCAGGAGAAAAAGCTTCTTTGTTGAACATTGAAAAAGAACTCCTAGTCAAAGAAAAATTAGGAACTCAGGGAAATGTTTACCTTAACTATAAAGTCATTCCAAAACTTACCGCATACCTGTTTGACGACGAGGAAGCGGCAGCTTTAAATTTCACTGCTACGCTGGCAAAAACAGCTATCGTTTCTTATCAATTTCATGCCCACGAAATTGATTTAAAAGGATATTCCATTGTAAATACAACCAAGGTCATCGATTTTTTAAACGTATTCAAATGGCAAACACCGCAAAAACCAACAGTTGCTTCACTGATTAGCAACAAAACCGCTAACCTTTATTTTTGGGGATTTGAAAATGGCAAAAACCTGAGAACATCCTTGAATGAATATTGGATTTCTAACAGCCAGCCTATTGCCTGGCAAAACACCAACAACAAATACCATGTAGATATCAGCAATTTCTATAACTGGTTCGGGCATCAAATTGCCTTGGCTGGCTTAGAAACCGAACGTTTAAATGTTCAAGACAAAGTATTGTACATTCAAGCCAAAGACGTGATCAGGGCCAAAGAAGAATTAAACAGGTTAAACATTTCTGCGCTAGGTTCACCTGCAAATGTTGTAGAATTGCCTGGCCTGGACATCAAAAAATTAAATATCTCAGAATTTCCGCAACAACTTTTGGGAAGTCATTTTACGGGTTTCAAAGACTGTTATTTTGCTTCCGTGCAGGATTTCATCCTTTTCTCCAACCATCCCGACAATATCAAAGATGCTTACAATGATTATATGACGGATAATGTTTGGGCTAAAAACATCCTGTACTCGAATGCTATTGGTGACAAATCGGGCGTAAGTAATTTGACCCTATTTTTAAATCCGGGGAAAGCATATCCTGCAATCGCAAAAAAACTAAATCCAATTCGCAAAAATGAATCTACTGACATTGAAAAACAATTTAAAGCTTTTGAATTTGTAAGTGTCAAATATTCCAACATTGGCGATAAGTTTTCAACCAGTATTATTGCCAAATACCAAACACAACAGGTAAAAATTAACCAAGTGGATACGGCCAACATTGCGACATCCGAAAAGCAAGAATTGGCCGTAACCGTAAAAGACATTGCTCTTGGTGGAATTTTAAACCAAAAAATATGGTCACCCATCAATATAAATGAAAACAACAACGACTATTTTACCCAGGATGCACAATTCAACTTGCATTGTTTCAATAAAAACCATGAGAAACAATTCAGCATTCCTGTTGGCGCAGTATTGATCAGTGAAATCTACGCCCTTGATGTCAATCATTTTGCATTTGCCACTGCAAGCAAAATACATTTGATAGACGATAAAGGATTACCCTTCAAAGCATATCCGAAAGCTTTGCCAAACAATGGAGCCATCAAAAACTTAAATGTATTTGACTACGAACACAACAGAAATTACAGGATTTTTGCAGCTGACATGAGTGGCAATTTATTTTTGTTTGACAAAACGGGCGTATGTCCTCCGACATGGAAACCAATTAATTTTGCATCCAGGTTCAAACAACCATTACAACATGTAAACATTGGCGGAAAAGATTGCCTGTATTTGTTGGAAGAAAATGGCAATTTTCATGTATTTAACAGAAAAGGAGAACCTTATCCTGGCTTCCCAATCAAGCTTAACAAACGATGTACAAGCAGTATTTCTGTTGAAAAAGGCAGTACTTTTGACCAAACCTTGTTCAGGATCATTTCAGACAATGGGGAGTTTTTGATGGTAAATTTGAATGGAAAAGTCCTTCAAAAACAACAACTCATCAGGACGGCGAAAGAAAGTATTTTCCAACTCATTACCGACCTTAAAAATGGACAATGGGTAATTTCACGTACAGAAAACGGTAGAATGAGTTTCATTGACCACAATTTACAGGAGCTTTTCAGCATCAATGTGAGCAATGCTCCTAAAGCAACCATCAATTATTATTTCTTCGGTACCGACAAACTTTATTACCTGGTATATTCACCGACAGAAGGATTGGCTTACTTGTTTGACAAACACGGAAACCTGATTGACAACAAAGCTTTTTCAGCTTCCGGAATTCCTTTGTTACAAGAAAAATACGATGAATTGAACATTTATCTTCCGCAGATGAATACACTTTCGGTGAAGAAGTTTTAAGGAATTATTTGAAAAAATCTGGTATCACATTTCCCAAGGATTAATAATTTTATCCCTTCAATATTTTTATGTTAGAAGTAATCAATGACAACATTGCTATCTAGTAAAAGAGCATTTAATAAAAGGATAATGTAACGTGATGCATTTTATTGCTGAAAAATGTATCAAATAAAAGTAATTAATCCCAATTTTTAAAAACAGTGTCTGTTATAAAATCAACAACCCTATCCACATAAACTTTTTTCATGTGGTTAATTACCCGACTATTGATATGTCTTTCTTGGACGTAAGCAATTAAATGGGTCACATTAATTTAGTGGGGACTAAGCAAAAAGCTTATGTAATCTGAAGAGGAAAAATGAGGTGTCAGTAACTCCTCTTAGGTTTGCTCTAAACAATTTTATTTTAGAATTAAATGACTCTGCATTTGCATTTGTATGTCTGTTTTTAAAGAAGTTCAATATATCATTCAGATTGTTATTGACTGTATTAGCAACGGTATAAAACCCTTTCATTTCATTGTCATGGACTTTTTTTATCCATGCTTCAAATTTAAGCTTGGCAGTATGTATATTTGTTTCCTCATAAATATTTCTAAAAGCCAACACTTGGTGATATGCACTTTTTAATATTGGATAATTAGCAAATAAAATTACGGCTCGTGCCTTTTGATTATGAGTCCACTGTGCTTCTTTTTTGACTAAAATATACCTGCTTCTTGCCAATAATTGTTTGGGAGAGTCTCCATTTTCATATTCAATTGGCTCGTATTTAGCTACTTTAACTTTGTATTCTTCAATTAATTTAGCTTGATTTTCTGGTTGGTCATGACAGGCTTTCAAAGCAATATCGAATTCTTTTTTTATGGTTTTTAGTGCTGATAATGCGTTGTTTTCATTATCCATTTCTTCCCATCTTAATTTTACTCTTATGTGCTGAAGGGAATCTAAAGCCAGTTTTACTACATGAAATCTATCTGTTACAAGTATTGCATTTGAGAAAACACTTTTAACTCCTAGCGCCATATTTTTAGCCATGTCCAAGGTCACTTCTTTTACTAGATTACGTTTTTCGAGACTAATTTTCTCCAAAACGTTTTTGATATCCTCCGCTTTTGTACCCATTATTACGGCCACCAAAGTACCCGATTTCCCCTTACCATCTTTGTTGGTTACAAAGGTGTATAGCTCTCCTTTTGACAATGAAAGCTCGTCTATACTCAGATTTGGGCCTATATTTTCTGGGAAAATCAAAAAGTCGGAGGCATGTTCTTTCTGATTCCAAGTATCAAAACCACTTACTTTTTTCTTGTAATGGCGGTTTAGTTTATCACTTTTCACACCAAAATAACTACTTATGTTCGTGATCGTATCTTCCCTTGTATCGACCGCTATCTTTTAAAAAATCCGACAATTCTTGGGTAAATCCAGAACCAACGGCTACAAATGAAAAGTCATTTCTTATTATTTTTGTTTTGTCGTCTTTAAGTCGCCAACGTCTGCGTTTGAACCTCAAAAAAACAGCCTTACCTCTAATGGGAAAGTCCTGCAATACTACTTCTGTGAAACCTTTTGATTCGTAAAGATTCTGGTCATAATCACCCAAAATCTTATTGTTTTCTTCTAAATGAATTTCATAAAACATAGTTTTTTCAGCTATGTTTTCTAGTTCTATAAATGCAGTAACCTTAAAGTGCTCTAAAAGACCTTTAGGGAAAATATGGGATAAATATTCTGATTCCAAGACAATATTATTTTCCTCAAAGATAGCTTACTCCCCACAATATACAAGTGAGCCAATTAAATGTGCTTTTATAGAACCCTCTGGAATGGGATATTTATTAAACATTTCATCTCTTAATTCAAATGAAAACATACTGTTTAATTCGGAATGTGTTATCATCACACAATGATAAATTTCATCGGCATCAAAAACATTTGCATTTGATATAATCAACGCTGGATGATTTTCGAAACGACTATTTCCAGGTATTAAAAAATCTAAATATATAACATCACCTCTTTCGAAACTCATCTAAAACTAGGGTTGCAATGATAAAAAACTTTCTTGGCTAAATTTAGATAATCCATCTTTAATGTAAGATGGCGTTTCTTCTGACTTAATAGATTTATCGAATGAATATATTCTTAAAACATTTTCAATTTTATGTAACTTTCTACAAATAGTTCTCATAGATAATTTAATTTTTTCATTACCTAAATAATCTACTGTATGCAGTTTGTCATGTAATTTATCGAATTTTGAGCTTATTTTTGAAAAATTCAAATAATGAAATTCAATAGTTTTTTTATCTAAACTTTTAAATTGCTTAATATTTCCGTCAATCTTTGATATGTGTTTATCGGCTTTATTGAGTGCGAAAATGAAAATTCTAGTTAAAAACTTAGAAATATTACAAAATTCTCCAAACAAAGCAATAAAAGTTAAGAAACTAGCACTAGTTCTAGTTTCAAGATTGTAATATGTTGATAAGGATAACGCCATAATATTATTTCTCTTATACTATTTTTATTGAATATTGTTTTCTTTTAATAATACAAATCTGTTAAAAAAATCATAGAAATACGAAAGATTTTTATTGATATATTAAGCAAATTAATAGTTTTTGTTTTATCACCGAAAACTATATTAATCTATAATTTAAATTTGTTTTTTCAACCTAACTTCCCAATCAATTCTACCTTCTGTCACATACTTTTGCATTTCTTCTGCCGTTTCAGCAGATAACTGCCCTGAAAGTTCCGAAAGCTTTTTGGGAGTATTCGATGGCGTTTTGTCATCCATTTCATCCAAATCAAAAAAAGTAATTTCAATACGTTTCCCTACATATTTTTGTGGAATAGATAAGTGAATAGCAGTATTGAGAGGAGTTATAATAGTTCTTTTCATGATCCGAATAATTTACCAAAGACAATTTACAAAGCTTTAACGGTTTTATAATTGGGATTGGTTCAAATTTACTACAATATCCAATAAAGGAAATTAAATTGAAAATAAGAGAACAAACACAAAACTACCATTAGCAATAAACAACCGCCTCGTGCTTCACTTTAAAATTTAAAGAATTGGCGATAAAACACAATTCATTTGCTTTTTTATGCTGAGCAATGGC
>Ga0209354_10001042_pt1 | contig 12337 bp, 7 predicted proteins | sample LauGreSpBDMM15DD_2_FD_187562 | JGI IMG/M metagenome (GOLD analysis project Ga0209354, IMG submission 187562) | Freshwater lake microbial communities from Lake Michigan, USA - Sp13.BD.MM15.DD (SPAdes) (version 2) | ecosystem: Environmental > Aquatic > Freshwater > Lake | place: Lake Michigan, USA...
GTGCCAATGGTTATATTTTAACATCTACTGGAACGGGTGTTCAGTGGGTTTCAAACTCAGCAGCATCATTAGATGGTTTAACTGATGTTACTATCACATCACCAACTGCCCAGCAAGTTTTAAAATATAACGGATCGATCTGGCAAAATTCTAATCCAGATGCTGTAATAGCCTCTGCAGTTTTTGCCACTAATGCTCAGTCGGATCTTGGTTTAGTCACTGATGGTGTAGTGACAATTACAGAAGATCTAGGATTAGTAACTGCAGTTTCTGAGTACATTTATAACATGGGTACTCTTGTTGTTGATGGTATCGTTTCATTGAATAATATCGATCAGTCTATTAAGGCTGACTATATTGCTTACTCTATTATTTTTGGTTTCTAAAGGAAAAACATGGCTCGCCAACTAGTTGAAAAATATATTTTTACTCCAGGTATTGCAAATGCTGGAACTATTAAGTTCCCTGGAAAGTGTGATGCGACTCAACTATTGATTGTTGCGAATAAATCTATTCAAGAAAACATTTATGCGATTGGTGATCCAACTCGTAGTGGTACAGTATCATTCGACCCTAGTGATAGTAATACTTTTTATTCCGAACAAGATGGTGCTACTACTGTAACATTTAGTAAAGATACTTCGGCAATGTCAGCCAATGACAAAATTGCCATTTATACTGATGCGCCTAAACAAGTTGGTAACATTGTTCGTCCATATGCATTCGGTGTTGATGCAATTGAAAGAATGCGTATCGCACAACCACAATCACTAATTGATGCTGACTTTGAATATGGTCTTCAACCAACAAAGTGGCAGAACTATACTGACATTCGTAATGTTCCAGGAATTTTTGAAAAGCCTGGACTAGATTTGTTTATTACTTCTATCACTACTGATGGTAATTCTCCATCAATGATCACTGTAACTACTTCTGTTTCTCATGGTCTTACTGTTAATAACCCAGTTATTATTTTTGGATTAACCAACACTGCAAACTACGCAAGAGCAGAAGGTGCTTTTGTAATTAACTCTGTTCCAACTAGCACTACATTTACATACTATGCTAAAGGTATTGTTGGAACAAATGGTTTATCAATTTTTGGTAGTTCCACTTATGGTCGTCGTGGTGGTTTTTATGCTGGTTCACAATTACCTGTTTCATCTGTTACATCAAACGGAGCGAATCCATCAGTTATTACTGTTACTTGTTCTGCCAACCATGGTTTAGTTCCAGGTGCTCCTGTCGTTGGTGTTGCCAGTTCTGTTGGGACAAACCACGCACTATTAACTGGTAACTTTTTTGCAGAATCAGTTCCATCTCCAACTACATTTACATTTACTGCTCGTGTCGGTGGTGCGGTGGCTTCCGCTGCTATTACTATGGTTATTCATACAAGATCAGATGCGTTTGTTATGCATCGACCATTTGATGGTGGTGTGACTCTTGGAACTTTTGTTGCCTCACATGGTGCGTCTGTTTCTCGTCAAACTAAAAAGTATATGCGTTATCAATCTGGTAAAGGCATTCTTTGGACTTCAGGTGTTTTATTTAATCCAGTTCTTAACCTTGATCAAATCTCAGCTGCTAATACTACTGTTGGTTCAACAATTACTATTACCACAGAAACTGACCATGGTTTACAAATTGGAGCATCAGTTCTAATTTCTGGTGTTGTCACTAGTGGTTACAACGGAACATATGGAGTTTCTGGTATTGTTAGTGAAAACATTTTTACAGTTTCTGCGCAGGGTACACTAGGTTCTACTAGTGCAGTTATTACCAATCTTCCTCGTGTTACAGTTAAAAACTGGCATGGGGCATCTGTTCGTGTTGGACCATTCGATGATCAAAACGGATTATTCTGGGAATTTGACGGACAAGAAATGGCTGTAGTCAAAAGATCAGGCACATATCAATTATCTGGTTTTGTTGCAGTAAATGCAGGGTCACAATTAGTATCTGGAACCAATTGTCGTTTCACTCAACAGTTAAAAGTTGGCGATAGAATCATTATTCGTGGTATGACTTACATGGTTGGTTCTGTGACTGATGATAATACAATGACAGTTAACCCAGAGTATCGTGGAACTACAAATGCCAGTGGAGTTAAAATTGCAGTAGTTATAGATCAAAGAATTCCTCAATCTCAGTTTAATATTGACAAAGTTGATGGCACTGGAGTTTCTGGATATAATCTAAACCTTAACAAAATGCAAATGTTGGGTATTTCATTCTCTTGGTATGGTGCTGGCTTTATTGATTATATGGTTCGTGGTGGAGATGGTAATATGATTCTTGTTCATCGTATGAAACAGAATAACTTAAATGACGAAGCGTACATGCGATCTGGTAACAGCGCAGTTCGTTACCAAGCTGTTAATGAATCTGTTATTGGAAGATTAGCCACAACTATTAGTAGTTCAGCAACATCAATTCAGTTGGTAGATGGTTATCGTTTTCCATCTAGCGGAACTGTAATGATAGAAAATGAGTGCATTAATTACAGTAGCAAAGCAGGTAATATTTTAAATGGTTGTACCAGAGGTGCTTCCTTCCAACAATTTGCTGGTGGATCTCAGAAAACATTTAGTGGAGGTGCAGCTGCATCTCATGTAGTTGGTAATGGCTTTAATTCAGTTATTCTTATTAGTTGTACTACAGCACCAGTTATTAATCACTGGGGTTCATCTTATATTATGGATGGTGGTTTCGACCAAGATCGTGGTTACTTCTTTAACTATGCTGCGGTTAACCAAGTGTTTACTGCTAACCAATCTAAGACAGTGTTCTTCTTAAGATTAGCTCCATCTGTGTCTAACTCTATCTCTGGAACTTTAGGTGAACGAGATTTAATTAATAGATCTCAGTTACTGTTGCAAAAACTACAGATGACATCCACACAAAATATTCAAGTTTACGGTATTTTAAATCCAGGTAATATTGATGCTTCAACATTAACTTGGCAATCAGTTAATACTAGCGCATTAGGATCACAACCATCCTTTGCGCAGATCTCAGTATCAAGTGCTATTACTGCAACTCCAGGTGAACAAGTGTTTGCGACACTAGCACAAATTAACGGCTTTGCTGAAATTGACTTAGGACAGTTGAAAGAATTGACCAATTCTGCAATTGGTGGATATAGTAATTATCCTGATGGTCCCGATGTCTTGGCAGTTGTTGTTAGAAATCTATCGGGTTCGAATGCTACCACAAACATTAACTTATTCTGGTCAGAAGCGCAAGCATAAATATACAAAATTAGAGGAAATTTTAAATGGCAACCCAAGTACAGTTTAGAAGAGGCACTACTACCCAGAACAATGCGTTTACAGGCGCAATTGGTGAGATTACCTATGACACTGAAGTAAAAACATTTAGACTTCATGATGGTTCGACTCCAGGTGGAGGTGCCATTATGATTAACAATACCTCTACACAAACGCTAACCAATAAAACCATTTCCACAAACTCTGTTTGGAATGGTCAGCCTGTTCCTCTAGGATATGGTGGTACTGGTGCTTCTTTATCTGCTGCTTCTGGTGCAATTGCTTATTCTACCAATAGTAGTATTGGATTTACTGGTGTTGGTTCTTCTGGACAACTTTTAGTTTCTTCTGGATCTGGTGTACCTGCGTGGGTTTCTCCAGCTTCTATTACTGCTGGTACTTCTAGTACTGCTGTTACTGCCACTAACCTTGCTGGTGGTTCAGCTGGTTACATACCTTACCAAGCAGATACTGGATCAACTTCTTTTATTGCTCCAGGTGCTGTAGGAACTTTCCTTATTTCTACTGGTGCTTCTTCTGCTCCATCTTGGGCAGCTGGACAAATTACTGTTGGTTCTACTGCGATCTCTTTGGGTAGCACTAGTGCTTCTTTAGCTGGATTAGATATTCTTACTGCCACTGGTACTAGCAACTGGAAAATTCCAGCTGGTACTACTGGGCAAAGACCAGTAACTCCTGCCACTGGTATGATTCGCTACAACAGCACTCTGTCTTCCTTTGAAGGATATGCTGCAGCTGCGTGGGCATCTCTGGGTGGTGTAAAATCAGTTGATGGATTTACTTTTATTATTGCAGAAACATCTGCTGGTGCATCAAATGGTGACTTGGATTTCTATGCTGAGAATTCTGCTGGTACTGGATCAACTCAAGTCGGTCAATGGAATAGAACTAACCTTAAAGATTATACTGGTACTTTAGTCGGTACACAAACTACTCAGAATCTGTTTAATGCAACTGCAACAACTGTTAATGCTTTTGGTGCAGCAACTACTATTTCTATCGGTGCAGCAACTGGTACGCTAACAATCAATAATGCAAATACGGTTATTACTGGTAACCTTACAGTAAACGGCACGACTACTACTGTAAATTCTACTACTGTAGAAATTCAAAACGCATTTGTGTTTGAAGGTGCTACTGCTGATGGCTTTGAAACAACATTATCTACAGTAGATCCTACTGCAGACAGATCAATACTTTTACCCAATGCTAGCGATACGCTAGTTGGTAAAGCAACGACTGATACTCTTACTAATAAGTCTATCAACTTAACAAATAATACTTTAACCGCCACTTCTGCTCAGTTGGCGACAGCCATTACTGACGAAACTGGTACAGGTGTTGTAGTGTTTGGTACTAGTCCGACATTGACTACTAGCGTTGTTGCTGGTAGTGCGTCAATGGATATTTTTAATACTACAGCCACTACTATTAATGCCTTCGGTGCAGCAACTACACTAGCTATCGGTAATGCTACTGCAGCAACATTAACACTTCGTCCAGGTACTGTCGTTGGTTCTAATACTACTCAGAACTTATACAATACCGTAGCCACTACTCTTAATATTGGTGGAGCAGCTACCGCAGTTTCTATCGGTGCAGCAACTGGTACAACTACAGTCAATAATGCTCTTACTGTTACTGGTAACTTAACTGTCAATGGTACAACTACCACAGTTAATTCTAGCACTGTTAACTTAGATAATACTATTTTACAATTAGGTGGTGACACTGTTCCAACAGTAGATGATAATCAAGATCGTGGTGTGTCTTTCCGCTGGTTCAGTGGAACTGCAAAAAATGGTTTCTTTGGTTTTGATGATAGTACTGGTTTCTTTACATTTGTACCTGACGCTACATTAACTAGTGGTGTTGTTTCTGGTACGCTAGGTGTTATTGATGCTCTTCGTATTACTGGTTCTGCAGCGACTCTAACTACCGCACGAAATATTAACGGAACTGCATTTGATGGTTCTACTGCAATTACTACTGCTTCATGGGGTACTTCTAGAACTATTACTCTTGGTGGCACTGGCAAAGCAGTTGATGGTTCTACTGCAGTTACTTGGACTATCCCTGAAATTATCCCAACTAATACTAATATACAGTTAGGTTCAATTGGAGTTGGTACTGCAGCATCTGGTGTTGCTGGTGAGATTCGTGCCACTGGAACTGTTACTGGTTACTACTCAGACGATCGTCTTAAAACTCGTACTGGCAATATCGAAAATGCTTTGGAGAAAGTTCTTTCTCTTGATGGTTTTCACTATCATGCTAACGAAACTGCTGCAGCATTAGGATACGATTCTTCTAAACAAGAAGTTGGTTTATCTGCGCAACAAGTTCAAGCAGTGCTACCAGAGATCGTTGTTCCTGCTCCAATCGATGCAACATATTTAACGATTCATTATGAAAGAATGATTCCATTATTAGTTGAAGCTATTAAAGAACAGCAAAAACAAATCGAAGAACTAAAAGCAAAGTTAGGAAACTAAAATGGCTGTTTCTACAAGAGATGGATTAAAACAATATGCGTTAAGAGCATTGGGTGCTCCAGTGCTTGAGATAAATGTGGACGATGATCAACTAGAAGATCGTCTTGATGAAGCATTAGATTATTGGAAAATATATCACTACGAAGGTATTGAGCAGATTTATCTTAAGCAACAAATTCGTGCTTCTGAGATTGTTCTTACCACTTCTGTTGCTGCAAATTTCCGCTTAGCAGAAAAAGTTAGAGGTGTTACTTCTAATGCAACTGCTGAGGTATGTCAAGAATCCAGTAGAACTTCTGCTGGTACTCTATTACTAGTTAAAAATATCGTTGGAACTTTTACTGCAGGTGAGGCGATTGTTGGTTTAAATTCTGCCGTTACTGCAACTACAGTTTCTGTCACACTCCGTGAATATGATAATCGTTATATTGAAATTCCAGACTATGTTTGGGGTGTCACTCAAATTATATCTGCTGGACAAGCATCTTCATCAAAGAACATTTTCGACTTGCAGTATCAATTAAGATTAAATGATTTGTACGATTTAACATCTACTTCTTTAATCTACTACAAAACAGTTATGTCGCATTTGGCTCTATTAGATTTAGAGTTAAATGGTCATCAAAGATTTAGGTTCAATCGTTTAAATGGTCGTTTATACCTAGACGCTAATTGGGCAACAGATTTTATTCTTGGTGATTATATTATTGTTCAGTCTTATCGTGCAATGGATCCGACCACATGGAGTAAAGTTTACAACGAACAGTGGTTAAAACACTATGTTATTGCATTGTTTAAAAAACAGTGGGCAACCAACATTAAAAAATTCTCTGGCATTCAACTTCCAGGTGGTGTAACTCTGGATGGTGATAAACTATATGACGAAGCCACTACAGAAATTAAAGACCTAGAAGACGAATTACAAAATAAATCAGCACCTCTTGATTTCTTTTTAGGATAACATGTCAACAACTAATGTTTATTTTTCTCATGGTACTAGAAATGAGCAGTACCTAGTTGAAGATCTCATTATCGAATCTCTTAAGATTTACGGTAATGAGTTCATGTACATTCCAAGAACATTAGTTTCTAAAGACGAGATTCTTGGTGAAGATCGTCTATCAAAATTTACCTCTTCATTTCCAATTGAAATGTATTTTGAGAATGTAGATTCTCTTGGTGGACAAGGTGCGTTCATTCAGAAGTTTGGTCTTATGATGGAACAGTCAGCTACATTGGTAGTTGCTCGTCGTCGCTGGGAACAGATGGTTGGTCGCTATGGTCAAACCATTCTACCAAATAGACCATGCGAAGGTGATTTAATTTACTTTCCATTAACTAAAGGTTTGTTTGAAATTAAATTTGTTGCCCATCAAGATCCATTTTATCAGCTTGGTAAACTATATGTTTACAAACTACAAGTTGAATTGTTCCAGTATGCTTCTGAAAGAATAGATACTGGCATTGCACCGATTGATGCCTTTGAAACTCTCAAGACATTTACCACTAATACAACTAGATCTCCTACAGGTGAAGTTACTAAGATTACAATGACTACTCAAGGATCAGGATACACTTCAGTTCCAACAGTATCCTTCACAAGCGCAACTGGTTCTGGTGCTACGGCAACTGCTGTTCGTGGAACAGGTACTACTGCAAATAAAATTATTCGCATTGATGTAACAAATCCAGGTAGTGGATACCAAACTGCTCCAGTAGTTTCTATAACTGGCGGTGGCGGATCTGGTGCGGTAGCAACTGCTTCTATTGATATTAATATTGATAAGCCAGAATCCTTCGGTGATAATAATAAGTTTAAAACACAAGCACAGGATGTATTGTTTAGCGTATCAAATCCATTCGGTGAAATTGACAGAGACAATAACCCATAATGTTAAACAGTAATGTATACTACCACGGAATAATCCGCAAGTGCATTGTAGGATTTGGTTCGCTATTCAGTGACATCTATATCGATCGTCGTGAAGGTGATTCTGTAACTGGTACGGTAATTCAAAGATTACAGATTCCACTGGCTTATGCACCAAAGGAAAAGTGGATTGTTCGTTTGGAACAAGATCCAACTTTGGAAAATCATGTTTATACAACTCTACCAAGAATGTCTTTTGAAATTATTGGTTATAACTATGATCCATCTCGTAAAGTAAATCGCATGCAACAGATAAAATGTGGTGATGGTACTGGTTCAGTATCTACTATGTATACTCCTGTTCCATACAATATTGATTTATCATTATACATTCTAACAAAAACTCAAGAAGATGGTCTACAAATTATAGAACAAATTCTTCCTACTTTTACACCTGAGTATACATTGACTCTTAATGCAGTTCCAGATATGAATGTTAAACTTGATGTTCCTATCGTGTTAAATAGTGTATCGGTTCAAGATGATTATGATGGAGATTTCCAAACTCGTAGGTTTGTTACTCATACTCTTAGCTTTCAAATGAAAATGAATTTATTTGGACCAATTTCTGGTCAAAGTATTATCGATACTGTTAATGCTAATGTTGGTCAGAACGAAAACTTTAGTAACCCAAATAGAATTTATACGGCAGAAGGTGATGTAACTACTGCAACAGTTGATAATGAGAGTTGGACATTTAACTTCTAATGGCACAAATTTATAATTCAAACTCCAATTTAAAAGCAGCTGGAGTTACCGTTGATTTTACACCTGAAGATGTAAAAGAGTACATGAAGTGTGCAGCAGATCCGATATATTTTATCGAGACCTACTGCTATATTGTTACACTGGATCATGGCTTACAGTTGTTTAAACTGTATGATTGCCAGAAAAACAAAGTAAATGTAATCCATACTAATCGTCGTGTGATTCTTATGGAAGGTCGTCAGCAAGGTAAGACAACTACCTCTGCAGCCTACATTCTTTGGTATACGATTTTCCAAGCCAACAAAACTGTGGCTATCCTTGCGAACAAAGCAACTGCTGCTCGTGAGGTTTTAGATCGTTATCAAACAATGTATGAGTTGCTGCCAAAGTGGATGCAGCAAGGTGTTACTACTTGGAACAAAGGTGATATTGAATTAGAGAATGGATCAAAAGTATTCACTGCTGCAACAGGTAAGTCTGGTATTCGTGGTAAATCAGTAAACATGTTGTATGTTGACGAGGCAGCGATTATTCCAAACAATGTGGCAGAAGAATTCTTTACTTCAGTCTATCCTACGATTTCAGCTGGTCAGACTACTAAGATTCTATTGTCTTCAACTCCTTTAGGATATAATCATTTCTGGAAGTTTTGGACAGATGCTGAAAAGGGTAGAAATGGATTCGTTAATCTATTCATACCATACTGGGAAATTCCAGGTCGTGATGAAGCATGGGCTGCAGAACAAAAAGCACAGCTTGGTGAACTTAAATTTACTCAAGAGGTTCTTTGTAACTTCTTAGGTTCTTCTCTTACTCTAGTTAGAGCAGATGCTATTTCTAGAATGAGTCCAGATACTATCGTCTATCAGAAAGATGGGTTAGATGTATATGTAAACCCACAGGCTGGTCATAGTTATTGTATGGTTTGCGATATAGCAAAAGGTGTTGGTGGGGATTATTCAGCATTCCAAGTTATTGATATTACAGAGGTTCCTTACAGAATCGTTGCAAAGTATCGTAATAATGAAATTAGTCCGTTGCTCTATCCAAATGTCATTTATAAAGTTGGATCAGACTACAACCAAGCATGGGTATTATTGGAAATTAACATCTCGGAACAGGTTGCTCACATCCTATATTCTGAGATGGAATACGAAAATATATTGATGGTTACAAGACACGCTTTGGGACAGACTGTCTCAGGTGGTTTTGGTGGTGGTAAAACACAGTTGGGTGTTAATACCGATAAAAAAATCAAACGAATTGGGTGTCATAACTTTAAAGCACTCGTTGAGGAAAACAAACTTATTATAAATGATGCTGATACGATCTCCGAAATCTCGACCTTTATTGAGAAAAAAGGATCATATGAAGCTGATGAAGGTTACCATGATGACTTAGTAATGCCTCTAGTTCTGTTTGGGTGGCTCACTACTAACAGTTATTTTAAAGACCTAAATAATGTTAATCTACGAAATATAATGTACGCTAAGCAAATGCAAGCGATCGAAGAAGAATTAACACCATTTGGTTTCTATGAAGATGGAAAGCCAGAGAAGGCTCCATTAAACTTCTAGAAATCGTGTAAAAACTAAATAAAATGTAGACATGAAATTGTCTAGGTAAACTTATTAACAAGGAGAAATACAATGCCGTTTCAACTATCTCCAGGCGTTGCAGTCGTAGAAAAAGATTTCACTTCTATCGTTCCAGCCGTATCATCATCTATTGGTGCTTTTGCTGGGGTGTTTCCATGGGGTCCAGTAATGGAACCTAGCACAGTTAGTTCTGAGAATGAACTAGTTCGTCGCTTCGGTAAACCAAATGATAGCAACTTTCAATCTTTTTTCACTGCTGCAAACTTCCTATCATACACAAATAATCTATTACTAGTCCGTGCTGACACTGGGGCTTTGAATGCGGTTGCCAATCAAAGTGGTGGTGCAGCTACTGTTACTATCACTGCTCCAGGTTCTGGTTATGTTTCTACAGGTGCTGCACCAGCAGTGACATTCTCTGCTCCTACTACTACAGGTGGTATTACTGCCACTGGAACTGCGGTTCTATCTGGTGGTGGCATTAGTGCGATCGCAATCGCAAATGGTGGTTCTGGATATACCGACGCAACTGTTACTATTACTCCAGCTGCTGGTGATACTGGTACTGGTGCTGCAGCGGTTGCAGTGTTTTCTGCTGGTGTTATTACTGGATTTACTTATACTGCTGGATCTGGTTACAAAGCTGTTCCAACAGTTTCTATTACTGGTAATGGTTCTGGTGCAGCACTCGGTGCTGTAACTCTATCAACTTCTACAGTTACTGGTATTAACATCACTAATGCAGGTTCTGGTTATACTGCAGCACCTACTATTACAATCGCTGGTAATGCGACTGCGACTTGTACTATTGCTCCTGCTGGTCTAAAAATTACCAATGGTGAATATTACAATACATACCTAGCAAATGGTGCTGGTGTTGTTGGCCAATGGGCTGCAAAATATCCAGGATCTACTGGAAACTCACTACTAGTTTCTATGGCGGATTCTGCTACTTACGCTACTTGGACATACAAAGATCAATTCGATGGTGCTCCAGGAACTTCTACTTACGCAAAAGATGTAATGAATGCTCCTTCTGCTGTTGACGAAATGCATATTATCGTTATCGATGAAGATGGTCTTATTACTGGCACTCCAGGATTTGTTGTAGAAAAATTCGCTTTTGTTTCTAAAGCAAATGATGCGAAGAAATCAGATGGTACTAATAACTACTACAGAGATGTTATTAACTCTCGTTCAGAATATATCTGGTGGATGGATCATCCTACTGCAGTAACATCAGTAGCTGGAACCAAAGATTTTGGCGCAACATTAGTCAATGGTGCAGTATATAAGAGTTTGTCTGCTGTACAAACTGTTTCACTATCTGGTGGTACTGATGACTTTATCGCAACTGATGGTGAATTGCTTACTGCATTCGAATTGTTTGCTAATGCTGAACTCTACGATATCTCTTTAGTGTTGCTAGGTAAGGCAAGCGCAACATTGGCAAGAGATGTTATTGATGATGTTTGCTTAACTCGTTTAGATTGCGTTGCATTTGTCTCACCACAGAATGTCAGTAGTGGTGATATTATTATCGGTAGTAGTGCTACTGAAATAAATCAAACTATTGCATATCGTGACGCACTAGCAACTTCAACTTCATATGCTGTGATGGATTCTGGTTATAAATATCAATACGATCGTTATGCAGATAAGTATCGCTATGTTCCATTAAATGCTGATGTTGCTGGTCTATGCGCTCGTACTGATTACACTAACGACCCATGGTTCTCTCCAGGTGGTTTAAATCGTGGACAAATCAAGAATGTTGTTCGTTTAGCGGTTAACCCAAACAAAACAATGCGTGATAATCTTTACAAGAAAGGTATTAATCCTGTTGTTACATTCCCAGGAGAAGGTACTGTTCTATTTGGCGATAAAACTCTATTGGCTAAACCAAGTGCGTTTGATCGTATTAATGTCCGTCGTCTATTCATTGTTATGGAAAAGGCTATCGCAACTGCTGCTAAATTCCAGTTGTTTGAATTCAACGATGGTTTCACTCGTGCCCAGTTCAAGAACTTAGTAGAGCCATTCCTTCGTGATGTTCAGGGTCGTCGTGGTATCACTGATTTCGTTGTTAAGTGCGATGAGTCTAACAACACAGGTGAAGTTATCGATCGTAACGAATTCGTTGCTGATATCTTCGTTAAACCAAATCGTTCTATCAACTTTATTACTCTTAACTTTGTTGCTGCTCGCTCTGCGATTAACTTCAGCGAAGTTGGTGCGTAATTTAAAGATAAATAAGAAAGAACAAGGAGAGAATTAAATGGCAAACATTGCTGATTTTAAAGCGCAGATGAT
>Ga0209354_10001056_pt1 | contig 12278 bp, 15 predicted proteins | sample LauGreSpBDMM15DD_2_FD_187562 | JGI IMG/M metagenome (GOLD analysis project Ga0209354, IMG submission 187562) | Freshwater lake microbial communities from Lake Michigan, USA - Sp13.BD.MM15.DD (SPAdes) (version 2) | ecosystem: Environmental > Aquatic > Freshwater > Lake | place: Lake Michigan...
TTTGTCATGACCCCACTGCTGTAAAACTGGAAGGCATTCTGGTCCGCCTCTACCGCAACAGAAACGGGCTGCTGGACAACCGCCGTCATGAGAGCCACCTCAGAGTTCTGAGGAACATCCTTGAAGCCACTGAGGGTGACCACAGGATGAGAGCTGTTCTGACAGGCATTCGGACCCGTTGCCGTGTAAGGATATGCCTGGTCTGTGGTCAGACCAGAAGATACCACATACTGAAAGGCCTGGTCCATTAGACCACCATTACATCCCTGGTTGCCCTGAGGAACAGAGCAATCCACCAGCTCCTGCTCGCTCAGATTGTAGAGCACCTTGTTCTTCAGAGCCCACGCGCCCTCAATGGAGCCCGTGGAAGAAAATGCCCAGCAAGAACCACACTGGCCCTGGTCCTTCACAGGCGTCACCACGCCCTCAGTCGTCCAATCCACGGAAGCAGGGAGGGCCTGCTTCCTCGGCCCTGGGGATGCAAGGGCAGAGGAAGGAGGAGTCCAGGTCGCGTTATGTGTAAAAGGATAATACTTGCTGGTATATAGCCTCTTGAACTCTGCCCCAGTGAGGTCCGCGAACTTATTCACCGCCATAGTCCAAGACACATTGGGAGACGTATTGTGCCTGTAAATCTTGCGGACATTCGCGTCAAACACAGAGTTGCGGTAATCACGCTCAGTTGCCCCAGGATACTGCTTGCCATAATAGGTTGCCCAGCTGTTGAAGGAAGGAAAGGAAAACACGTGGGATGCTACAAATAGGGACACGGCTGTGAGCATTTCTGAATAGTATTCGGCGAGAAAGTTTAGACCGGTTCTCAGATTCAGCTCCATGCCGCCTAGGCAAAGAAAAGCTTTAACCTATCACGAATTCTCCCGCGGCACATTCCGCACTCGTTTACCATCTTTTTAGCACAGGATGAGCAGAATGTATGACCACAGGGACTTATCGCTGTTCCAACAGAATCTTCTAGGCAGATAGGGCACATCGGCTCATGGCTATCCTGAGCCACCTTGAATACCTGAAGTGCCTCTCTTAGATAAAGATGGCGCTGATAAAGGCGTAAAATATTCTTATATGATGCTTCAATATCCGTTTCACGGAAACTGACGGCAAGATATTTTTCTAGGGAGGCAACTAAATCTGTGGTTGCCTCATTCTCCTGAAGCTCCATAATAGTAGATACACGCTTTTGAACCTTGTCGATTTTCTCTAGAGAAGACTTCAGGCGATTTTCTTCATCCATGAGTGCCTGGCCAGTATTCCTATACATTTCTATAAGGATGCTTACTTGCTCTTTGATTTGTGTAAGAGAGGATTTCCCCTTGCTTGCCAGGGCGTCGGCGATATCTTGATGGGCAGAGGAGCCTGAGATATCTGATAACAATTGACGGCAGGTCTTGATGCTTGATGTGGCAACTTCTTGACGAATGGAATATCTGCGAAGAATTGTCTCAACGGGTCCAAGGAGGCTGTGCTCGGATACAGGGCGTGCTAAGAAAGATAAGATTTTCTCATTTTGCTGCGTCATCATCTCTCGGAGACGTTTTCTCCAATTTATCGTTTGAGCAGGAGCTGGAATAACATTCTCCCTTAGATGGTGGCCGAGGACATTCTCTACCATTCCTTGAATTGGCTGGATTGAGGTTATTTCTTCGGCATCCTGAAAATCTGCCGACGAGAATCCAGAGGCGAAGCCGTGTGCCGATAAGGCGAATCCCCCTAATTCATCATAATTTGACATTCTGTTAGAATAACACATTGTCAAAGTATCATTTTATCCGTGGTTTGGTTAGCCTGCGGCACTAGCCTGCGGCACTACCGAAGGTTGGCCTGCGGCACTACAAATCCTCAAGGCGAACATCCTCGTCGTATTTAGCCTTTCTCTTCTTCTCCCTATCGAGCTGCTCCTTGACCTTCTTCTTCTCAATCTCAGCGATTTCCTCCTTTGTAAGGGGGACTTCTCCTTCCTCTTCATCTTCTTCTTCCTCTTCCTCTTCACCCCTGTCAAACAAATCTTCATCATCTCCTTCCTTCATTTTCTTAATACGGTCGGCAACCTCAGTGGCATTCTGTTGCTCCATGTTGGTAAATAAGAGGGGGTTAATTCCAACTAGTTTCTTTAGTTTACCATATAGACCAGTATCTACTGTTGAGATAATATCACCAGCATCTGATGTGGCAAGGCATACATCGCGCCGACTGATTAATACAATTCCTCCTATCTCAACACGGTCATTCTTACGAATACTGCCGGCAAGCTTACAGATACGTTGAGTAGAATCATTACAAAAAATAAGAAATCGCCTGTCTCCAAGAACCTTTAGAACACGACCAAACATTTGTCCGTCGCTGGTATTACACTCCACCATAAGAATATTGTCATCATCTTTTGACGCATTTTTCCCCTTCTTACAACCCTTACCTCCTTGCTTATTGATTGGCATCCTATAGAATATGTGTAAAAAAGGTTTAGGTGATTCTACTTAATCTTAGGCAACCTTCTCCTTGTTATCATCCCAATCTAGCGGAGCGACATCAACTCCACCAATGGGATTTTTACGATACGGAACATATCCGCCACGCTGCTTTCTTTTACGGGTTTGACGCCAGAGTTTCCTAGAAATCCTGCGAGGCCGGTTCTTCTTAAATGTCTTTGAACGGAAGACCGTCATTTCTAATTAGGAACAAAGACAATCATCCTCGGCGGCTCAATGGAATTGGCAAAGTCGTTCAAGAGTTTGCGAAGCTCCAACTTCGTCATACCGTTAATCCCTTTGAGACGCGACATGTCAATAATTCCGGATGATGCCCCGTACATCTTCAAGAACCTCTTTATACTCTCCTCAGAGTCTTTGAGCTTGAATACGGCGTTTTCAACACCGTCTAGAGGAAGACCCCTGCGCACTGCCCAGGCAATCTTATTAGGACAGTTCCTAGGACTGTGCCCATATGCCACGCACACAGGACAGTACATTGAGCGTCGCAGCTGGCATTCCAGCCTCATGTGAGGGATGGTGACGGTGTGTAAAAGAGTTGAACAGTAGCTACACATTTAATTTGCCAAAGGTAGAGGGGACTTCATCATGTCAGCCCAACATATTCACTTTTTTTTTCAATTAAGAGAGCAAATAAAGCTGTATCATTGGCAAACGTATCTTTACGCACGCCACAAGGCAACCGATGATGTTATCAAATCATTGGACGAGCATATCGACCTCTTTGTGGAGGTATATATGGGCAAATATGGCCGTCCTAACATAACCCGTGCCACGAATAGTATTGAAATCAAGAACATGAGCGAGAAAAGTGCCGTGAAATTCGTCAAGGAGTGTCTGGCACATCTCGTTGGCCCTTTTTCACGGTCTATAAAGGCAACTGATACAGATTTATTAAATATTCGCGATGAAATGGCGGGTGAATTAAATCAGCTTTTATATCTATTCACTCTCAAATGAACTGTGAGGATGTTGCGCGATTTGTGAAAGATGGGCGAATTGTGTGGACAATGACAACTGTTGGATACGTTAAATACACTCTGAATCTTTCATATTGGCTAACGAATATTGCCAAGGTGCCATGGACTCTTTGCGTGGTGTGTTGCGATAAGGAATCAGAGGCATTTTTCCGGCGTGAGAAGATACCCTATCTAAGTTGGAACGGCGACCGTGTAAAACGTACACAAGATGGGATGGCGGCCTTTGGGACATCGGCATTTGAAAAATGTAATCGTCAGAAACTTTCTATCTTAGAATGGTTCTGTTTGAATTATTCTCCCTGTGGCATAAGCCATAGTCTGTATTTGGATGGCGATATTGTCGTTAGAAAAGACCCGTGGCCCTTAATGCTCCCCTTATTTAATGATACCAACCTTCTCTTTCAATGTGATTGTTATAATACCGTGAATCACGGTCCAGACAATAATTGTAGGAATATCTGCTCAGGGGTCATAGCGACACGCCACGCGCCAGGTCAAGAAGCCCTATATAAGTGGGAATCTGAACTCTGGGAAAAGGTGTCAAAGCAGGACCAGCCCTTTATTGGAAGTCGTCTTGAAAGTACAGAAGCGCCCTATACTATCTTAGAACGCCGTTTGTTTGGAAACGGGGCATGGATGAAGGCTGGAACATGGAAGGAAGAAGACTGGTGCCTCCTACATTACAATTATCTGGTTTCTGGATCCAAGCGAACGGCACTGAAGGAAAATGGGCATTGGATTATCCCATTTTAGATTAGTAGCAGATGTCAAGCAATGATATAGTAGTTGAGGCAACACAGATTATTAGTCAATATCCTGTAAAAAAGTTCAGGATGGATATGACTAGTCAAGAATATACACAATACAAATACGACTGGGATATCTTCAATCGTATATGGATATATGATTACACGATTAAAACTCTCAACAAGAACGCATCGGTCGATGGCATAGGCACCTTGGCACCATACGAATATATCTCACAAGATGAAAGCTTGGCATATAAGCGTAGCTTGTATGCGCATGTTGCTGCCTATCCAATCTCAAGTATCCTATTTACAGAAATCCCTATAAATCTCAGCACCTTTATTTCATTGAGCACACTACACGGCTTAGAGATTCTGGCAAATGCCAGCACCATCGCTGGGATAAGCACGGCAACCGCGAACCTTGCCGCCTTTACTAAGAATCTCTCTACACTAGGATATCTGAGCACCATTGACGGAATAAGTAGTTTAAATCAGGAACAAACTTCTACACTAAGCTCTATTATAAGCCCTGACGATAGAAGCACTTTCTATTTTCTCGATGGTAGAACGTATCTGAGCAGTGTGTTATACAATGTTTCTACCAATCTCTTTCCATCCGTTATTCGACCTGTGGGTATTTCCACGGTTGCCTCCTTTGTTTCTTCCTTTGTTCTAAGTCTAGATACACCTAGCACATTCTGCTCTTATCTAGCTTCTTCTATAGTATCTACAAGCAGGGCAAACCTGAGTACCCTAACAAGTCTAAGCACCCTCTTGTATCTGAATGCCGAATATTCCTATTTCCCCCCACCGAATGTAAGCACCTATTCATCATTGAGCACCTTGGCAAGTCTGAATACCCAATACTCGTTTTTCTCGCCATCTCAAAAAAGCACTCTCTTTTCTTTATCAAATACATTCTTGTATCCGCCGGCCAGACTAAGCACCTACGTATCTCTCAGTACTCTTGCTAGTCTAAGCAGTATCTATACCAGACTTCCTTCTACGACATTGAGCACCCTGAATTCGTTCAGTACAATCGCTAGTCTGAGTACTGTATATCCATCTCTTTCTATAACAAATATAAGTACTCTCTTCTTTATAAGCACCCGTCTGGCATTGTATAATTATATGAGTACTGCCACCTCACAACTTTCCCTAAGTGATGTAAGCACCTTTTACACACTTTCTTCTTATACTTATTTCTTGCCGCCTATGTAGAAATGAGCCTTGAGGCAACACCAAAAATATCCGTCCTTCCTACTGGAGGATATGTCAGCACACTCTTTGTATATAATACTGTTGCCTATCAGTCTGCGGCAAATTCTGCCTATTTAGCGAAGAGCACTGCCGATGCCACCTATATCTCTAATCCCAATACAGCGAACAACAGGACCAACTTCAAGACTTACGATGAGAAGATAAAGTATTTGATTGGGAAGACGGCGGTCGCGTCATGTTCGAAATAGTTGCGCGCAGGGATTCTTTAAGATGTATCATGTAATCGCCTAGATAGGCAATAACATGAGCATCTACAACCAGAGGTCTTTTTGCTGGTGCTGTGGTTTGTGTTATAGGGGTCATTGTTTGGGACTATCATACCTGTGCGCAGGCCGCCTCAAATTTATCCGACAGAATATGCTTGATAAGAGTCCTGTACTTGGCACAGGGGGGATAGACCTGCCCCTGCTGAAGCTCCTCCCTGATTTTGGCTGTAATCATCTCTGCCCGCTCCCTGAGGGCAGCGTCATTACAGGACGCAACCTTCTCATCCATGTAATCCACAGGAACCTTCTTTAACACAAGCTCCACCGTGCTAACGTCTCGCCACACCCGCCGATTCATCCGCACCTCGCCCTTCATGTCCAGGTGGATTTGGATGTCGAACATGATGGAGACCAGAATCTCCTGGAGGGTTGAGAGAGGAAGGGCGTCAAGGTTTGCCAGAAGCTCTGGGCTAATTGTTATCCTCTTGACTCCCTGATACGTCTCCTGTATCTTGTCAAAGAACTTGAGGCGCATCTCCTTATGCTCTTCACTGGGCAACTCATACCTGGGAGAGTTCTTGTTATAGATTCTGGAATTCAGATACGTGTGGCTGGCGCAACGATAGGGGAAGTAGCCCTTGTCAAACCAGAAGCGCGCGTCATCAACTGACAGAAGACTCTCAGACTTCTCGTAAATGTTAACTGCCTCTCCACCCTCTGCCAGAAGGCGGCGCAGCTCATCTACCGTGAAATGTGGCGTGTGTCCGCCGTGGCCGTCAATCAGGCTGAAGCAGCCGGCGAAGAGCGTAATAAACCGCTCCACCTCATCCTTATTGTGGTAGTCGATCACGCAAACTACCTTTTGCCCTGGGTAGTTATCATTGATATAATCCACATTGCGCTGGACGCTGCCATTCACGTCCCATGCGTTACAGAAGAAGACATCAAACTGGTTGAAGAGTTGCGTGTTAGGAATGCCACCATGCTCTAAATCGCCTGCTCCGACCATAAGGGAAGAAGGCCTGAACCCAGCAGGCAGAAGAACATCCTTGGAAAAGTCGAGCAAGTGCCTGTCAATAGGGAGAGTGGAGGAACGCATAGTGGGGACTACCTTATATAAATGCCTGCGTGTTCAATTTTTTATTTTTATACGAAGGGCAAATAGAATGTGCCTGTGTCTCACGCGCTTTTTTAAGATAGTTGCCAGCTATCTGCCTTCCTTTACGGCAGAGCCTACGAGAGATGTTTCTTTCATTAGCGATGAGGGAGAGCGTGTTATTCTTCAGGATGCCATACATGCCGTAAATTCTGTGCGCGGTGCCTGGGCTGCCCTCAGGGCTAAATCCCTTTCTCAGACTATGATTGGCAATATCCGTGCTGCCATGAAGCATAGTCATGACAATGATACCTTCAATCTCATTCTCCAGCTTTTAGTACACATGTCTTCTAATTGGAATGAGTGGATGGAGAACAGAAAGAGAAATCAGGAGTGTGATGTGGAGAATAAGGGTTTTTTTGATACGTGGCGAGGAAAACACAAGTGGAATGAGAACTCAAACAATGTCCTACTACTGGCATATCTTGAGAATATCTATTCCCTTTGTGCTGAACGTGGTCTAACCAGCATTCAGCGCCTACAATATGGTGTTGAAAAGGTTATCTTTGACCTAGAAGTCTCACTCGCCAGAATTAACCTTGAGGATATGGTTCCTTACAAAAACTATCTTGAAGAAATCAAGTCAAAGGGCGATGCCGAAACGAAAAAACAGTTCCAGCAATCTCTAGAATACAAGCTTGAGATTTGTAAGCGCCTCGTGGAAATCCATCTGCCTGGAAGCTACCAGCACTGTAGGAAGCGCTGGTCTGAGAATAAGAGATATATTGAGGCGTGTGAGGAAATGCGCAAGAGCTTAGAAAAGGAATATAAGAGCCAATATGATGCTGTTGTATTAGCTCTTGAGACAAAGGATATGTGCGACTTAGAGAAGGCTCTGTACAAGCCGCTTGTTGATATGTCCAGAATTCAAGGAACAGAAATCTATAAAAAAGCGTTTATCCTATATGAGAGTCTGCGTCGTGCTGAGCAGATGGCTGAGTCTCAGTAAATACTGAAACTCAGTAAACACAGTTTGTGATAATAAATTCCTCAGCCTTCGCGGCAGGATTCTTGGAGTGAATAGCTCTCTTACATTCAATCTTCTTTGTAGTGTAAGTGGGACCTGGAAACCGAGTCAGAAGCATATCAACGGCAGCATTACTCATGGAGAATTTAACGCCACTCGCCGTCATCAGATGACAGGTGTTGAAGAACTCTTCATGGTCCTTTTCCTTAAATCCACCCTTCAGATATCCCACGAAGGTTTCGGCATTCAGAGGGTAATAGGGCGGGTCCATATAGACAAAGTGTCGGATTTTGGCCTCCCTTAGAGATTGTGTAAAAGGGGCTGTTGTGAAGATAACTGGCTGGATTAGCTCGCTAATCTCCCTCAGATGAGCAGGACAGAAGACACTGGGATTCTTGTTGTGGCCGAAGGGAACATTGAATCCGTGGGGACCCTCGCGATACACGCCACGGAAACAGGTCTTGTTTAAGAAAATCATCATTGCCGAAGCGGCTGGCTGGGTCTTTTCTGTGTCAGTCATTTCATTGAACTGCTTGCGAATCCAGTAGTAGAAGGATTCCTGACTCTGAATAGCCTCCTCCACAGTGGCTGGGTCTCGGCCCCCGTCCATGGTCTGAATCTGCCTGAAGGTGGCAACAAGTGTTGCAAGATACCCTATAAGGAGGTCAACGTTGCCTTTAATGTTCTTATACATTGAAATCAAGTTGGGATTCAAGTCGCTGGCCCTAATATCCCCAGTAATAACGAGATTCTTTGCCTTTCTATGACTGAGGACCGCGAGAAGAACACTGCCACCTCCCAGGAACGGCTCGTGATAGGCGGTCATGCGACGCGGTATGGTGGAAATAACCTCCTCGATAATCTGCGTCTTGCCGCCCACCCATTTGATAGGGGGTGTGGTCAGTGGGGTAGAAAGCATTGAAGGCGACCAGGAATAGAGAAGCTCCTCTGAAACTTCTTGATTGCCTTGGTCCAAGAGCTTCTGGTGCTCTTGCCGCTTGACCAGTTCCTCAGCCTTCTTCTCAATGGCGGCCTGAGAGGCTGCCGACCTCACACACGGCTTCTTGCGCTTCATGTGGTCGTCAAGGTGGGACTTCTGCTTGAATGACTCAAAGCACGTCTCACAGGCAAACATTCTATTGGGGGCAGCTTCTTTATGGATCCAAAAAATCAACTTTTAACGAATTTGATTAGGTTGGATCCGGGATTAAGAAGCTTTAGCTTCATGCTTTCCGCAAAGTATTGGTATAATAGTTTCGGTAATATGAAGCTTTAGCTTCATGCTTTCTGAATCTCGGCTGCCTTTGCCAGGGCGGCCTTGGTTGCCGTATCAAGATTTGCCCTGTATTCCTTTAGGGAAGCGACAATGGCAGGGTCGGTCTGCCAGCCGTCCTTCAATGTTATAGAATTTTCTGTTATGGTACCGATAGGGGTGCTTGTGCCATAGATGTGTGCTACCTGGCCGTCAACGCTATAGGGAACTCCTTGAATGGTAATAGTCTTCATTGTGGGACTGATTGTTTAAGGGGCGGGCGAATCACTTTTTAGACCTAAGGGTCCAGCTCAAACTCACCGTCATATGCTGTGTATCCTTCTGGAATATCATCCTCCATAGAGATGATATGACGAGCCCATCGCCCAACAGCTCCACCCCCGCCATAATCACCACCGCCGCGACCATTTCCCTCTGCCGTCAGTAAGGAGAGAGGATGGTATGCCCCCTTATGAGGCTTGACCACATACTCCTTCAATGTGTGATTGACGATGTAGGGGTGAGAGACTACAGGGCCCTCCCTATACAGAGGCTCCTTGTCTTCTGTCATGGAATATAGATTCCTTCCCTCTGGCTCATCATCGGCGTAATCTCCTGCCCAGACTAGGCGACTCTTATAGAATGGGCCCTCGCGGCTCAGACAATGCTCAACGGCGAGCATGAAGGCATTCCCAACATAGGAATGCTCAACCAGCTTTGACCCATTCTGGTTATTCATAAAGGAATCTAGCCACGCACGAATGAACACCTCATTCTCTGCCAGAATAATAGCCTTGTAATATTGACCCATGGTAGACTTTGTGTTAGATGGGTTGATTGAATCAATTTTAGGCTCTGCTTTAACTATTCATGGTTAAAGCTCATCGTGGCGAAGAAGTAGCACATTGTCATTCGGTAGATGTAAGAGTGCCCTGAAATGGTAGAGCATGGTCAAGGTTGCTCCAAGGACAATAAGACATGTATAATAATCGTCTTGACGCATTTCTGAATCTATATCTAAACCCGGATTTATACCCCTCCCATAAGAAGATGGAACACATCCTTATAACACCAAACACCTTCCAGATTCTTGACTTCCAGAAGCATCAGAATCCATATGTAGAGCCTTCTAACAATTCAAAGCGCAAGGTTCAGCGAGAACATGCCGAACTTGTGTCAAAGGTTGAAGACGCAACCATTTATACAATTAATCCTCCTCGCGACGGTCGACCGATTCCAGATATTGTCTTTGTCGCCAACGGGGGCTTTAGTTTATGGGGCCTTCCTGAGCAGATAATGATTCTCCCACAAATGAAGTTCAAACAGCGGAAAGATGAACTTCCTTATTTGAAAGAAATCTGTATAGACAAGGGTCTTATTGGTGTGGAATTCCCCACAAATGATGTATTTGAAGGACAGGCAGAGGCTAAATGGTTTCACAATGGAACCCTCTTAGTCTGCGGATATGGACACAGGGCAACCAAGAAGGGGTTTGAAGTCTTGGATAAACTCCTCAAGAAAATCTACGCGAAATATAATAGACCCGCGCCAAAACTTCTTGTTCTGCCCTTGGAATCTGCCGATTATTACCATTTAGACGTGGCCATGTTAGAATTCAATGACGATTCGTGTATTATTCATAAACGCGCCTTTTCTCCAGCGTCCATCAGAAAACTCGAGGCGGCCCTTGATGGAAAAGTCCATATCATAGACACTGATGATTCTTTTTGTCTGAACGCCGTTGTTCAGGGGAAACACCTTTTAACACACCTCTTAACGGAAGATGTTAAACTGTTTTTAGAATCTAAGACTGGCCTCAGGGTACTACAAAATGACACAGATATCTTTGAGAAATCTGGCGGCTCTGTACGTTGTATGATTCTTGATATTCACCCTACTAAATAATTTAGCCCAAGGGCTAAATTCTAATACGGAAGCATTTAGCCCAAGGGCTAAATTCTAATACGGAAGAATGAGTTTGGCCTCACCTTCCATGAATAATAAAATGTGCGTCGTATTTTCGGGGCTCCTTCAATTTCTTTTAGAGCATCGGCAATATCCCAAAGAGACATTCCATAGATTGCCCGTAATTGATTCTTCAAGCGAGTTAGCTTGTTAGACTTTGTCATAAATACACGCTTTGAGGGAATTCTCTTAAATTCTTGAGTTGACACTCGTTTCTGGTCTCGTATGAGCTGAACCGATGTGTCAATGTTTTGTAGAAATCTGGTACGAATCACCTTCGCCTCCTTATTGAATGCGCGATAAGAAACATTAAATTCTGTCATTGCCTTCTTATACGCCTTAATATCCTTCTTAAACTCAGGATTAGTTTCCCATAGCTCCTTGACTGTCTTTCTTCGTTGAGGCTGCTCATTATCATCATATAGATTCTCATAGTATGTTATTGTCTCAGCATCTACTAGGGGAATCTCGCAAATGGCACAAGTTGCCCTATGGGCCACGGAATTGCGCCTTAGGCGCATGGAAAGTATGAAGGTAATAAGACAGTGAGTATGAACTTGGTGCCCACATCGAAGGTCTGAGAATGCCGGATCGTCTAAGTTAGGCGGTGGTGGTCCGTTGCCTTCATCTGGACAAAGTGAGCAACGGTGTTGCTGCTGTTCCGCCTGCGCCTCTTGGTGCGTCTGCGCCTCTTGGTGCGTCTGCGCCTCTTGGTGCGTCTGCGCCTCTTGGTGCGTCTGCGCCTCTTGGTGCGTCTGCGCCTCTTGGTGCGTCTGCGCCTCAGCCATTTATCTTGTGTAAAAAGGGTATTTGGGGTTTAGCCCTTGGTTGCCCACTTCGTGGCCTACCACCTCTTAGCACAATGCGGATTATGTCCCCCAGGGCAATAGTCTTCCTCCTTGAATCCAGCCTCTTCCCTACAGCACTGGGCGTGATGGTCCTTAGCAGTAGGTAGTTTCTGGCCACTCGTCGGGTCGTGATACAGACAACAATATTTCTTACAACACACCCAGCACCATGTTCGTCCACAGCCCGCTCCAACATGAAACTTATTCTTAAAATCCATTCCACAAGAAAAAACATAGTCGCACGCTCCATCCTTCAAACACCAGCGTTGACACCAGGGACACTGCTTGGCGTCCGTCGAGCCCGTCTCCATTCTAAAGGCACTTAGAGAAACAAACCAGATGAATGCCGGCTGTCTCTTTACAAATGGAACCC
>Ga0209354_10001059_pt1 | contig 12271 bp, 12 predicted proteins | sample LauGreSpBDMM15DD_2_FD_187562 | JGI IMG/M metagenome (GOLD analysis project Ga0209354, IMG submission 187562) | Freshwater lake microbial communities from Lake Michigan, USA - Sp13.BD.MM15.DD (SPAdes) (version 2) | ecosystem: Environmental > Aquatic > Freshwater > Lake | place: Lake Michigan...
ACCAACTTGGGGCAGCCAAAGCGACACAAAAAGCGCAGCAGTATGTTGATTTGGTAAGCGAGGCCGATCTTATGATTGGCAATCAAAAAGAAAACATTGTAAGAAAACTTGCTGATGGATCATTCTTGAGTGAAAAAGATCCAATGGAAGCTCCATTGACGACCTCTGAGGGCATTGACAACAAACTGGCTAAGGGGTTATCCGCAGTTATTGGGCAACCAGTAAATATGCAGTCAGAGCTTGGATGGGAAGATCGAAAAAATCTCGCATTCTTGACCGACCCTTCTAAAGATGAGTATCTCAAAGAAAAGTATGGTGGTCAGAATGTAAAGACGATGAATGTCATGGGTAAGCCCGTAAGGCTTATTAATGATGGAAGCAGTTGGTTTCCAGTTGATCGTTATGATATGACATCGAAAGATTTTATTGATGTTCTTGGTGAGGTTGGACCAATGATTGGTTCTATTGCTGGTGGCATTGGTGGAGCCGGATTGTCTAAGACTCCAGCTGGCACGGCAATAGGAAGTGCTGCTGGATATGCCGCTGCTGGAACGCTTCAGGACTCGCTTGCAAAGGCCGTGATGGGTGCTGGAGAAGGATTCGGCAATTCCATTATGCGTCGATCAACAGAGGCAATGATTGGGCTTCCAATTGAATATGGGCTCACTAAAATTGGTGGTGCGCTTCTTCGTGACGTAGCAACAATGAGGAAGGGTGCTATTTCAGAAAGAACAAAGTTAATCAACGAAGCTGGTGAGTTTCTTGCCAAGGAAGGATATCCAACAAGTTTGGCTCGATTTGCAAGTGGGAGCGTCGAAAGCCAAGAGAAAATGCTTCGTGCCGCCCAAAACCTGCCAAATTCCAAAATTGGTCAAGACTTAGCTTTTGGAGCAAAACGGCTTGCCACATTTATGGATGATAGCGTTTCAAGGCAAGCACTTCCAGATAGCCTTTATGAGCAGACCGTGAAAGCGGTAAAAGCCGATAACGATCTTTATCTGAAACAAGTTGCAATTTCAGATAGTGCTACTGCCGAAACGTTAAAGAGAAGCGCAAGCGAGGAAATGCAACGGCAAATGTATAAGCCGAAAATTGATGAGGGTGCTGCGGCACTATACTTGCAAGAATCACTTGGAAAGGGCAAGGCTGTTGCGGAACAAGCCAAAAAGGACGTTTATGACTCATTTTATCAAGAGGCCGACTCCGTTGTCAGCGTGAACCCAATTGAGTTGGCTGAAAGGCTTGAAAGATCATTTTATGGGGGTGCGTCAAGGCCAGCGGAGATTCAAAAGGTTATAAGCAACTTAAGGGCAAGACCACAAAACGCTAATAAAATTATTGATCTTCAAAAGCAAATTGATGGCGGGAAACTGTCGCCAGAAGCTGAGAGCATTACCCGTAGAAAAATTCAAGAACTTGAGGAAATCTCTGGTCCGCTTAGTGCGAGTCAATTGGATGAACAGGTAAGGATTATACGGGATCAAGCTCCATCTGGTCCAGTTGCAGGTAGTGGTGCAAATGAGTTGAAAAGAGCAGCAAGCACCGCAGAGAGGGTTGTTACGCAATTTCGTGACGATGTTTATAAAAATACTTACGACAAATCAGGAAAAACTAAATTATACGACAAGTGGTCTGATGCTACGAATAAGTATCAAAACTTTCTTGACTATACGCAAACTGATCTTGCTAAGATTCTAGAGAACAGGTTGGGGAAAACCATGACTTCAGGCGATATTATGAAAGCCGCCTATAAATCACCGGAAGACGCAAACTTGATTCTTTCTGTAATCAAAAGAGATGATCCAGCAAACTTCCCGGCATTTGAGCGTTCCATGCAAGAATCCTACTTGAATAAGATTGGACTAAACGGAAGACAACTTGGCTCTGGCAATGAGTTTAGTTTTGATGAACGAATCGTAAGGGAGTTGTTTGATTCTGGAACAGGAGTTAATGGACAACGAATGGTTGGTAAGCTGAAAGATTTGCAGTCTTACTTTAATGCTCAAAAACTTGATTCGTCTAAAATCACATTTGATGACCTGAAACAACTAGAGGGCGTGGTGTCTCAAGACGCAATTAAAGAGATGAAGTTTTCTATTGCAAATAGGATATCAAATCAGCAAAAGGCCGAGAAACTTGGGCGCAACGTTTTGATTAAGGACGTTCTGAACGGACACAAGGAATCAATCACTAGGGGCGAGTTTCCTAGAGCATTGTTTGATGCTGAACCTGCACAGGTAAAAAAGGTGTTTTCTAAACTTAATCCAGCTGAACAAAAGGCAATTCGAGAAGATTTTGCTGAACACGTATTTTCTCGTTACCCCGGTGATCCTGATTCAACGGCAATGAGATTGCAGCTTTGGGATGGTGATCGTTTTCTCAAAGACGTTGCGGCAAATCCTAAGCTAAAACAAAACATGGAGATCGCCCTTGGCGAAGATTTTGTTAATAGGATGACCGCTGCTTCTCGTCTTACTGAGGCAACTCAAACAGTGTCAAAGGGAGCCAGTATCAAGCCAACTGGTGTTGCGACTCCAAAAGAAGCTCGCTTCTTTGTCCCTATTGGCCCAATTATGAATTCTATTGGAACACGGGCTACTGCGGCAATGTATAGGGCTGGATCATTGTTTCCGCTTCTTGGAAAGATGTCTCAGAAAGAGCTTACTCAAGAGCAGTTCCAAAAAGAAACGTCAAAAGCACTAGGCACGGCGTTGCTCACGGCAAATGGAATCCAAGCCACATTACAGACTGGCAAGTATGATCCTGAATGGTCGCGTCGTCTTGGACAAACTCTTGGGACGGCATCAAAAGACTCTATTGATTATGCCAAGGCATTTGGATACGGAACAAGGTTTTGATTAAAAGAGTTGCATCTCAAAAAAGTAAAGGTTAAGAAATCAAAGTGACTTCGGAACCAGCACCAATTGATCCAAACGAGAAGCTAAAAGCGGAATACGTTGACGAGCGAGAAGACAAGTCCGCTTGGTTTCTTGAGGTCAAGGAGCGTGCGAAGCTATCTCCGGGCAACTGTGTCGAACACTACGCCCCAAACAAGGCCGCAATGGCCCTGTGGCTGGCCGCACAAGGCGCGAGGATAACCGACATCCAGAAGAAGACGGGGCTTGGCAGAGAGACGATCAGGGGCCTGCAATGGCGTCACAATGATACGCTGGAGACAAAGCGCAAGGAGTTCAGCATGAGATACGCAATTGCGGCTCAGGACTACACGGATTTGCTCTTTGAGCGTTCCCAACAGTTGTTTGATAATCCAGAAGAGCTTGCTAAGATTAGCCCTGATAAGCTTGCTGTAACGGTGGGCATCCTGACTGATAAAGCCGCTCAACTGACCGGAATGGCATCCTCAATCGTGGAGCATCGCAAGGGCGCAAGTATTGATGATGCTGCGAAAATGATCTTTGATGCAAAGGCTCGTATTGCTAGCAAGATCAAGAGTGATGCCATTGATGTTGAAATCATTGACGAACCAAATAGCTTCTGATAAAAATCAAGCGTCAACCGGATGTGTGGTCCAGAAGACGCTTTAACACAAAACATAAATGACTATGAAAAGTGCTGAGAAAAATAAGCCAGAACAAATACTGGATGTCAAGAATATATCCGATTATTTGGATTACGATCCAGAAACCGGGATTTTTACTTGGAAGATCAAAACAAAAACAAGCAGTGCTGGAGACGTTGCTGGACGAGCAAATTGGCGCGGATACGTTTCAATTTGGATCAATGGGAAGCCGCATTACGCTCACCGATTAGCTTGGGCGTTTTGTAATGGTTCATGGCCTATTGGCGATATTGACCATATAAACGAAGACAAGTCTGACAATAAGATATGCAACTTGAGATTGGCTAGCCGATCTGAAAACATGTTCAACCGTGGTCGTAATAAGAATAATACTTCTGGGGTGAAAGGAGTGGTTTTCTGTAAGACAACGCAAAAATGGAGAGGGCAAATCATGGTTGATCGGAAAAGCGTCAATCTAGGAAGGTTCAAAACCAAGGAAGAAGCGGCAAATGCGTATATGCGTAAGGCTCAAGAAGTTAGGGGGGATTTCGCCAAATGCTAAAATGGACAGAACACCCAATCCTTGCTATTCCCACGGATGAGGAAATAGCCTACATGGATGCTAGCGAGTTGATGGATTACCATCGAATTCGTGAAGAAGCTATTCGTAACGCTGCAAGAGATCCGTTCAGGTATGGGTGGAAGTTTGAAAATTGGAAGAAACTTGAGCAATGCCTTGAGACAAGAAACGAAGCTCTTATTAGCGGCGGAAATCGAAGTTCCAAGACTCAAGTAGGAGCATACTTTGTAGTCAAGGCTGCTATTGAAAATCCAAACTCAGACATTTTTTGTTTCGCCCAGAATGCAGAGGTTTCAATTCGGCAACAGCAAGCGGCTGTTTATGACTGGATGCCTGCGGAATTCAAGAGCAAGCAAACCAGTCAAAACACATATCTTTCTTATTCAAGAAAGAACGGATGGACTGACAATTCTTTGATTTTACCAAACGGATCACGAATTTCGTTCAAGACATATGCTGCCTTCGCAAACAACCAGACCATTTTAGAAGGAGCTGAGCTTGGATCTAAAGAAGCAACATGGCTGAACATTGGGACTTGGTGCGACGAAATGCTTGGTGGCCCTGAACTGGTTGATACGTTAAGATTCCGGTTGGCGACTAGAAACAGCAAAATGATGCTTACGTTTACTCCAATTTTTGGATATACTGAGCTAATAAAGCAATATCTTGATGGTGCTAAGGTTCTTGAAAGTCGGGAGGCGGAACTGCTAAACAACGAAATTGTTCCCACGATCCTAGAATGCAAAAACATCAAGGGGACTATTCATTACTTCCACTCTCAAGATAATCCGTTTGGCGGTTATGATCGGATAAAACAAACCCTACTTGGAAAAACAAGAGAGGAAATCCTAATCAGAGCTTATGGAATCCCAACAAAAGCGGCGGCGACCAAGTTTCCCAAGTTTAATAAGGTGGTCAACGTGGTTCCTCCTTCCTCCATCCCAACCAAGAACATCACGCGCTATCACGTTATTGACCCTGCTGGGGCGAAGAACTGGTTCATGTGCTGGATCGCAATTGACGAGACGGGAACCTTCTGGGTTTACCGCGAATGGCCGGGAGTTGACGTTGGTGACTGGGCGGAATGGAAAGGCGGGAAGTGGATGCCGGGGCCGGGATCTAAAGGTCAAGGGTTTGGTATCCGGGACTATATCGAGGCGATTCAGGAAATGGAAGGCGACGAGGAGATATTTGAACGCCTTATCGACCCTCGCCTTGGGGCTGCAAAGTATCAGGTGCAGGATGGTTCCTCCTCGATCATTGAGGACTTAAGCGAATCAGGCATGGTTTGCATCCCTGCGCCGGGGCTGGATATCGACGATGGGCTTCAAGCGTTGATTGGTAAGATGTCTTGGGACACAAGTAAGCCGCTAGACTCCGTTAACCGACCGAAATTTTATGTCAGTTCTGACTGCGAGAACATAATTCAAGCACTCAGCGAATACACTGGCGAAGGGGGGCTTAAGGAAGCGTGGAAAGACCCAATTGACGTTTGCCGTTACGCTGCCATTGCCAATCTCGATCACGTTGACAATAGCCAATCATTTGTTACAACTCACGGGTCTGGAGGATACTAGTATGAAAAAACAAGCAACTAAAGCAGCGAAACGGGGACGACCCGCAAAGAAAACGATAATTATTGACGAGTCACCATGCAGCCTTGATAGCCTTATCGAGCAGCAAATTGATGATGACTTCATTGTTATGCGTGTCTGCAACAACCCAAGTTGGGTCATTGTTCGCATGGACGGACTGGCAGTTCCGGTAAAATGCCCATCTCGCCTATCAAACAAACTTGTTGGCAAACGCATTAAAGTATGCCTAGTATCTGCTGACCCCGAGGATTATTACGAATACGCATCATGACTGAATCACTAGAACTAGAGGACGAATCCCTTATTTACGCTGACAAAGAGCCAGACGTTAATGCGTTAACTGATGCGTATGATACTTGCCTGATTGATCTCGAATACTATTTTGAGTCTTGCTTGAGATCTTACAATGACCGTCGCAACATTTGGGATGGCAAGTCTGACGATCTTCGCAAGAACGGGGCAAATGCATTTCCGTGGCAAGGTGCTTCTGACCAAGAGGTTAACGTGGTTGGCGAGCGGATTGACATGTATGTGTCTTTGTTCGACCAAGCCCTTCAGCGCAGTCACATCAAGGCGTTCCCAACGTCCATGGCTTCAATGCCGCGAGCTTCTGTTGTATCGTCGTTCCTCAAGTGGATGCGATCAACCTATATTCCTGACTTCAAAAACCAAATGGAGTTGGGAGCAAACTATTTGCTAGAGAAGGGGATTATGGTATCCTATGTTGGATGGAAGCGAGAAAAAAGAACATATCTGCAACAAGTCACCATCGACCAAATTGCCCAACAATCCCCTGATCTAGCGAACCTTATTATTGATGGGAACGATGACGAGATGCTTCTTGGATTGATCCAGCAAGCGTTTCCAGACCTATCGAGCAAACGCTCCAAGAAGGCGATCCGTGATATGCGGAAGACTGGGATGGCTGAAATCCCGCTTCCTCGCCAAACCGTCGATTGCCCAATTGTTTATTCCTGCGCCCCGGATGGAGAGGTGATCTTCCCACCGTATGTATCCGACCCCCAACGCGCTCCATATATCTTCTGGCGCACGTTCTTGACGGCTCAGGAGCTTGAGAAGAAAGTGACCAATGAGGGCTGGGATCGAAAATGGGTCGATCACGCTATCTCCAATCTGCGCGGCAAAGACTCAATGTATCTCGATGGCGAGAGCGTAAAAACCGTCACTCGTTTGCCAATCACTGACGACAATGATCTTGTAATGGTTGTCTACGGCTACCAACGCCTGATCGACGAAGAGGATGGTTCCGAGGGCATCTATTGCACCGTGTTCCATCCCACTACTGATGGCTACGCAAAGCATGAGCTTCTCAATGGATACGATGACTACCCGTTCGTCGTGACGCGACTGGCCAATGACCAGAAGCGCATGTATGAAGTGCAGACGTTCTCAGACGTCCTGCGTGGCGCACAGATGCAAATCAAGACCGAGCGTGACAGTCGCATTGACCGCTCCTCATTGGCCACCTTACCACCGCTGATGCACCCTGCTGGTCGCCCACCATCCGACTGGGGTCCGGGTCGCCGTGTTCCTTATCGCCGCCTTGGGGAGATCGCGTGGGGGCCAATCCCACAAATGGACCAAGGTTCGGTGGAAGCCGAGATGTCCATGCGAGCGCAAGCAGATCGTGCTGTTGGACTTGATCTGTCCAATCCGCTTACTGCTGCCCGTCAACAATTTTACATTGGCAAGTTCCTCGATCATGTCCGTGATGTCTTGACGATGGCGTGGAAGCTATATCAACGCATGGGTCCAGACGAAGTGTTCTTCCAAGTAACTGGCAATCCAAATCCGCAGACGATGACCAAGGGCAGTCCTGACGAAAACTTCAGCATTACGGTGTCGTTTGACTCATTGACCACCGATCCTGAGACTGCCGAGACGCAACTCAAGAACATGGTTTCGCTTGTTCAGCTTGATCGCAATGGCGTTCTGGATGTCAATAAGCTACTTGAGTTCACCGCATCAAGCATCAACCCGATTTTTGCGGACTATGTGCTGCAACCAGTCGAGGAAGCGCAGCAAAAGGTCGCCAAGAACGTCACTGACGACCTTGCGAAGATCTTTGCTGGTATTGAGGTTCCTGCCCAGCCAAACGGCGCACAGATCGCCATGCAGATGGTTCAAGCCTACGTCCAGCAGCCAGACATCATGCAACGCGCTCAATCCGACGAAGCCTTTGGTGGTCGCCTTCAGAAATACATGGAGCAATACCAAATGATGATGATGCAAGCGCAGAACGCTGAAATCGGTCGCATTGGAACCGCCCCCGCCCAAATGGGAGGCGTGACAACTCAAGGAATGCAACAATGAGCGAGAAGCGATTCAAGAAGGTCGTCACCAACCCTGAAACGGGTCGCAAGAAAACTGTCAAGTATGGGCAGAAAGGTGCGACTATCTCTCCCGGCTCGGCCAAGGGCGATTCTTATTGCGCGCGCAGTGCCAAGATCAAGGGTGACTGGAAGTCTGATCCAAACTCACCGAATAGCCTGTCGCGCCGCAAATGGAAGTGCAGTGGAAGCAAATCAATGAAATAACCTTATGAAAAGCAAAACAAATGGCTGCGGCCACAAGGAAGAAAAAGAATACGGCAAGGGCAAAAAAGGAAAAGGATACGTCGAGATTGAAATCAAGATGGGTCGTATGCCGAAGAAGAAAGCTAAACGCAAGTAGTCCATGAAAAAGCCTAAAACAAAAGCAGCCAAGCAAGCTAAGATTGCAAAGGTCATGGGTGAATACAAGGCTGGAACACTACACGCCGGAGTTAATCCTAAAGGCCCAAAGAAAGCCACCCTAGCTAAGAGCCGCGCTCAAGCAACTGCAATTGCAATGAGCCAAGCAGGAATGTCTAAACGTAAATAACATATATGACTCCATTGCCAAAACCAACTATTCAGCAAGCAGTAGAATCGCTTTATGACCGCGACGAGTTCAAGGCGATTGTTCAATTCATCCGTGACGAGCGTGAGCGGTTCTTTACCGATCTCCGTCAATGCGTTGAGACTAATGAAGTTATGAAGATCGTTGGAAGCGTTTCTACGCTAGACGAGCTACTGTCGTTGCTTACGGTTGAAAACAGTTGACAGTTTTTTCAACTTAATGCTTTAATCCCTGTGCGCTGGTGAATGTCTGACCACTGTAATTAGCGTGTGTTTTGTGGGTTTGTGTCATACTGAGGTCGTAGGGTTTTCGTTTTCCCTACGACCTCTTTTTTGTGTCGATTCCCATACCTTACTAAATTGCTTGACATACTAATGATTATGGTGTTGATTCTTTTTGAACACGCACCGCCGAGCGTAAATGGCGTTCTAAACAAACATTATGAGTAATCCAGAAGCTACCGCCGAAGCTATTGAATCGGTGTCTAATTTGTCATTCGAGGAGCTTGTAGCTCAACGTGTGGCCCGCCAAACCTCTCCAGAGGAAGAGCCTGAAGAAGAGTCCGAGGAATCTGCTGAAGCTGACGAAGAACCTGCTAGTCTAGAAGACGAGGAATCGCCAGAATTGGAAGAAGAACCCGAAGATGAATCCGAGGAGGAAGCCGAAGAAGAGTCCGAAATTGACCTGCTGTCTCTTACGACTGAGCAGATTCAATCTTTAGCCAAAAAGGGGAAAAGCCGATTGCTGCAACGCATTGGTGAGCTAACCGCTCAGAAAAAAGCCTTGGAGGAGAAGATTCAATCGCAACCTCAGTCGCAAGCCAAAGTTGTTCCTCAAGACGAAAATCCTTTCCGCGAAGTTGCTTCATTTGAAGCCCTCAAAGGAAAGTATGACGAGCTTGAACGGACGCTTGAAACGACTGATGAAATCCTAGAGGAACATGAAGATTATGGTCCTGACGATATCATCGTAGTTGGCGACAAAGAGTTCAGCAAAAAGCAAATTCGGAAAGCAAACCGAAATGCCCGCGAAGCACTGACCAAATACATTCCCGCCCAGCAACAGCATCTTATTAAGATCGCCCAGTATGAGGAAATGTCCAAGCAGTATTCAGAGGCAGCTAAGAGCGAAGTCCCCGAAATCCAAGACGAAGAGTCCGAGATCGGGAAGAGCTACAAGGCACTGGTGTCGGACCCGTTGATCGACCGCATTAAAGCGCAAGTTCCAGAAATCGGATTCCAAATTGAATATATCTTGGCTCACGCCGCTCGTTCCCTTTACGGAAACAAGAAGATCAAGACGCAATCAGCGATGGGAAGTAAGTTGAAGGTAAATCCATCTTCGACCCCATATGGTGCTGGTGCAGCGAAGTCTTCTTCCCCCGCAAAGGCTAAGGTAGGAGATGCGTATAACCGCTTTGAAAGAAGTGGTAGCCCGGAAGAATGGATTGCTGCCAGAATCGCTAAATTCAAATAACTTCTAAATATCAAATATCATGCCAATTAGTGCTACCTATCAACCAAATGCGCCCCAAGCCAAGACTGGCAAGGGTTCCGCAATCGCCAACCGTGAGGATCTCAGCAACGAACTTGCTATCCTTGCTCCAGAAGAAACCCCAATCCTGTCGCTTTGCTCCAAAGGCAAGGCAGCATCGACGTTCACCGAGTGGACTGTTGATTCCCTCGCATCCCCAGTTACGACGGGTATCTCCGAAGGTTCCGACGTCACCTCGTTCAGCGACAAGTTTGCTGACCGCGCTCGTCTGGGTAACTACATCCAACTGATGCGCCGGGATTACCTCGTGTCGAACCTGCAACAAGCTGTTACCAGCGTTGGTCCTGCCAATGTTGCTCAAGCTGAAGCAAAGTCGATGCGTGAAATCAAGCGTGACATCGAGGCTACTATCGCTTCCGACAACGAAATGACTGTCGAAAATGGTGCTGGCACTCCTTACGGTATGCGCGGCCTTGGCAAGTGGATTCAAGCCACCGCCCAAGCCACCAACGCTGTTCCTGCTGACTATCGCACCCCTTCCGGTTCGATCCTTGCCACCACTGTTACTGAATCGACCTTCAACACCATGTTGGGTTCGATCTTCAGCAAGAATGGTGAAATGAACAGCCTGACGCTCGTTGCCAACACGGCTCTTCGCCAAGTTATCAGCGGCTTCACCCGCGCTCAACCTGCGAGTGCTGGCGTCACCTATCATGTCAATCAAGACGCGACCAGCAAAGCAATCACGCTTTCGGTCAACCTCTATGATTCCGACTTTGGTATCGTGAAGATTATCAACGGCAACCCAAGCTGTATGCCAACCGGATCGACCAATGTTGGTTACGTCCTGAACCCTAAGTATCTTGGTTTCAACACCTTGATCCCAATGGGCGGCACTCGTCTTGAGAACCAAGGCGGTGGCGAACGTGGCTACGTTGATGTTGCTGGCACTCTCTGTGTCAAGCATCCGCAAGCACACGGCAAGATTGCTTACTAATCAAATCAAATAAGAAAGAAATAATAATATGCCTCAACTATCTAATCAAGAATCGCGTGGGTTTACTCACTATTTCCGCCTGAATGCCACGGACCTTGTTGCTGCTGGAACGTCTGCCAAAGTTATTGGTGTAGTTCCTCGCGGCGGTATTGTCACCAATGCAGCAGTAACTGTCCTTACGGCTATCGCAGGCGCATCTGATATTACCATCACCCTTGGTGTCACGGGAACTGCCGCAGGTTTTGTTGCGTCAACTGACCTTGACGCTCTTGTAGCAACTGCCTACAACAGTGGGACGTTGCTAGACACTGAGCCGGGTTATGTCAACAACACCACCTCGCCAGTCAGCATTATTGCTACCCTTGGCGGGACGGTGGCTAGCATCACTGCTGGTGAAATTATCTTGGGTCTTACCATCCTTGATCCGTTTGCCATTGCATTGAATGCCTAAATCCTAATCGGGAAGGGGTGGCTTAAAACGTCGCCCCTTCCCTTTTCTTGCCAATGATTTGCGACGACGCTATTACTGACGCTCTGGTTAAAGAGTTATGCTCTGGACGAAAGTTCAAAGAAGCACTCCAGAACAAGCGCGAGATCGAAGCCGCTGCTGAAGCAAGAGCCATGAGGGAAGCCAAGTCCACGTTGGGTAAACCAATCGGGGCTATCCCTCAATACGAGTATCTAAACATCGCAACCAAATACGGTTCCGAATGCTGGGATGATCGTTCATTTGTCCGTGACTTTTTCAAGTCCCAGTCACACCTGAGGGCAGGAAACATTTAATATGCAAACCAAGACATACGCTGAATTGTTTGCGCTTATCCAAGCACTTTGCGGAGTGGTGTTTGCATCTATTGAGACTCCCCGAATCAAGGCTTTAATCAACCGTCGCGCCTTGCGAGCATATCGTTCCAGCAACTACTGGACAAGATTTCTAAAGATTGGTGAGGAACGCGCTGTTGCCAGTTCTGTAATTCCATACTCTGAAGGTAGCCTTTCTTCAATTGACACGTTTCTGCGTGTTTATAAGCAAGCCCCATACATCGCGTCTTCCGTCCAAGAGTATGACATTATGGTTACGTCCGCTGGAGCAACGCTTGTCTGCGGTGATTTGAATCCTTCCGAGGCATACGTTACATACAAGGCGCAACTTGTTGATACTTATGGAGATGGTAGTGGGGAAC
>Ga0209354_10001061_pt1 | contig 12234 bp, 8 predicted proteins | sample LauGreSpBDMM15DD_2_FD_187562 | JGI IMG/M metagenome (GOLD analysis project Ga0209354, IMG submission 187562) | Freshwater lake microbial communities from Lake Michigan, USA - Sp13.BD.MM15.DD (SPAdes) (version 2) | ecosystem: Environmental > Aquatic > Freshwater > Lake | place: Lake Michigan, USA...
GAAGTAATGTCCGGCCGGCACGATGATTCCTTCCGGCGGCATAAAGTCGTAGATACGGTTGAATTGTTGTGAAGCAGCAGTATAGATATCGTGCTTCACGCCGCCAATAGTCTCCATACTGTGCAGAATACCCTGCTCTTCCAGCAATTCCGGTGCATCTTGCGGGATGGCTTCCCCGTTGATGTAAATTACCTTGTCGACATACCGTACATGGTCGCCTGGCAAACCAATCACGCGCTTGATGAAATAGTTGGGATCATGCGGCGGAATGAATACCATGATGTCGCCGCGCTTGGGTTCGTCAACCTCAATGATCCTGGTACCAAGTACGGGCAACCTGACTCCATAGGAATATTTGCTTACCACGATGAAATCACCGACATTCAATGTTGGGATCATCGAACCGGTCGGAATCTGGAAGGGTTCAAACAGGAACGAGCGCAGCACCAGCACACCGAACAGGATCGGAAAAAAGGATTTGGCATATTCCACCGGCAATGGTTCACGATACAGCCGGAAGGCCTGCTGCAACACCTTGTGTTTTGCCTCATCCCGATCAGCCGCACCAGGCGCTGCAGGAGTTCCGTTCTCATCAAGCGAGGCATAGTAGCTTTGGAACTCATCAATGCTGGTTTTGCTTGCCTGCAGGAACGTTTCAACCCGGTTTGAACGGGTACGGAACAGAAACAGCCTGTCAAATAGCCAGACCAGGCCTGTTACGGCAGACAAGACAAGCAGAACCAGGGAAAAATCAATATTCATCTTTTTTAATCTGACTAAAGTTTGAAAAACCGGACTGTGATTTACTTGTCAACCTTGAGAATCGCCAGGAATGCTTCCTGTGGCACTTCTACGGAGCCTACTTGTTTCATGCGTTTCTTGCCGGCTTTCTGTTTTTCCAGCAGTTTGCGCTTCCTGCTCACGTCACCACCATAGCATTTCGCGATAACGTTCTTGCGTAGCGCCTTCACAGTTGAGCGTGCAACGATTTGGCCACCGATAGCCGCTTGAATGGCGACATCAAACATCTGGCGCGGGATCAGTTCCTGCATCTTTTCTACCAAGCCCCTGCCCTTGCTCTGGGCCAGGTCACGATGCACGATGAGGGCCAGCGCATCGACCGGATCACCGTTGATCAGCACATCCAACCTCACAAGATTGGCAGGCTGGAACCTGATGAAATGATAATCAAGAGAAGCATAACCACGGCTGACCGACTTCAGTCGATCGAAGAAGTCGAGCACGACTTCGTTCATCGGTAATTCGTAGCTGATGGCAACCTGGTTGCCGACAAATTGCATGTCTTTCTGCACACCGCGTTTTTCAACGCAAAGCGTCAACACGCTGCCGACATATTCCTGTGGCACCAGTATGTTGGCGATGACGATAGGCTCGCGCATTTCCTCGATATTGCCCATCGGCGGCAAACGGGAGGGGCTGTCCACCTTCAATACTTCGCCACCGCGGGTGACAATTTCATAGACCACGGTGGGAGCCGAGGTAATCAGGTCGAGGTTGTATTCGCGTTCGAGACGCTCCTGCACGATCTCCATGTGCAGCATGCCGAGAAAGCCGCAACGGAAACCGATACCCAGTGCATCGGAATTTTCAGGTTCGTAAATCAGTGCGGCATCGTTGAGTGTGAGTTTTTCCAACGCATCACGGAAGGCTTCGTAGTCATCCGCCGACACCGGGAACAAGCCGGCGTAGACCTGGGCCTGCACTTTCTTGAAGCCTGGCAGTGCCGCCACATCAGGCGTTTTGGCATGCGTGATCGTGTCACCTACCGGCGCACCCTGGATTTCCTTGATGCCCGCTTCAATGAAACCTACTTCACCGGCTTTCAGTTCATTCTGGGTAACGCGCTTCGGAGTGAAAATGCCCACGTTGTCGACCGTATGCACCTTGCCGGTAGAAAGCGCGATGATCTTGTCGCCCTTGCGGATGGTGCCCTGGCGCACACGGACCAGCGAAACCACACCAAGGTAATTGTCGAACCAGGAATCGATGATCAATGCCTGCAACTTGGCATCCACATCACCGGCAGGCGCAGGAATATCGCGGATCAGCCGCTCGAGTACATCCGGCACGCCCATGCCGCTCTTGGCACTGGTCTGCACTGCATTGGTAGCATCAATGCCGATGATCTCTTCGATTTCCTTTTTGACGCGATCAGGCTCGGCCTGGGGCAGATCCATCTTGTTAAGGATGGGAATCACTTCCAGTCCCTGTTCAATGGCGGTGTAGCAGTTGGCCACTGACTGAGCTTCCACACCCTGTGCGGCATCGACAATCAAGAGTGCACCTTCACAAGCCGCCAGCGAGCGCGACACTTCATAGCTGAAGTCCACGTGACCGGGCGTATCGATGAAATTGAGCTGATAGATCTTGCCGTCCTGGGCCTTGTAATCAAGGGTTACAGAACGGGCTTTGATGGTGATACCGCGCTCGCGCTCGATGTCCATCGAGTCGAGTACCTGATTTTCCATTTCGCGCTCAGACAGACCACCGCATAGCTGGATAATGCGATCGGCTAGCGTGGATTTGCCATGGTCGATATGGGCAATGATGGAAAAGTTGCGTATGTGGCTGAGATCACTCACGGATTACTGACACCCTGACTACGTAAAAAAGCGCGCAAGTGTACCTCACTATGCTCCGGCCTGCCATTAGGCCCTTGTTGATTTACAAGGAAAATCAGTTTGTTGCATTCCTTATTCGACGATTCTCAGGGTAAAGAAGGTTTGCGCTTCCCCGCGTGCGACCAAGATCGGGATCGCCTTGTTTGCCGGCAGCTCCTGAACCACCCTGTTCAGCTCATCAACAGTCCCGATTTCAACATTGTCCAGAGTAATAATGACGTCCCCTTCCTGGATTCCAGCCTCAGCTGCAGCGCCCAAGGCTGCTACCACCATTACGCCCTGATTGATGGCCAGAAAGGTTTTCTCCTCAGGCTCCAGTGCACGCACGCTTAACCCGATCCGGTTAGGCAGGATCTCTTCCGGCACCACTGCAAGCTCGGGGCTCTCAAGGGTTCCCAACGTCAAGGCCAATGTCTGCTCCTCCCCATTCCGGATCAGATCCATGGAAATCACTGTTTCTGGCAGCAACAAGCCAACGAAATAAGGAAGATCAGCACTTGTGCGGATACGTTGCCCGTCGACAGCCACCACAATGTCACCTGCGCGCAGGCCAGCAGTCTCGGCAGGGCTGCCCTCAATGACCCTGTTGATCAAAGCGCCATGAGGGGTGTCCAGATTGAAGGCTTCTGCCAGGCTGGGACTTACGTCTTCATAGCCCACCCCCAGCCAGCCGCGCTCGACGCTGCCGTGATCCTGCAGTTGGGCAATCACGTTGCTGGCGACATCCACCGGAATGGCGAAAGAGAGACCGATTGAACCGCCTGAATTGGTGAATATCTGGGAATTAATGCCAACCACTTCACCCGCCAGGTTAAGCAAGGGTCCACCGGAATGTCCCGGATTGATGGCGACATCGGTCTGGATGTACGACACATAGTTCCTGCCCTCGGTAGGAAGGCTGCGCCCCATGTAGCTGATGATGCCGGCCGCGACCGAGTATTGCAGACCGAAGGGAGAACCGATTGCCAGCACCCATTCACCGACTTTCAGTTTCGCCGAAGATCCCATCTTGACGACTGGCAAGCCTGTCGCATCAATTTTCAGCAGCGCCAGATCCGAATTGGCATCAGATCCCACCAGCGTTGCGTCAAACTCGCTCTGGTCGTTCAGTGTAATGGTGATCGTATCGGCACCATCGACCACATGGTGGTTGGTTACGATATAGCCATCTTCGGAAAAAATGAAACCGGAGCCACTTGCGCCACTTTCAAGATCCTCCTCCGGTGGTGGGGGCAACTCCAGATCAGGTGCACTTTCACCATAAAAATAGCGGAGAAACTCTTCGAGGTTTTGCTGTTGTTCAGCATCACTGTCTTCAAGGGTTCTTGTAGTGCTTACATGCACGATGGCTGGCACGTTCTGCTCTACGAGCACCGTAAAATCCGGCAGACTCTGGGCTTGTACCAAGCTGACATTGCACAGGCATGCCAGGAGTAGAACCATCACACCGTTCACAAAAGACTTCATCACTCACTCCCAACAGAGGTTGCAGCGCTAGCTGCGATTGTATTCGTTTGGCCTGATGCCGGCGTTGCATTCGTTGCAGTCACGACTTTCAGGCTGGCGCCGGTGCTGCGGCTTCTCATCGCAACGCGGGATATCAGTACACCGGCACACAAACCTGACAGTGCACTGAGTCCTGCCATCGTATCCTGAAGTTCAAGCAGGTCGGCCACGGTGGTTGCAACCAACAGGCAACCCAGCGGCAGCAGATAGAACCACGCTACCAGCGACAACAGTTGCCCGGGCTCCATACTCAATTGAACACGGCTACCTGCTTGCAGGCTGTCGAGATCCACGCGAGCGGCGACATCACGCGCTGACAAGCACAACAGGTCTTGTTCACGGGACAATAGATACTGGCCACAACCGGATTTGAGACTGCATCCGGTACAAGTAGAGAGGCGTTCGGTCTTAAGCTGAATGGTTCCTGCGTCCAGCCTGACTACGGTAGCAGTTTCAGACAGCATCCGCAGGTATTCCGGGCAGTAGATAATAGATGGCGCGCATGGCGCCATCTTACCAAGGTTGGACGAAACTTATAAAGGCGAGGTTGGAATCAGCTCACTCAGACGATTGGTTCTGTAGAGTCGAGTCCTGCTGGACAGGAAAGGTATACGCCTCTCCACCGAAAGATTGCAGTGGAGAACCTGAATATAGCTGTACTGCACGTTGAATCCTTTCACGGGCGGCAGCATCCATACTGACCGTACGGGTAAGTTCGGAATTCGTGTAATCACCACCAAGTTCAGGGAGTGAGCTGGAATTGTCTGCCACCATGCTGCTGGCACCAGTCGCGTCCTGATCTCTGATGGACATCTCGACCTGGGAGGCACCGTACAACACAGTAAAGGTCACAGAAGCAGCAACCGCCACCTGGCCCACTTTGCGGAGCAAACCACCAAATTTTCTTTGATAAGGGATGTTCAAGGGCTGATTTTCTTCAGCAAGCCTGGCTTGAATACCAGAGAGCAGATTCACGCCAGGGTTACTGTGCACTTCCTGTTTCAGACTGGCACTAACCAAATGATAACGGCGCCAAGCATCCTGGACAGTCCGCGAATCAGCGGAAGAAACGTCGGCCATGGACCTGAGTACCCGGCGCAGCTCCAGTTCGGAGGCCTCGCCATCCATCAACGCTGAAACGGATTCCAGCAAGGCGGAATTTTTACTGTCGCTGCTGGCTTCATTAATCATTTCATTCACAGCCGAAACACTAACGCCTTGATTTTTAGAATTTTCTTCTCGCATTAAAGCTCGCTCACCGGATCAATTGAACACAGTCCTGGGTATTTACAATTCCAAACTACGTATCGCTCATTCATACAGACAACGGGTAAGCCGGAAAATTCCATGATGTTTAAAAATTATCGTGGCGGGGCCTTTGCTGCATTCAATCCACTATTAATTAATTCTCTATCCAATCAATTCTCTATCCAATCAATTCTCTATCCGATCAATTCTCTGTCAATCCTCTATCAAAGGCCGGATTTTCGCATCAATGGCCTCCCTCGCGCGGAAAATCCGGGAACGAACCGTCCCAACCGGACAACCCATGATTTCGGTGATTTCCTCATAACTGAGACCGCTGAACTCCCTGAGGGTAAAGGCAGTCCTCAGATCCTCAGGCAAGTCGGCTATGGCCTGATCAATGGCAGCTTTCAATTCATCCCGGCGATGATTTGCCTCCGGAGTGTCTATATCCGACAGGGCAACCTGGGCGTCAACATTTTCAGCATCATCCACATCGATATCAATATCCGGGGGCCGGCGTCCTTTGGACACCAGATAATTGTTGGCCGTGTTAATCGCAATCCGGTACAGCCAGGTATAAAAGGCACTCTCGCCCCGAAAAGAACCCAACGCGCGGTAGGCCTTGATAAAAGCTTCCTGTGCGACATCCTCCGCCTCATGCGGATCACGGATGAAACGCCCGATCAACCCCAGCAAACGGTGTTGATAGCGTAGCACAAGCAAATCAAAGGCGTGTTTTTCACCTTTGAATACCCGCTGCACCAATTGTTCATCTGAATCTTTGTTGTTTTCGCTTGCCAACTTGCTGGCCCCGTTCTGTGTACTGCCAGAGCTCACTGACGCAGCCAATCCCCGATTAGGAGCTTTGACAACAACAGCGTCTGAAAATTCCAATGGATTGTAACTTACCGGATAGAATAGTGTCCTTGAGATTGCTGCATTGACCGGAAGCCTGCCCGCATGACCCCTCACGCTTCAAGAAACAAATTCCGCCGCACCGATGTGCTTGTAATCGGCGGTGGCGCCGCCGGTTTGACACTGGCCTTGCGCATAGCCGACCAAGCAAGCGTCACCATTCTGGCCAAGAGTTCCCTGAAGCAAGGTTCTACCTATTACGCACAGGGTGGCATTGCTGCAGTACTGGACAGTGAAGACAGCCTGGAATCCCATATAGAAGATACTCTTGTAGCAGGGGCAGGTCTCTGTCACCGCGACATGGTCGAATATACCGTAGGCCGCGGCAGGGAAAGCATTGAATGGCTGCTCAAACAAGGTGTTGCCTTCACCAAAGAGCAACATGGCGCACAAACAACAACCCCTTACCATCTAAGCAAGGAAGGCGGACACAGCCGTCGTCGCGTCATCCACGCGGCAGATGCCACTGGTAAAGCCGTGTTTGAAAGCCTGGTAGCCCAGGCCCTGCAACATCCCAACATCCGCTTCGCAACCAATAGTGTTGCGGTTGACCTGATTACCGGCCCGAAGCTGGGCTTGAATACTCCAGGCTGTGTGGGCGCCTATGTCCTGGATGAAGACAAGGGTGAAGTGCTTACCTATTCGGCCCGCTTTACGGTGATTGCCACCGGAGGCGCCAGCAAGGCCTACCTCTACACCTCCAATCCGGACAGCGCGAGTGGCGATGGCATCGCCATGGCCTGGCGCGCCGGTTGCAGGGTAGCAAACATGGAATTCAACCAGTTCCATCCAACTTGCTTGTATCACCCCAAGGATCGCAACTTCCTGATAACAGAAGCCTTGCGCGGAGAAGGTGCCTTGTTGCGCCTGCCCAACGGACAGCGCTTCATGCAGAATTATCATGAACTGGCTGAACTGGCACCGCGTGACGTAGTTGCACTCGCCATTGATGCAGAAATGAAGCGAACCGGCTGTGATTGCGTGTATCTCGACATCACGCACAAACCCCGTGCCTTTATCCTGGAACATTTTCCCACCATACATGCGCGCTGCCTAAAGGTCGGCATTGATATCTGCACGCAGCAGATTCCAGTCGTCCCTGCAGCGCATTACAGTTGTGGCGGAGTGATGGTGAATCGGGATGGACTTACTGATTTGCCCAATCTTTATGCGATTGGCGAAACGTCTTTTACCGGTCTGCACGGAGCTAACCGCTTGGCCAGCAATTCGATGCTGGAATGCTTCGTGTTTGCGTTCTCGGCTGCCGAACATATCAACGCCAGACTGGCAGGAACCTCCTTCACATTACCGTTACCGGTCTGGGATGAAAGCCAGGTAACCAATTCAGATGAAGACGTGGTGATCACCCACAATTGGGACGAGATCCGGCGTTTCATGTGGGATTATGTCGGTATCGTGCGTACTTCAAAGCGCTTGCAACGCGCCCAGCACAGGATTGCCCTGTTGCAACAGGAAATTCACGATTATTACAGTAATTACCGCATCACCACGCCTTTGCTGGAGCTGCGCAACCTGGCGATGGTGGCTGAACTGATCATCAATTCGGCACTCCTGAGGAAGGAAAGTCGCGGCTTGCACTACAGCCTGGATTATCCGGATTTGCTGCCTGAAGCCAGGGACACCATCCTGACTCCACCAGCTTTCCCCCAACCGGAAGACAGCAGTTCCAAGTGAAGCGCCAGGCATCAAATTCCGGCTGATCCCTGATTGGAGGAGATATTCTTGTCAAGGATCAGGTTAATTATCCGTTGTAGCTTCCCGGCAGGAGCAGGCTCCCTGCGCATGAACCACAAAAACAAATCCTGATCTTCTTCTTGCAGCAACTCCTGATACAGGGCAAGGTCAGCCTCATCCAGCTGGCGCAATTGATCGCGGGCAAAAGGCACCAGCAACAAATCGAGTTCAAGCATGCCTCTGCGGCTATGCCAGTACAGGCGTTTGAGATCTTCTTCGCTGAACTTCATTTTGGATTCCATGCGGAACGAGGCCTATAATTCGCAGAACTTGATTAATAACATTTCCAGGGCTCCATTCTACCCTCAACTTCCGAACGGATTCCCAGGCAAACCAATGCAAAGTTTTTATCTTGATCCCAGCCATTTCGAACGCATTTCTGTCAGTGGCAGTGACGCAGAGCGTTTCCTGCAAGGACAAGTCACGTGCGATGTCGCGGCACTGGACGAAAACACATTCACCTATGGTGCTGTTTGTACCAACAAAGGCCGCGTGATCACGCCTTTCCTGCTCGGCAAGCATGGAGATGGGTTCCAGCTGGTTTTCGGCAAGGATTTGGGCAAGCTGTTCATGACAGCATTGAAAAAATTCCTTCCCTTCTACAAGTGCAAAATGGAACTGTTGGATGCCTCTCATTCCTGTATCGGACTAGCCGGACCAGAATCTGCAGGCATATTACAGGCCCAGCAACTGCCAATGCCTACCACCGGCTCGCTCACCCCGTTTGATGGAGGGTGGATTGCCATGTTGTCACTTGAGCCGCTTCAATTTCTCGTCTGTCCGGATGTTTCCGGTACAGCGCTGCAGCAAGCTGACATGAAGACGCTGGAGCGTGATGACGGCACCCGCTGGCAGGCTCAGCTCATGCAGCATGGACACTTCCCATTTTCCGTTGCTGACAGTGAACATTACACCGCCCAGGACCTGCACTACGATCGCAAGGGCTATGTCAGCTTTACCAAGGGCTGTTACACCGGCCAGGAAATCGTTGCCCGTATGCACTATCGCGGCAAGATCAAGAAACAGTTTTATCTGGTCAAACTCCCCTCCTCGGCTGAGCTGCACGACCCGGTGGAAGTCACTCTCATCGACGATTCTGGCGCTGAGCGGGCCCACTGCATCAAAATTGTGCGTTTGGATGCCCATGATTGCCTGGGACTTGCCGAACTACCGCTGGAATTGGCTGAGCAACAGACCACCCTGACCACCAGGGAAGGTACACGAGCAGAGTTGGCACCATTCTGAGGCAACTCAGCACATGTGTCCGCCCAGCCAGCCCTGTCCGTCCTTTTGGGGCGATAATATCAATATCGCATTAAGACCCTGTTCTTATTAGGCAATTCTGGACGATCCGCGCTTATAGGATTATTCTGGATCAGATGTGTTTTTGTTTCTGGAATGATGCTGAAACACACGATCCCAAGCCTGATTCACAGAGACGACTCCATGCGCATGCGGAAAAAATTTTACGGTCGCAACAGCCTTCCCGTAATCACCCTGCTTTCTTGCCTGACGCTCCCCGTGTCTGCACAGACCGCCGAGGCCATTGGCGTGGTGCTTGTGACCAAAGGACGAGTCGAAGCCCATAGCGCTGACGGCAGCGTGCGTATCCTGAGTCGACGTTCCGAGATTTTCGAAAATGACACAATTGTCGTCGGTAACGATGGTCTCGCCCAAGTACGCATGGTGGATGACGCCAGGATCTCGTTTAAGCCCAACACACAATTCACTTTCAACGAGTATGAATTCGACAACAACGCAGCGACTGCTGACAGCGCTGTCATGTCGATGGTGCGCGGTGGCTTCAGAACGATCTCTGGCACTATCGGCGATGAAGATCAGGATCAATACCGCATTGATACTCCCTTGGCCAGTATCGGTATTCGCGGCACTACGCACGAAGGGAGTCTTGTCGAGGAAGCTCCAGAGGATCCGGCAGATCCGGATTCCCTGGTGCTTTACACCGGTGTAAGCGATGGTGGTACCACCATAAGCAACAATGATGGGACTATCAATACCGGTGTGGATGCCGATTTTGACTATAGCAAAACTACAGATGGCTCTCCTCCCGAAGGCTTGCTGGAACAACCGGATGCCCTGAAAAATTTTGATGTAACTCCTGCTCTCGAAGAAGATGAAGACGATGAGTCGGATCAGGCCGACAACGAAGAAGACAGTGCTGCGGATGACGAGGACGGTGGCGATACCGCTGAAGACGAGAATGACGCAGAAGAAGATGGCGATACTGCCGCTGCAGATGACAACGCAGGTGACGATAACAATGACAATGCTGGCGCCCAGAACGCCAACAATGACGATGATGATGGCGCGACGTTAAATGTTCTGGGGACAGGCAATACGGGTGGCAATAATGACACACCGTCGCCATCTCCAACGCCACCACCTTCAGCACCATTATTGGCCGTTGCTGCAACTACCAACAATAATAACGCCGGTACCCAAGTTACCGGGGGAGCGCCGCTGCCAGGCGGCAATGTTGATGCAGCCATTAACCCTGTCGTCAATACGCGTCAGCCGCAAGAATTGATAGTTGCTGGAACACCTCAACCGGCGCCAACACCTGTGCCTGCTCCTACGCCAGTTCCTGCGCCAGTTCCTACGCCTGTGCCTGCCCCTGCACCTGTGCCAGCACCAATACCAGCTCCTGTTCCTGAGCCAGCTCCAACGCCGACTCCAACGCCAGTACCGGTACCTGCACCAGAACCTGCTCCGGTACCTGCACCTGCACCAGTTCCTGTTCCTGTTCCTGTTCCGGCACCTGAACCTGCTCCAACACCTGCACCCGTGCCTGTTCCAGTGCCAGCACCCGTACCTGCTCCCGTGCCTGCTCCCGTGCCTGCGCCTGAACCGACTCCAACACCCGCGCCTGTACCAACGCCGACTCCGACTCCGACTCCGACTCCGACTCCGACTCCGACTCCGACTCCGACACCGACACCGACACCGACACCAACAGTTGTGCCAGTTTTGTCAGGAACTGATTTGACAAATATTGGTAATGACGGCCGTATCGGCTTGACTCTCTCACGCACGTTCAACCCAGGTGTCATTTATACCGGCAACATGAGCTTGCTTTCTGGCACTGGTATACAAAGCCTCGTAGTCAATAACTCAGCTTCCCCACGAACGGTGGACTCAACTCCACCCTATATTTTCCGCAATGAGTCCGCTGTTACTTCATTGGCGAATGGAATCGATAGCTATTATGAAGACACTACCTTCGATGTGATCTGGGGTATATGGGGTAGCCCGACCCAGGCATTGAAGAAATATACTGACATCAGCAATGACTCAGTGTTCATTGCAGTTGCCCAACCGCTTTACTGGGGTTCAGTCACACCGACACCTGCCATGCCAATTACTGGCACCGCTTATTACCGTTCCTTCGGGCGCGTTAACGGCACGTCCAGCCTGGGGGGGCTGTACGAATTCGATGCCCAATTCAATGTCGACTTCAGCAGCCCGACGTTAAGTGGTGATATGTTCCTTTGTATTGACGCCCAGGCCGGATGTAACTCCGCCTCGGCGCAAGACTGGGAATTCTCCTTTACCGGAAATATTGTTGATGGTGTATTCACAGGAGCACCAGGTTCCGGTTTTATCAATGATGCCAGTGCCACGATAACAGGTGCTATCAACGGAATTTTCACAGGAACGAATGCAGAAGCGTTTGCCGGCGGCTTCAATCTCAGTGCAGAGGGCGCAACCGTAGAGGGCCTCTTCCTGTTGGAACAGGAGAAGCGTTTTGACAACAGCCTGGCTCAGTTGCTTGATTCAAACAGTTTCCTGGTCCAGGAAAGTTACGCGCGCAATCTGGAGGGCTGGGGCACCGACAATGATGGAAGTTCCTCTGACCTGCTCTTCGTCGACGCGATTAACCGCTATGTCTATCGTCCAAGTCAGGTCGCGGGCAGCACGGTCGCCATCACGTCCTATACCAATTTTTACGATTCTTACCCGGTCTCCTGGGAGCGCTGGACTGGCCCACTGGTCCAGTTAAGCAACAACCTGCACACAGGTCTGGAAGCAGGAGCATGCACAGACAACAGTTATTGTGCAGATGGCTACCTTCAAGATCAAAATCATTTGGCCTTCTACTCCATTTTTGAAAAGTCGACTTTCGACTACACACCAAACCTGCGCGCCC
>Ga0209354_10001062_pt1 | contig 12229 bp, 11 predicted proteins | sample LauGreSpBDMM15DD_2_FD_187562 | JGI IMG/M metagenome (GOLD analysis project Ga0209354, IMG submission 187562) | Freshwater lake microbial communities from Lake Michigan, USA - Sp13.BD.MM15.DD (SPAdes) (version 2) | ecosystem: Environmental > Aquatic > Freshwater > Lake | place: Lake Michigan...
CACCCCCCCCCTTTTCTCGAAAAGATTTGCGCCGTCCGCAAAACAACTTAAAAAGAACCCAAAAAAAATCCCCGAACCCTTTTCCAAAAACCAAAATAAACGAGTGTAATAGAATACGATGCCAGCGATACGCTATGAAAATGTACCAGTCTCTATGCCGCGACTTGATGCTGCGGGCAAAAAATATCTTGCGCCCGCAAACAGTGTGTCAATCGCTCATGGCGCGAAATTAAATCCTTATAGAACTTTTGCGGCAAACTCTTTGCCTGAAATGCGAATCGCTGGCAGCACCGACACTAAAATAACCATAGCGTTTCCAATGTGCAACAAGTTCGCCAGCGACAACGCTTCTTTTGATTCATACAATTTCGGATCAGGCGTTTTCGCGAATCTTACAGGAACAGGCAATGCAGATATCACAATCGGCGGCAGAATATTCAGTGGATGCTATCTTGATCAGTTGTCTATAGATATCGCGCCATTTCAAGCAGCAGCAATGTCAACTTCGTTCACTTGCACAAATCCGCCAACAGGTTTGGCAATGATTTCGGGGCAAGCTACAGGAGAAAGCGGTATGAATAGTAAATTCGCATACGGTCATTTCGCGGCAATTTCGGGGGCAGATAATTATTCAGACAACATTCACTCCAGCATTTCTTTCTCTCTTGATTTAAAAAGAAGCTACTCTTACGCCATCTCCAAAAGAAACTCTCACAGGGTCTTTCTGGATGAAGCTTCAAAGCAACTACAAATCAAATCAACAAACATAAAAACATTTATCAACGAGTCTGGAGCAAATTCTTCTTTTTCTATTGATTTAAAAAACGAATCTGGACAGCTCATTTTGCCGTCAGGAACATTGTCCGTTTCTTCTCGCGGAAGATTAACCGCTCAAAACCTCACAGTATCGCCACCAAATATTTTAACGGCAGATGTCACTATTGACGAAATCTTAATATAAACAAGTGTAATTAACACAGATGCCCAAAAAAAGATTCAACAACGCTGATTCGGTTGATATTCGCCTGACTCCATCGAGCAAAATCAAAATAAAAAAAAGAAATTTCAAACTTACCCCGAAACAAATCAAGCTTTTGGGTATAATCTTAGATCCCGAAAACAAAATCATCTTTATATCTGGAGCGGCGGGAACTTCAAAGACTTACATGGCTCTTTGCGCTGCAATTGAGATGATGTCGGAAGACTCCGAAAAAGAGCTTATTTATATTCGTAGTATCATTGAAAGCGCAGATAAAGGACTCGGCAGTTTGCCAGGAGATATTTCTGAGAAATTTGATCCGTTTTTGATGCCGCTATACGATAAGCTCGAAGAAATCGCAGCGCCTCAAGATGTGGCACATCTTAAATCGATTGGACGAATCAGCGCAATACCCGTGAACTTTTTGCGCGGTGCAAGCTGGACTAACAAGATTATCGTCGCAGACGAATCTCAAAACTTCTCCATCAAAGAACTTATTACATTGATTACAAGAATCGGTGAAGGCTCGAAGATTATTATTTGCGGCGATAGTACGCAAAGCGATATTGGAAAATGCAGATCTGGATTTATGCCTATGATGCATACATTCAGCGATGAAGAAAGCAAAAGCAGAGGCATTCAGACATTCGCTTTTACTCAAGAAGATATTGTTCGCAGCGAAATCTTAAAATTCATTGTCAAAAAGCTTGAGCAAGCAGATTTCCAAGTGTAATTAAATACGACAGGGCTTCGCAACGCTCGCAGCGAAATGCAGATAAACAGAGGCGATCCCCCTGTTTTTTCGTGCTTATTTTTATATTGATTTTTTGCGTTAAAAGTCATACTATTTAGCATGAGCATTTCTTACTGTCCCGATTGTGGGAAGAAGCATGAATATAATTTTGCGAAGCCGAACTTCTGTTCGAGCTGCGGTTTGTCTTTTGGAACATCTAAGCCGAAAACGATCAACAAAGTCTCTGCCAAAGAAGACGCAGAAGACTTTAACGAAGAAGATTTCGAAGGCGACGACGATTCTTTCTCGAACGCCACCAGCGTTCCCCATATCAGAAAAATCCAAGTAGATATAGAAATAGATGAAGAATACAACACTTTTGATCTTGGCTCTATTATCGGCGGGACATCTTCCGCATCGTCTAGGACTTCATCCCCGAAAAGAAGATCAAGCTCCATGTCTATCGAAGACTTCAAACAAAACAAAAGATAAGTGGAAGAGCCTAAACAAAAAACATATGAAGAGTGCTATCATATTATTGACACTATTGTTTCAAAATATCAGAACAAGTGGCGGCTTGACGCAATCAACTGGTTTGACTTTCAAGACGTAGCGCAAATTGTTAAAACTCATATTTTTAAAAAATGGCACATGTGGGATCAATCAAGACCCTTGGAGCCTTGGGTTTCTAGAGTAGCTTCCCATCAAATTAAAAATGTAATCCGCAACAATTATACTAACTACGTCAAGCCTTGCATGTCTTGCCCGCACAATCTTGGCGACACGCTATGCAGTTTAACCAAGTCTGGCGTTCAAAATTCTTCGTGTGCTCTTTATGCTAAGTGGAGCAAGTCTAAGCGCCAAGGCTATGGCATAAAAATGCCACTATCAATAGAAAGCCATACACAAGAGCTTCATTCGTTTGTTGATTCAAATATTGATTTTGATAAATCTATAGAAAAGTTGAACGTCATTCTCGAACAGCAGCTTTCTGCTGAGCATTATCGAGTTTATATTATGTTATTTTTTGAAGACTGTTCGGAAGAAGAGGTCGCTAAATACATGGGCTACAAAACTTCTGAAAAGCACCGCGCAGCGGGATACAAGCAAATCAAAAATATTAAAAAAATGCTCAAAGAAAAAGTCGAAAACATCATTAGTCAAAATGATATCATTTTATGAGTTTAACCAGCGAACAGCAAAGCAAAGTTCAAGAAGCGTTCGTTCGGAACCCCGATTTGAATGAAATTGTCAAGAGCGTATTCGACAATCCCCAGCTTGACGGTCGCTCAAAAGAAGGGCGAGAAATCAGAAGATATCTGATAGAGTCTGGCATGAAGTTCAGCACTGCTCGCCGCGAAAAAAAAGAGGACATCGTATTCTCTGAACAGCAGAAACAATTTATTGTAGAACAGGCCAACTCTGGCTTGTCTTCTTTAGCTATTGCTGAACTGCTGTTTCCGAAACAAGAGGTCAAACCTCTCTCAATGGAGCAGAGAGCCGTATTCTCGCTCATGCGAGAGATCAACCCCGACTACAACCCATCTCAAGACACAGACGCTGTGCTGTCAAGCTACGTGGCTCCGAAGGCGGCAGTACGAGTCGTGAAGAAAATCAACGATGCAACTGGTAACATTTTTGAGGAGGACAAGATTAATCGTCAGCATAGGATTTGTGTAGAGAAATTAACAATAAATCTCAATAACTCGCGATTTGTGAGAATTATGAACAATTACACATCGAAAGATGACAGGGAGTTGTTTGAGCAGGAATTTATTCGGTTGACTTGGGACAAGCCCGATTTGACTTCTGACGAAATAAACCTCTACATGAATGCGTGTAAAGAAATTATTAATCTTGAGGTTATTAGTAAGCATCTGAACAAGTTGAACGACATATTTGATATCGCGAACGATCAAGAGGAGATGAGCGTTAGATTGGCAGAAATTATTAAAGCCAAAAGCTCCGAATATCATCAGTGCGAAACAAGAATCGAAAACTTAACCAAAAAACTTCAGGGAGACAGATCCTCCAGAATGCAAAGCAAGCATAAAGAAAACGCTTCTCTTTTGGCTTTAGTGCAGTTTTTCCAAGACGAAGAGGAGCGTAACAATATGGTTCATATCGCCGAAATGCAAAAACAACTCGTTTCAGACGAAGCTAACAGATTAGAAAGAATGGACGAGTGGAAAGCTCGTATTCTCGGCATATCTAAATACGATGTCATTTAATTGTAAAGAGTGCTCAGAATCATTTGATTCATTAAAGAGCTTGCACCATCATTTCAAAAAGCATAATTTGATGTTGGGGGATTATTATGTCAAGCATTATCCGCGCTTCAACAAGCTCAGCGGAGTTCCTATACAATTTAAAACATACGAAGACTATTTCGATAGAGACTTCGCCACTTATGATCAATTGGTAGAATGGTGCGACACCGCTGATCAGGAAGAAGTCGGGCAATATATTATTTTATTGCTTAAAAAACGCATAGAAAAAAAAGAATTGGATTATGGTCCATGCTCTACCGAATTGTTCACATCAGATCTGCCGCCGATTAGAATATATAAGAGAATTTTTGGCAGCTACAAAAAGGTCTGCGAGCAGTGTGGGGTCAAGCCGATGTTAGGATCAAACCTGCCGAAAGAATTTCATAACGACTATCGAGAAGTCAAAATTTTGATTGATACCCGCGAGCAGCAGCCGTTAAAATTTAAAAACTCTTCTCCTTTAAAGTTGGATGTCGGCGATTACTCCGTCACTAAAGAAAACTTTAAATACACATACGTTGATAGAAAATCGTTCGCTGATTTTTGCAGCACTTTGTCGGCGGAATATAAAAGATTCGTTAGAGAGCTTCAAAGATGCAGACAAGCAGAATGTTTCTTGTTTATTGTGGTCGAAAGCGATCTGCATAAGATGAGAGAGGCTAACAGGTATGCGCCCAAAAGATTTAATTTGGATTATATATTCCATAACATGAAAGAACTACAAAGAGACTTCAGAGATTGTTGTCAATTCGTATTTGCTAAAAACAGAAGCAGCAGTCAAATACTTACCCCGAAACTACTTATGCTTGGTTCGAAAATGTGGAATGTGGATGTCCAATACTTTTTGGATGCTGGAGAGATGAACTACTTTGAAATTAAATAATTATGGCTTGGGAAAAAGGACATCAGACGTTACATAAAAAATTCAAAAATGTAAATCAAGAAATCTTAGATACGAAAGGTTTTATCGAAGAAGAGAAAGCTAAAGTACTTTTGTATAAGTTTTTGAAAGAAAATCCATCTTTTACTTCTGAGCTGATTTCTGGAGTCTCTTTGTTTCCATTCCAACACATGGCAATCAAAGCTATGATGGAAACAGATTACTTCTTGGGCATCTGGAGTCGGGGACTTTCCAAGTCGTTCACGACAGGCGTTTTCGCCGCGATGGATGCCATCTTAAATCAAGGTGTTTATATCGGCATCATATCCAAATCTTTCCGACAAAGCCGAATGATCTTTAACAAGATCGAAGAAATAGCAAAAGGCCCAAAAGCGGGGTTCCTCGCTCAATGTATCACTAGAACAAACAAATCAAATGACCAATGGGTAATGGAAATAGGCCGCAGCAAAATTATCGCGCTTCCGTTGGGAGATGGAGAAAAGCTTCGTGGATTTCGTTTTCAACGCATGATTATTGACGAGCTTCTATTGATGCCTGAAAAAATTATTAACGAGGTTATTCTGCCGTTTTTGGCTGTTGTGGAAAACCCAACAGAGCGTCAAAAAATTTACGATCTAGAAACACAGATGATCGAAGCTGGGAAAATGACGGAAGATGAAAGACACAAGTGGCCGCACAACAAAATTATCGGACTTTCTTCCGCGTCTTACAAGTTTGAATATCTATATAAGCTGTATCAGCAATACGAGAAATTAATTTTAAGTCCATCTAAGCAGGACAACGCTCATAGAGTCATTATGCATCTAAGCTATGACTGCGCACCCAAACAGCTGTATGATCAAAACCTTTTGGATCAATCTAAAGCGACTATGAGCGAAGCTCAATTCGAAAGAGAGTTTGGCTCCGTGTTCACAGACGACAGCTCTGGCTATTTCAAGGTGAGCAAAATGGCAGCTTGCACCGTTCAAGATGGAGAAGGTCAGTCGGTAGAAGTAATTGGCGATAAAAAAAGCGAATACATACTTTCATTTGACCCATCGTGGTCGGAAAGCGAAGGCTCTGACGATTTCGCGATGCACGTTATCAAGTTAAATCCCGAAAAACGTGCGGGAACAATAGTTCATTCTTACGCTTTGGCTGGAGCGAACTTGAAAAAGCACATTTCTTATTTCCGCTATCTTTATACTCACTTTAATATACGAATGATTGTAGGAGACTACAACGGAGGAGTTCAATTTATTAACTCTTGCAATGAAAGTGAAATTTTTAAAACCGCTGGAATTCATATACAGTGTATTGATTCCGACTTTGATGATCCGCAAGATTATAACTCTGATATACGCTTCGCTAGAAACGAATACAATATCGAGTCGAAAAAGATATGCATCTTGAGAAAGCCCAGTTCTCAATGGATTCGTTCAGCGAACCAAATGCTGCAAGCCTCCTTCGATCACAAAAAAATTTGGTTCGCGGGTGCAGCTCTCGATGACGATTATACTCGTCAAAAATCAGCGAGAATACCAATAGATGAAATTACATTCTCCAAGTATAATGAAGAAGGAGATTCTGACGCAAAACAAATCGACTTGATCGAACATTTAAAAGATACAATTGATGCGACAAAAGTGCAATGTGCTTTAATTCAACTATCGACGACATCTAACGGCGGTCAATCTTTCGACTTGCCATACAATCTCAAGAAGCAGAGGAACGCCGACAAAGCAAGAAAAGATTCCTACTCCGCTCTTGTTTTAGGCAACTGGGCAATGAACATCTACCTAGATATGATGGCTGCTCCAGAAATCTCCACTCAGGCGACATTCACGCCAATGTTTGTAGATTGACTTTTAAAGTTAACTTTTAGACTTTTTTGTGTAATATAGGGAAATGGATAAACGGCATTATAATAAAAAATCTGATTATTGGAAAAAGTTCGAAGGATCTGCAATCCCGATAATGTCGCAATCTCACGAACAATACGAGCCAGAGCTATGCGGCGAACCATTTTATGTCGCAGAAGCATCTTTAAATACTTCTTTCGCTAATGAGAATTATTCTCGCGTAGACAGTTCCTCTCGCAGCGGTAGCCGTAGAAATAGAGCGGCATTCACGAGAACTCATGATCGCTTTAGCAGCATTCGCAACGGGCTTCTGCCATACAGCTATGCTCTAGACGGAGTGAATGTCCGAGAAGCGATTGAGCTGTGTCAAAAAGCTTATGCTAATGTCGCTGTATTCAGAAACTCTATAGACATTATGTCGGAGTTTTCCAATACCGAATTGTATCTTGAAGGCGGTTCGCAAAAAAGCCGCGATTTTTTTAATCAGTGGTTTAAGAAAATCAAACTGTGGCACTTGAAAGACCAATTCTTTAGAGAGTTCTATCGAAGCGGCAATATTTTCTTTTACCGCGTAGATGGAACGATTCAAGCCAAAGACTTCACCAAGTTAATACAACAAATTGCGGAAGAGGAGCCGTCTTCCAGTAAGGTTCCCGTTAGATATATTCTGCTTAATCCATTTGATATCGTCGCCAAGCGCGGATCTAGTTTTGAGACTGGATCTTATGAAAAAATCCTTTCTGAATATGAGCTGGCTCGTTTGCAAAATCCTGTTTCTGAAGAAGATAAAGAAACGCTCAACGGTCTGCCCGCTAGCGTAAGAGAAGATATCCAAAAGGGAGCTTATTATCAAAACGGCTTAAAAATTAAGCTTGATCCAAACAAAATTATTTTCACTTTCTACAAAAAACAAGACTACGAGCCGTTCGCCATTCCTTTCGGTTATCCAGTATTGGAAGATATTAACGCAAAGCTCGAATTAAAGAAAATGGATCAGGCGATCACTCGCACTATTGAGAACGTCATTCTATTGATTACAATGGGAGCCGAGCCAGAGAAAGGAGGTATCAATCCAAACAACTTGATAGCCATGCAAAAACTCTTTAAAAACGAAAGCGTTGGTCGAGTTCTTGTTTCGGACTATACCACCAAAGCTGATTTCGTTATTCCCGATTTGAATAAAGTTCTTGGTCCTGAAAAGTATAAAGTTCTCAATGAAGACATTAAACAAGGACTTCAAAACATTATTGTCGGAGAGGAGAAGTACAGCTCCACAGAAGTTAAAGCGGAAATCTTTTTGGACAGACTTAAAGAAGCTCGCAACGCTTTCTTGAATGAGTTTTTACAGCCCGAAATCAAAAGAATCGCTAAAACACTTGGTCTTAGGAGATATCCCACTGCCAAATTTAGAGATATTGATGTGCGGGATAAAACCCAACTAATGAGAGTTACTACACGATTAATGGAACTTGGCATCATCACTCCACAACAAGGCATGAATATGTTTCATACTGGAGAATTTCCCAAATCAGAAGAAATTGCAACATCTCAGCCCGAATTTGTTTCGCAAAGAAAAGATGGCTATTACAATCCAATTGTAGGCGGTATTCCAACGATATCACCGCCAGCACCAAAAACCCCTAAAGAATTTGGAGCTATCAATACAACTCCTAAAGTTGCTGGTCGCCCAGAAGGAACAACTGGTATTCCGCTCGCTAAAGCTAATGTATCTGTCAAAAATATTCGCGGTATCGTCGCTAAGATTGAAGATCTCCACGCATCTATCGAAAAAGATTTGAAGAATTCGCTGTCGCTAGAAACTTTATCTGATAATCAACAGGAAATGGTAAATAAGTTATGCGAAACCGTTGTCGTTTCTAGTCATTTAGAAAGTTGGGGCGAAATAGCATCTTCTTGTGTAAAAGACTTCGAGAACATCGCTTCTTTATCTACTCTACCAGAAGTTTTAGAAGCAATTGCAGATTTTGATCTAGAAGATGATTATTCTGCGGCGCTATTATACCATTCACAAAAAATAAATGAAAATTAATCCAGAAGACGTTAAAGTGCCACTTGAAAAAATAGTGGAAGTTAAAAACAGAGAAGTTCAAGTATCCATTGGTAAAATGACAGATACAAAAGCCGCAATGTATAAATCGTTTATGAGCACATGCGCATCAGACGATAAAGCTCTTGTTGATACTACAGATATGGACGATGAATCAACTATGAAAACTTGCGCGGTTCAATTTGATAAAATGAAAGCGATGCTTATGGAAAAAAGCGATTCTGGAGAATTAACACCAGGCCAAAAAAAACTCCCTCCAGCTCTTCAAAAAGCTATTCTTAAAAAAATGGAAGAAGAAGAAGATTAATTTTCAATATGAAATATTTATATCGTTCTGAATTTACAGCACCAATCATCTCCTGCAAGTCGGGAGATGATTTTGCTGTATCGCAAGCTTCTCTGTCGAATTTAAAAGATTTTTTACCTAAAGACATTGACTTTTCTCAGAACATTGATCTACTTGGCGTTGCATTTAATGCGGCGGTAGTTAATCAATTCAATAAAAACGACGATGGAATCGACGCAGCTCTTGCTGGCGAAATAACCAAAAACTTCATTCACAAACCAACTAATATTGAACATAAAAAAGACAATATCGTTGGTCACATTATCAGTGCGGGATTTAGCGAATACAACGACGCTAGTAAGATTTTAACCGCTGAAGAAGTTGTCGGAATGACTGATCCTTTTAATATCGCCTTGGGCGCAGTTGTTTATAAACAAGTTAACAAAGATTTCGCGAATCTTATCGAGCGTTCAGTAGATCCCTCAGATACGATGTATCAATCAATTTCCGCAAGTTGGGAAGTCGGATTTAGCGAATATGATATATTGATTGGCAGCAAAAATTTGAAAGACGCTGAGCGAGTTGATCCAAAACACTTCGATCATATCAAGATGATGCTAAAAGCTTATGGCGGAAACGGCGCAATGAAAGACGGGACCAGAGTGTATCGACTTCTTAAAGGAGAAATTTTCCCGCTTGGAATCGGCTTTACAACTAAACCAGCCGCAGATGTAAAAGGTCTTTATTCTGAAAATGGCTCTTCCAAAAACATAACTTTTAAAGACAAAAGAGATATAAAAGCGTATTTTGATATTAAAAATAACATTTTTTCTAAAAAAAACGATCCTTTGATTTCACATTTGCATAATGATGATGTAAAAAACAAAAAAGAAACTAATATGGATATCGAACAAATTCTTGCAGAACTAAAAGGTCTTCTTATCGAGAAAAAATTCTCTGAAGAAGCTGTGGCTAATATGACAGAAACTTTTGCGGAGGCAATTAAAAAGAAAGATGCGGAATATCGCGAATCCATTACCAAAGCCGAAAAAGAAAAAGAAGAAATGGCTAAGGAAAAAGAGGACATGAAAAAGTCTGTCAAAAAAGTTGAGGACGAGCTTAAAGCTGCTGTCGAAAAAATTCAAGAATTTGAAAACTTCCAGAAACAAGAAGAAGCTGTCGCTTGCTTCAACACTCGCATGGACGCTATCGACCAAGTTTACGAACTTGAAGACGAAGATCGCAAAGTATTAGCTTCTGATCTAAAAGGACTCGACAAGTCTGAAGAGGCTTTCGCTTCTTATCAAGATAAGCTTGCCGTTATGTGGAAACACAAAAACAAAGAATCCAAAGCGGCTTTTGAAAAGGAGATCGAAGCTCGCATCGACGAAGCGGTCGCTAAAAAACTTTCTGTCGCAAATGCTTCTGAGCGCAAAACTGCGGAAGAGGTCGCTCAAGAAGCTTTGGAAAATGCAAAAGCTTCCGAAGGAACTCTTCCCAATAACAACGAATCTCAATCTCAAAAACCAACTTCTCTTAGAGAAAAATTCGCTAATGCATTTAGCCGCGACAATATCGTCGTCTCGTAATCTACAAAAAACAAACAATCTAATTAAAAAAATATATGTCACTTAGAACTCTACCATTCAGACAATATAACGAAAATGATGTCATCAACATGTTCGCTATGGGAACTGGATTCATTAATGAATCCGTTACCGACAGCAACTTCGGCGATGCTGGCGTTTTCGTTACCGTGGAATCTGGCAATCTCAATCTCGATACAGTCGTGTATGACAGTGCTTTTGATTCTTATCTCGGCAAAACCACTTATCCGCACGTTGGCGTTAATCAATATCCTCGCGTGTCTCTGTCGCTGAAACCTGCGACCTCTGGCGATAGCCTTCTTGGTATCACTCTCCGTCAAACCGCCAAGTTAGACGAAAACGGCGAGAAGCTTCTCTACTACCCACAAAAAGCTGAAGAGCTTATGTGTATGCTTCCTGGTCAATCAGTTCCCGTTGCTACTCGCGGTCTGTTTACGCTTGCTGCTGTAGCCTTCGCGGGTTCTGTTCCAGCGGTCGGATCTGGCTTCAAGCTTCCTAGCGGCGTGAGCGGCAAGATCACAGGCTGCGCTAATAGCGATGCTCAGAAAATTGGTACGGTTTTGGCTACTGGCTCTCGCACAGCAAGCGTTTCAACCGCAAATCTTTCAGATCCTTTGACTGGCTCGTATGCCATGGTCTTATTGGGTAGATAATTACAACTTAGAAAAATAATCATATGAAAATTACTCTTAAAAGAACTCCAGAACAAATCGAGCTTGTAAAGGCTATGGCTTCGAAAAATCGCGCTATCGCGAACGAAGCTCAAGTCGCACTTGCCGAGTTCATTGGTCCTGTATTGGCCGAAGTGATCAACAACGCTCCTACGCTGAGCAACTTGTTCACATCTCTGCAATTCAATGCTGATGACAATCCTAGCATTCCGCTTGATCTCTATTACGATGTCAATGCTGAAGACTATATCACTGTTTACAGCCAAAGCGCTGCTGGCGGTCTTCCTCAGAACCAAGTGCTTCCCACTGTTTCTGAAATGAAGATCCACACCTACACTCTTGATTCCGCACTGAGCTTCGATAAGCGCTATGCAGCCAAGAGCCGCTTGGACGTAATCAGCAAAACCTTTACTCGTCTCGCTCAAGAAATTCTTTTCAAGCAGGAAAAAACTTCCGCCAATCTCCTTCTTGGAGCTCTTGCGGCTGCTCAAACCAATGGTAAGAAGCACGTTCAACGCGCTAATACCAATGGACGGTTCCTGTTGGCCGACTTGAATGAACTGTTTACTCTCGCGAAGCGTATCAATACGTCTTTCCTTGGTGGCACTCCAGATGCCCGTCAAGGCCGTGGTCTCACCGATATCATCGTGTCCCCAGAAGTTGTTCAAGAGCTTCGTGCTATGGCTTACAACCCCATCAACACCAAAGGCTCGCCAGCTGGTGGAACTGCCGCTGATGGTATCGCTGCTCCCGAAGATATGAGAGCTGCCATCTATAACTCCGCAGGTATTCCTGAGTTTTATGGAGTTGGCATCATGGAAATCAATGAGCTTGGTCGTGGTCAGCGCTTCAACACCATCTTTGATACTGTTG
>Ga0209354_10001064_pt1 | contig 12219 bp, 6 predicted proteins | sample LauGreSpBDMM15DD_2_FD_187562 | JGI IMG/M metagenome (GOLD analysis project Ga0209354, IMG submission 187562) | Freshwater lake microbial communities from Lake Michigan, USA - Sp13.BD.MM15.DD (SPAdes) (version 2) | ecosystem: Environmental > Aquatic > Freshwater > Lake | place: Lake Michigan, USA...
ACCCTGAATTTCTCAAATACTGCCAATTCCACGGCAATTTCTGATGGGGAGACGGTGGATCAAATTCGTCAGAATGTTCCCAAGTATCTCAGTTCCCAGCTTAGGCTTGTGACAGAGATTGATTATAATACATATCTCACCAAAAACCTTTCCAATGTGCTTCAATCAGTGGAAGTGGTGAACAATAAGAGATTTATTGATGAATACATTGATTACTTCTTCAGTATCTGTGTTGATCCCAACAAATCCAATCGCGTGATTCTCAATCAGGTTAATTTTGCGGATTCTTGTGACTTCAATAACGTGAATATCTTCGTGGTTCCGAAGTTTGCCATTCAAATGGATGATGAATATCCTCCATTCCTCTCAAACAGCCTGAAAAACCTCATCATCGACTCCACATTTGATAAGAAGATGCTTAGTCATGAGGTTGTTCCCCGTGATCCAATCTATGCGGCATTTGATATTGGATATTCGGCTCAGGCAGCAGATAAGGATGTATATTCCACCAGCAAATTGGAAATCGTCCGCAAATCCAATTCCAAAATCAACAAGGAGAACCTGAAAAAGCGTATTATCAATATCATTCTGGATTTCTTCAATCCCCTCAACAATTCTTTAGGTCAAAGACTTGATCTTTCGTCCCTGACTTCATCCATCCTTTTATTGGAAGGGGTTGATAAGATTAGAACCCGTAATGAGAATGAGATATTCAATGGAATCTCCTTTATAAGTTGGAATCCGGTCTATGAAGGGGTGGATGAGGAATTTGTAACGCAGACCACAACCCTTCCATTTTTCAAATTCCCTTATTTTTATAGACCACAAACAATCGGAGATAGAATCCTAATCACAGACAGTGAATAATTAGAAAAAGCTTGACATTAGCTTTTGATAGTATTTGTCAAAGTGGGTAGATTCTATTTGAATTTTAGATTCTTTAAATTTTAATTTATTTAAAGAACTTAAAATATCACCAAATTCACTATAATTAGATTTTGGCAAATCTACCATATAATCTCTAGCATCTTCTTCCGAAAAATTATCAACTGATATATATCCTCCTATGTGTGATGAAATTCCATCTAACGTCGATAAATTGGGCGATTTTAATAAAGTGAAATTTCCTCCAATTTTTTTTGGAGAACCTTTCAATGAAGTTAAACTATAACTAGATCCTACAAAACTACCACCAACGTAATCTGGAGAACCCTCCAAAGATAAAATATCATTATCATCAAACCTAAAACTACCACCGACATATTTGGGAGAGCCTTTTAAATTTTTTAAATTGTTACTAGATACTGAACAAGTCTGCTCAACATATTTTGGCATTCCTTCCAAAGAAGTTAAATTATTGTTTGAACCATAAAAATTACCACTGATTCTTAACCAACTAATATCTGGAAGGCTGTATATTTTTTTATGTGAAATATCAAAATTTCCATTTTTATATTTATTTGCCATATTCAATATCATATCATGCTGTTCCTTTTCAATTTTTTTATAGGTTTCGTTATATTTTGAGTCGATAGTATTCTTTTGAAAATTTCCTTCATCCATCAAAATAGTAGTCGATATATCTCTAGTCTTTTTATATCTTTCGATTTCATTCGTTTTCAGATCATTTGCTTGATATTCTGTAAGATTTGAACCAATGGATAAAAATTCATTTCTCAAAGCTGAATCTAATGTTTTCCATATATCATCTGGTAAATTAATGACACTTTTAAGTGCTTGTGCCTTTTCTTTATATGAAAATTTATTGAAAAAATAAAATATTGGGCGGTTGACAAATTTTTCTATTTTGTTTATTAAATTTCTCTCATCATCATCCAATTCTTTATTGATCAATAATTTTTCATATGGGTTTAATTCTGGATATTTACGAATAATTTCATCCCAACCTCCATCTACTTCTTGTGTATCATTATCCGCAAATGTCCATTTGTAGCCATTGTTATTATGATCTAATACCATAATATGATCATTTTCAGTCTTTGCTTTCTTTTTAAAATAAATGAAATAGAAAGTAGCTTCTTCTCCTAATCTGTAATTGGAGAACATATTACCCCCCGTTGGTCTTGAAATACAAAAGGTATATCCATTTCCATACATCACACATTTATCTTGGGAATCCCCTTTGTAAATCGTCACGTTCTCATCATCAGCTATAATATCATCTGTTGATGTGATTTGGGATTCATTAGGAATCTTTTTATTTTTAAATTCCGCCTTACCCTTTGCTGCATGGATCGCTTCCGTGAACTCTATCCATGATTTATATTGGATGGGGTCTTTCTTTTGTAAACCTCCCTTATATTTCTCAAAATCCTGTAATTCCCTACGGATTTCCTGTTCTGTGGCATCGTTCTGAAATTTCTTCACAATGTTACGGATCGCTCCCTCCGAGAACTCCAACATCAATCTACGATACTCCCTATCAAATTCCATATGATTATTTAATATCATCACCTTAAATAATAACAATGGCAAGCTTTAGCGACATTGAATTTAGTGTTCTGGATTGGAAGAACGAATACGTGTTGAGTTCCTATGCTTTGGAACAGACACCACTTCGGTTCATTCCTGATCTGGATGATTTTAGCTATGTTCGGGTTTTATGGGACTTTGGGGATGGAACCATTTCCAGTTCTTTGACAGCTACAAAGTATTGGGTGAATCCCGGCAAATATGTCGTAAATTTCACCCTCTATGATTGCTATTCCAATGCAGTGATTTCCACGGAATACAAGATTATCAATATTGTGGATTATCTGAAACACACATTCACCGTAGATTTTGATAGTCCCACCTATTATGATAATATCTCATGGAAATGTGGTAAGATCAGTGATCCGATCACAATTCGGGCATATTATCCCCCCACCATCCCCATCACAAGCCTGTTCTATCGTATAAGTGGAAGTAACAGTGATTATTATTTTGATGAATTGACAAAATTTCGTCATTTGGATAAGACATATGCTTTTCATGAGAAAATTTATAACAATTACCTGTCCAATTACCAATATCAGGAGATTGATCGTATCACAACTGAAAATACCTCTGTATATGCCAAGATATCGGGAAGTAATCTAATTAATGCCACGGAGTCGGATAATAATTCATTTTTCGTTGGGGTATCGGGAACCAAGGATATTCATTTCAAGGACGATTCCATTAATCGAATTAATATTGACCTGTTTTTTGATAGAAGTGTAGAATATCTCAACAATAGAAATAATACAAAAATTTCTCTTTCCGCTCTTGTTGTGAATAATGATGAAGTGGAGGATTTATCCATCACCAGCAATGGTCTGGATGGAGAGTTCTATGAAATTGATTCATTTAACATTGATGGAAGAAAATTTTCCTATGTGGATATTCCATTTGTTGTAAAAATCAAGGATTCGGAAAATTTTAGCGTCAAGAACTTCCCTCTGCTTTCGATTTCCGATGTGAATGTTCAGGTATTATTAGAGGGGGACATAGTGAATTCTTCCTATTATGAATTGGAAGATGTGGAATCTTATTATGGTTCTGCCAGAGGTAAGGTTAAATTCAAAACAAATGATGTTTTACATTATGTTCAGTTGAGCGCGAGTCTATCAACAATCAATGATCAGGGAAGTTCGTATTCCTTGGCTGTAATCACCGATTATTTTGATGTGTATCCAAAAAATTATATTACAATTGATAAGAAAAACGAGGACTTTGATGCCCAAGAGACATTCAAGAGTCTAAGATTCCAAGAATTCCTCCTCGATAAGACTGTCTTGTTTGATGATTTCATGGGATCAGTATTTGGAACCCTGAGTTCTTCCTATGATACTCTTGGTAAGAAAATATACGAGAAGATTACCAATTTCGTGGAAAACACCCAAGATGTGGATAGGGGAGAGATTTTCTCTCTGATTTCTCAAATGAGAATGACGGGAGTTGACAACAATGTGTTTGAATCTAACTTGTTCACCTATCCTGAAAAAATCAAAAGAATTTTGGACTTGGGATCAATCAGCAAAAATAAATTGATTGGATTTAATAACAAATTCAAAGAGAATTTCGATATTAAAGGATTTTCGTCTAAGGAAATCTTTGGAACCAATCTGGGAACAGCGATAAACACTGATACATACATCATATCGGCGGGAACCCCTATTGTAGCTCTGGAAAAGTTCTCCAATCGTTATGAGTTGTTAAATACCGAACAACCTACCGAAGAAACTGGATTGAGTGCTTACATGTTGTCTGGATATAACGTGAATTGGGGATGGCCTCTGGTTCTTCCCGATACCTACCAATATTCCGATCTAGCGAAGTATTATTTATTCTTTGAATACCAATTTGGATACGAAAACACCCTTGTTGACAATACAATTGTATATGACTACACCCTTTATGATAATCTCTCATCCAAACACGTATTGAGAGATGAAAATGGTGATCCTATACTCACTGAAACATCGGAACCAATCTTTGAGGAATTCGATTTTAATTACAATTCTGAAATGATGAACATTTCTTTGCGAGATACCTTGTATCAGAGCTTATCATTGTATCATGTGGGTTAAATAAGATAAATGACGTTAGAATCACTAGGATATCCGAACATTCCCAAATCCATTACCAATCCAAATGTGGTGGTTCGTGATGCTCTGGACGCAAATAATCCCCTCTCATTCCTCCAATTTATTAAAACGATGGATGTATCGTTTAATCCGTCCAAAAATCAGGATTATTATACCGAATATCTCAAGGTATGGAATTTTGTAAAGAATACCAAGACAGCGGATAATAATTCCGTGATCATTGAGCGTTATCGGGATTTTATTCGGGATGTCAATCTGGAATACACCACCTTGGAGGAACAAAAATTCCTATCTAAGCTGGATTTCAACGATCCGCTTGATCTTGATATTGCCATTCCATTCTATTCCAGAAAATTGATAGAAATATCGGAATATTACAATAAAAAAAGAGAAGAAACCAAATTTCAAATCACCAAGAAAAGAATTTCAGGAACGAATTTTGGATTAACGAAGGATATCAAGGATATTGCCATCAATTATTTGGAAAATCTCGATAATGGCAAGATCAATTATGACTTCACCGATTTGAAAAATAATTTGGAGGTGGAGATTGAAGAATTGTATGAGACATATCCTGAATACTTTAACCAAACTCCGAATGATCAGATATATGATAACAAGGATTTAGATTATGGTTTAGATATTTTCCTCAAAACCAATGCAGAACTCATTCCTTTAGTATTTTCTGGAGTGTCGTCCTCCCTGATAGAATTGAAAGAGGGTAATTCCCTATTAGATAATAAGAGAAAATTGACGGAAAAATACATATTTTCCGATTATTATTATCTTTCTACGGGTTCCACCGTATATGATTTTATTTCAGGTAAGATCTTGGATGCTGATAACCCATCGGCTTCCTTTTTCAATACCAAATATCCCACAACAGCTTCCACACAGAGAAAAGAATTCAAAACACCAGTGGAAATGGGATTCTTTCGTCCCCACAAGCTTTCCATCATTTTGATTGATGGAGAAAAACCATCATATTCCTTCAATTTTAACAATCTGGAACCTAATACCATATATTATTTTTCCGATCCAGATATTAGGGGTAATAATGATGGCGTTTTAACATTCGTCAACAATGATTTATTTCTAAAACGCAATGATTCTTCGGGAAAAGCTAAGAATCAACCGATCAGTGATAAAAGCGATTCTCAATATTACGGGTATATCTCCCAAACGGAGACTACTCCTTCAAAATATCTGGATAAGATATTTGAATCGGGTTACATTCAAGATGCCAAGGAAGACATATACAACAATCTCTATGGATTGTTTAAAAATGATGGAAGCTTCAAGCAAACCATCAAGGTAATACCAGAAACGGAAAAACAATATTATATTCTAGATGGACATACCTTCTATGATTTCAAATATGGAGAAGGATATGCTTTTAACTACTCCACTGTTGATAATTCCACCTTTCCATACACCATTAGATCGGGATTATCTTCATGCACTAAAAGCCTCACTGCTGATTTCTCCAGACATTATATCCTATTCGGGGGAAAATTTACAGATAATTTCACATATCCTCCCGATTTTTACCCAAATTGCCAAATTCTGGAAGGTTATAGTGTTTTCCGCAATGGTATTCCCACAATCGACACTATATCATCAGATTTGAGCGGTTATCCTCTCAGTGGAACCTATTATTACTCCCGTTTGATTGAGGGGGGTATCCATGACTCATCCCCTCTTCAAAGAGCCTTGGTCGATCCTTCGTATCCAACCCTGACTGCAAATGCCACCCAAGAAATCGTTCCAAATGAAACAACAACTTTCATGATTGATGGAGGTAGAGTCACTCCATCGTTGTGCGATATCCAATTCCAATTTCCATCCATTTATTACGATCCCACAGTGTTGCAATCCAGTGTTTATAACCTTTCATCTTCCCCAACGGAGAATTATTTTACAAGATTGTCATCCGCTGGTATAATATATGTTAAAAATACCTACACCAAAGAGGTAAAACCATTCCAAACAACTTTCAATTACCTATCCACAACTCTGTTGAGTTCGGTTTACAGAGAATTATCAGGTATTCATTCTTTTGAAATTGTGGGGGACACCATGTTTATTCAAACTAAAAACAATCTCATCATACAAAAAATCCTTTTTGAGAATGGAGAATTTGTAAATCCCAATAAATCAACTTATGTAACATCTTTCAACGACAATCCTTACCAGAAGATATCCAAGAGATTCAAGAAAAAAGATAAGGTATATTATGCAAAATTGGATGTGGAAACTTATCCGGTATTGAACAACAATTTCAAAATTTACCCAACAATTTATGAAATTGATACTACCAAACACATCAGAAAAACCCACTCTGTGGGGGGTTTGACGGAATTCTATGCGGTATCGGGAGGATCAGAAGCTTATACCAAAGCGGAAGAACCCGTATTCACTTATAACAACCGTTCAAACGAATACAACATCTCATTCCTGATGAAAACTTCGGATAATCAATTTATCATTCAGGAATTTGACTTTGAACTAAATCCATTGTCTATGATAACCCATAAACAAATCAAACAACAATGAACACGAAATTATTGTCATTATCTTCGACTAATACTAGCCAAACCACCATTCTTTCCACTGTTGGGTTAGTTGACTATACTTTACTTTCCATTTCATTATCGGGAGTCACTGAGAGATTACTACCCACCCATCTTTCCATTAATTGGGGGGATGGAAAGACAGATTTTTTCGAGAATGATATATTACAAATTGGAAATATTGTTTCCAATATATTTTCATCTATTTTAATAGATACATATTCTCATGAATATTTTCCTTCCAGTGTATCTACTAGCCAGACATTGACTGCAACATTTTCATTATATTATGTAAATTCTGATATTTCGACATTTACTCTACCCCTATCGATCACAAATTACGATTATACTACTTCCGTGGGGGATGTTCAACTTGTAAATACCAATTATTTACAAAATGATAGAAAAATACATCAGTTGGTAACTGATGAGGGAGGATATCTAGTAGAACTCCTTACCTAAATAATCTAGTGGCGACTTTGTTTAATAAATTATCTTCTTGTGAATCTGTTCTCCTTTACTCCAATTTGGAGGACATGAGATTTCAGAAATTTTCTCGATATTTCAATGGTGGGTATAATCTCACGTTCTATAATGCCCTTTCTGGTATTGTTGATGTAAAAAATAAAAATTATACGAATTTTATACTGACTCGCAACACTAACATATCAAACATTCTGGAAAATGAAGATCAAACATTAAAATCAGAATCCCTATTGACAAATCTGAATTTTAGTGATAATTTTTTAACATTCCAAAAAGCTGATGCCAGAATATTGGCGTTGTCAGGTATTTATAATCAAAGTGAATACTATGGGAATTATAATTTTACAACCAACGGTGATACTTTGTCAACTAATTTCGTTATCACATTAAAATCTGATAATGTATGCAACATTTACCAATATTTTGATTATGCAAAGTATTATTTGACTAGAAATGCAAATAATGAATTAAATTTTTACACCCAAAATTTGGGATTGACTGCATATGATTTCAAATACATATATTCCCGCCCAAATAAAGCAATATTCTTATTTCAAACCTTGTCAGGAATCCCGCATTTTATCAAAAAAACCGGAAACTTCCTCACACTATCCCCATCTACGTCCGCAAATAAAGCGAGTGTGTATGTTAATCCCATTTATCTGAGTAAAGACATATATTCAGATTTCGATATCAATCCTAACACATCTTATGTTGAATATGGGGATGATAATAATATACCAAAAAACGGAATATTGAAAGATTTGGAAAATAATTACTTACTACATAGAGAAAATGATTCAACTGATATTATAGTTCTAAAGAATCAACTTTCCCAATATAACACATTCACATCGGGTAATACATTACTATCTTCTCAAGAACTGAAATTTTTTGTAGATGGTATGCGGAATTATACTTCAATTTGTAATGACATCAACACCGAAAAGGATGAAACACTTGCACTAAATTATGTGTTTTATAACAAACCATATGAAATTATTCCGGGATTGAATCGCTTTACAGCACCGGATAACATGTCACCATTCAACAGAATCAATATCAATGATACAAAATTCGTGGAATCGGGGGCATTTGGATATCCTACTCCCGAATATGCCGATAAAGTGTTTCGCTTTGATGATTCAGTAAGCTATGACGATGGGCAAACATATCTATGCACTTGGTTGTCTGGTTCCCCCCTTGGTGGAGATAAAGTGTGGGTGGATCGTTACTATTATCCCGATTTGATTGAAAAATCCTTGGCACTGGCTGGAGATAATACTTTTAATTTAACATATGATGATGTTGTGGAAAAATTGGTGGCTGGTAATACATCAATAAAAGATAGTCTTTCATCTTTTACGGTGTTTGATAAGAAAAGTGATATGTTATTTGTTCCAAATGGCAAATATACATACGAAAGAATTAAAGCTGAAGAGACTATAAATGAAAATAATCTGGTGGTAGTAACACCATGTCAATCATTGGCAACAACCGGAAATAATATCAATTATTTTAAACAATTGAACGATGCTGGTAAATTCACCGTCAAATTTTATTTTGATGGTAACGAGCAAAATTGGAAATTCAGAAGTAAACGGAATAATACAAATGGGGGACTCATCATTGAGAAGATAGGTGGTAATCTGGTTTTCACCATGGATCTTTACAATCCCGGATTTGTTGAAACAATCACTTTCAGTGAAACAGTGAAATACAAACCATCCCAACGCAATTTCATTTGTTTTTCTATTGATACAGTTGTCGGGCAATTATATTTCTTCCTAAACAACCAAATTGTGGGTTATTATACATTTGATAAATATCAATTCTACGGAAAACAAATGATATTTGGGGATTTTGTGTTAGATGATGTGGACTTTTTCACACAAAAAACCTTATCAAAAATTGGATTAACCTCCGAATATACATCGGAAAATCTTGCTTTCATTACCCCAATACTTGACGGAGAATCTGTTATTGATCCATTAACTGTTACATTACCTTGTGGTATGAGAAATAGCACTGATACCGTGGAATATCTTCAAAGCGTGTGTAATAATCAAGCTTATAAATCCAATTTCGTCAACATATTTATTAAAAATATTGACTTGGTGGATTCTGATATGGAAGGTCTTCGCACTCGAATAACATCTGAAATAGTTGATCGTTCTCCTCTAACAACCGAAATAAATAATCTAACAATCCCATGATATCATATTTTAAATTTTCCAATGGTGAAGCATTTACATTAAACGATGTGGATTATACGGGATTTTTCAACGTTGAAGATGGGGTTGCTTATACTGAACGCAAAAAAAGCATAGCATCTGAACAACTTGTTCCAAAAAACACATTCATTTCGGATTTCTATCTCAATAAGATGGAATTTGATAATCAATTTGATTCCATTACAGAAACATCCAACATAACTGCCAATGTTTTTGATGTTCTCAATAAGGTGGAGATAGAAAGATTATTATCTATCATCAATCAGAATAATCTGATTGTTTTCAAATCTTTAATTGTCAGTAATCCACAGATCATCGATTTCACGGAAAACGAATCCTATTATTACGGGTTGTCATCTACTATTGTTGACACAAGAAACGATGATCTCATGCTTGGAAAGAAAAACATCTCCCATATTGATCCGTTCCGATATGAGGTTGAATGGGCATTTCTTGAAAAAATAAAATATGGCGCATTATTTGTAAAATCCGATCAAACGTTCAAATATCTATGTTCAACTGGTTTTGAACTTTATACTCTCAGGGGATCATTTACAGATGGGGGGTATATTGAATATTCCGTTCAGGAATTGGAAGCACCTGAAGAGGTATATGGAATTGATTACGATGAATTTGAAAACAAGATTTCCATAATTGTGTTAAATGAATTAAAGGTTTATGATGCCATAAATTATATCGAATGTGAAACTCTAATATTAATTGATAGTATTGAATTGGGAGATATTGATTCTGTAATTCTCACTTGGGGAACTAAAAAAACATATAACAATTTAATTAATAAATGGAGTCTGAAATTTTATAATATCCCAAAATTTTCCACAGAATTCATACGGTTTGGTAATAATTACAGAACATCCATTGAAGGTGATAATCTTACTCTCAGAAATAAGTATTCAACCGATAAAATCGTTGACTATAATTTAAAATCCATCGGTATCGATCAACTATTGGATGTTGATATTAGGGTTATTGATGATTGTATTCTCATACTACATAAAAAATCTGAAAAATTCCATATAACATTCTTCGACCCTCTTGATATAGAGAACAGTTTATTTGATCGAGAAATTTTTGAGTTTAATGATAGTGATAATTACAGAATTTTGTTTTCAACCTATGATTCAAACGTGTTTTATTTGAATAGTAAGGCTCAATCTCATACCCGTATGATCTCTAATCCAACCTATCCCGTGGGACAAATGAGAGAAAACAATTTAAAATATGTTAAGAAAGAAGTATTCAAGAATTACTTGCAGAAGTTTGGAGATTGTGTCTTCAAATGGAATACGGAGTCATTAGATTCCAATTCATTCACCAATTACATGTTTGATAGTATTACAAAATCAAATAAAAATTATTTATTACTTCTAAATTCTGGAAGAATTTATCCCCTTCGCCAAAACATCTCCAATTCATATCTTTCATCTGTTCCATTAAATTTAGTGAAAACATATGACGGTATTCGTTGTTCGGACACATCTTTTGGTCTGTTTTTCAATAAAACAATCTCATACATATTAAAAGATGTATTAACATTATACACTAAAGCCACCAATTCCTATTTAATTGGCAAAAATGATTTGTTTTTGAATAAGATTAGAGAAATCACATACGATACAAACAATCTGTATATGAATGGCAATGAAACAGTCAATGTTTTGATGTTACAGCGGATTTTAACGCTGTTGACAGACTTACAAAAACAAATAGTTGCTAACTTAACATCATCCGAATAAATAACAATATGGCTTTACTCTATACTTCGGTGTTTATATCTGGAAACGTTTAACATAATATGGCTGATATTTATATTTCAAAAATCAAAGTTCGCAGAGGAACAAATGCAGAGATCAATTCAACCCGTTTTGACCAAGGAGAACTTGTTCATGCAACCGATTCCAAACGTTTATTCGTTGGTAACGGCGTATTGAGCGGAGGTAATCCTGTTTCCAGTAAAGTTCACCCCCCTTTAACCAATTATTACAGTCTTAGCACCACTTTAGCTGAAGTTGGTGATCTGGTGTCTGTAAATTCTATCTTTTATCAACTCACAGCTTCACCTTATAGCTCCATAACAAATTGGGGAGACATGAGAACTAAATTCTCCGCTGAATTTGTATATGATTCAAATTCCACAGTAAACATAGCGGTTAGTGGACTATCAGCATCCAAAATTAATCCAAATAGTCTTACAAATGGTATAAAAATTGTAGATAATAAACTTCAATTAAATTTTAATACTAATTTCTTTGAAATATCTTCAAATCAGCTTTCAATTAAAAATGGTGGCATTACCACAAGAGAAATTCTATC
>Ga0209354_10001067_pt1 | contig 12202 bp, 8 predicted proteins | sample LauGreSpBDMM15DD_2_FD_187562 | JGI IMG/M metagenome (GOLD analysis project Ga0209354, IMG submission 187562) | Freshwater lake microbial communities from Lake Michigan, USA - Sp13.BD.MM15.DD (SPAdes) (version 2) | ecosystem: Environmental > Aquatic > Freshwater > Lake | place: Lake Michigan, USA...
GAGGATGGTTCTGTTGCGATTCGTATTTGCAAGGATCCTTTTTGTAAAAGTTTAATTAAAGAATTTGGAAAACCAATTGTAAGTACATCCGCTAATATTTCTGGTTATCCAACACCGATGTGTTTCAATGATATTTCGTTGGAGATAATCGAAGGGGTAGATTATGTAGTCAAATACAAGCAAGATGACAACGAAATTAAACAACCCTCTGCAATTGTAAAGTGGGATGCCCAAGGTAATCTTGTTATTATTCGCGCATAGCTTTATGTTCGTATTCGTTTTATTATATTAAATTCACTTCATGAAAAAAATATTGGTGATTCAAACTGCTTTCATTGGTGATGTTGTATTGGCAACATCGTTGATAGAAAACTTGCATCAACAATTTCCAGAAGTAAAGATTGATATTTTGGTTAGAAAAGGCAATGAATCCCTGTTTCAATCCCACCCCTTTTTAAATCAAGTACTTGTTTGGGATAAAAAAAATAACAAATACCAAAACTGGTTAGGGCTGCTTTTTAAAATTAGATCCAGGCAATATGATGTGGTGTTGAACGCACAAAGATTCGCGGCCACTGGAGCATGGACAGCATTTTCAAAAGCAAAAATTAAAATTGGCTTTGATAAAAATCCATTTTCCTTTTTATTTACACATGCGGTTGTGCATCAGTTTTCGGAAAAGGGGCAACATGAAATTGATCGGAATCATCAGTTATTAAGTTCCTTGTTCGTGACGAAAGTGGCGATGCCTAAATTATATCCTACTGCCGCTGATGAATTAGCAGTAAGTAGTTATCAGCAATTACCTTATTTGTGTATTGCGCCAGCATCGGTTTGGTTTACAAAACAATTTTCAATAGAAAAATGGGTGGACTTGATTAATGAACTCCCCTTTAAGGGCCCAATTTATTTAATCGGTGGGCCAGGTGATAAATTGTTGTGTGACCAAATTTTACAAAAAATAAATCGTAAGTCGGTAGTGAATTTAGCAGGCCGATTAAGTTTTTTAGCTTCAGCAGCTTTGCAAAAAAAAGCAGTACTCAATTATGTCAACGATTCTGCACCCATGCATTTTGCTTCTGCGGTGAACGCACCTGTAGTAGCGATTTATTGTTCTACCTTACCCAATTTTGGCTTTGGTCCATTGTCTGATGGGTCATTCATTGTTCAAACAAATGAGGCACTTGCATGCCGTCCTTGTGGTATACATGGTAAAAAGCAATGTCCCTTAAAACACTTTGATTGCGCCAAAACGATTAAAATGGACCAATTAATAGCCCCATTGTTACAAGTGGAACAACATTAGTACTTTTGCATCCATGGCCATCCATTTTACAGATAAAGAAATAGCCCTTTTTAAGGTGGTTGCTAAAGCAGCAGCAACATTAAACACGCAAGCATTTGCAGTGGGAGGATTTGTGCGTGATAAAATTTTGGATCGCCCCACCAAGGATATTGATATTGTTTGTTTGGGCGATGGCATGCAATTGGCCAATGAAGTAGCAAAACAATTTAATCCAAAGCCGCCTGTTGCACTTTTTAAAACTTTTGGTACCGCGCAAATTAAATTTTCGGATGTGGAAGTTGAATTTGTAGGAGCACGTAAGGAAAGTTATTCCAGGGATAGTCGTAAGCCAAGTGTTACCGTGGGTACAATTGAAGATGATCAAAATAGGAGAGATTTTACGATCAATGCATTAGCCATTGACATCAGTGATGAAAATTTTGGAAATTTAGTGGATCCATTTGAGGGCATGTTACATATTGCACAAAAAATTATTAAAACGCCTTTAGCACCTGAACAAACATTTGATGATGATCCGCTTCGCATGATGCGCGCGATTCGATTTGCTACGCAATTAAATTTTACGATTACTGAGGAAACATTTACCGCAATCAAAAAAATGGCGGATCGCATCAAGATAGTTTCACAAGAAAGAATTACAGATGAGCTACAAAAAATAATGAACACACCGGTACCATCAAAGGGTTGGTACTTATTAAAAGAGGCGGGCTTATTGGCGTATATTTTTCCGCAATTTTTACAATTGGAAGGGGCTGAAACATTGGATGGTATTGGGCATAAAGATAATTTTTCTCATACCCTACAAGTATTGGATAATGTAGCGGCGAATTCGAATGACATTTGGTTAAGATGGGCAGCCGTGTTGCATGACATTGCAAAACCAAGAACTAAAAAATTTGAGAAAGGATTTGGATGGACTTTTCATGGCCATGAAGTAGTGGGTGCGCGCATGGTACCCAAAATTTTCACGCAACTAAAATTACCCTTAAATGAACACATGAAAATGGTTCAAAAATTAGTGGCTTTACATTTACGCCCCATATCATTAACAAAAGACAATGTAACCGATAGTGCCATTCGACGATTGTTATTTGATGCAGGCGATGATATTGACCATTTGATGGTTTTATGTTCGGCTGATATAACTAGTAAGAATCAAGTAAAAGTGAGGCGTTATTTACAGGGGTTTGAATTTGTGAAACAAAGATTGGTTGCTGTGGAGGAAAAAGATAAAGTGCGCAATTGGCAACCACCCATTTCAGGAGAACTTATTATGGAATTATTCAACATTACCCCTTCCCGTGAAGTGGGCGTAATTAAGGATGCCATAAGGGAAGCAATACTCGATGGCCTCATCACCAATGAGTATGAAGCAGCTTATTCTTTTATGCTTGAACAAGCCGCAAAAATAGGTTTAAAACCAAGTAAATAATTAAATGATTTAGTTGTCTAAAATCATTTAAATCAAGCTAATAAATAGTATTTTAGCAGTTCTAAAAAAAGCGATATGGCATTTTTAAAATTTAGGGTTTATTGGGAGGAGGATGATGCGATATATCGAGATGTGGTCGTGAAACATACCCAAAATTTTACTGAATTAAATAATATCATTTTAAAAGCCTTTGAGTTTGATCAAAAACACGATGCTACTTTTTTTAGAAGTAATGATATTTGGAAAAGAGGGCGTGAGATTAGTAAAGCGGTCTATGAAAAAGAATATGTTGCACCGCCTTTATTAATGGAGGAAACAACGATTGGTTCAGAAATTATTGATACCAATCAGCATTTTATTTTTTTGTACGATTTTGTAAAGTCATGGACATTTTTAATTGAATTGATTCAAGTGATTAAAAATGCAGATGCAGATATGTCTTTGGAATATCCCATCGTATCAAGAATTGAAGGCGTAGGTCCTATGCAATATGGCACAAAGGGATTGTTGGGTAAAACCTTTGCTGATATTGAAGAAAAGTATGATTTATCTGAAGCGAAGGAAGGCTTTGGCGAGGAAGGAGAAGATGCAGAAGAGGGAGATCATGATAAAGATGGGGATGATGATAAAGAGGATGATGATTCTACAGAAGATTCAGATAGTAACGCAGAAGGTGGCGAATTTTTTGAAGGAGAAGCGTTTTAACGCATCCATTTTTTAATAAATCAATTTTTCTTTTGTCGCTTTTGAATAGCTTGCAATTTGTTTATTTCATTTTCAAATAAAGTTTCTTGTCAAATAATACTGTATACATCATTGTAGGTCCAACTGCAGTTGGGAAAACTAGTTTTGCCATTGCATTGGCACAATATTTCAAAACTGAAATAATTTCAGCAGATGCAAGACAATGTTATGCGGAATTAAATATTGGCGTAGCACGCCCCAGTTTGGAGGAGTTGTCAAAAGTCCCTCATCATTTTATCGCCAGTCATTCCGTAAATGATACCATCAATGCACAAGTTTTTGAGAATTATGCTTTAGCAAAAACGGAAGAAATATTTAAAACACATCATTCAGTCGTTATGGTGGGTGGTACAGGTTTGTACATTAAAGCATTTTGTGAAGGGCTAGATATGATACCTGACATTGATCCTGCAATTAGGGAGGATATTATAAAGCAATATGAAAAGCTAGGATTGAGGTGGTTACAAAAGGAAGTTTCCGTAAAAGACCCACTTTATTGGGTAAAGGGGGAGCAACAAAATCCACAAAGATTAATGCGCGCGTTGGAGGTTATCCTTGGGACCGGCGCCTCCATTGTAAGTTTTCAAATAAAAAGTAAAATAACCCGTCCTTTTAAAATTGTTAAAATTGGACTTGAATTACCAAGGGAACAACTGTATGAAAGCATTAACCAACGAGTTTTAACCATGGTTGAAAACGGGTTGGAGCAAGAAGTGCGTGAATTAGTAGCACAGTTTCATTTGAACGCCTTGCAAACAGTGGGTTATAGCGAATGGTTGCCATACTTTGAAAGTAGTCTACCCAAGGAAAAAGTCATTGAAAATATCCAACAAAATACCAGACATTATGCGAAAAGACAGATGACCTGGTTTAAAAAAGACCCCGAAATTATTTGGCATCTGTCCGATCAAATAAATGCTACTCAAATCGGGTAGTGGCCGATATTGTAAAATATTTATTAAATAAGTATTTAAAAAATAAAAATACTATTTTAATTAGCTAATTTTAATACTACATTGTTCGTATATTTTTGAGAGCAATTGACTGCAAATTTTGCAAGACGAATCCTACTTAAAAAAATATTAAATATAAAATCAACAATCAATCATCAAACATAAAATTATGCAACTAAGAATTTTAATGGCAGTGGTCGGTATTTCTTCATTGTCGATGGTAAATGCACAAACGCAAACCATCCAATTTGAAAAATACACTTTGCCCAATGGCTTAAAAGTTATTTTACATGAGGACCATTCTGCACCGGTGGTCGCAGTGACGGCTCTTTATCATGTAGGTTCCAAAAACGAAGATACAGCGCGCACTGGTTTTGCGCATTTCTTTGAACATTTGTTATTTGAAGGATCTGAAAATATCAAACGTGGTGAGTTTGATAAGTATATCACCAATGCAGGTGGCGCCTTAAATGCAAATACTTCACAGGATCGTACTTTTTATTTTGAGTTATTACCTTCCAATCAAGTGGATTTAGGTTTGTGGTTAGAAAGTGAGCGAATGATGCATGCAAAAATTGAACAAATCGGTGTGAACACACAACGTGAAGTAGTGAAAGAGGAAAAAAGACAAAGAATGGACAACCGACCTTATGGTTCCTTTTTGAATGAAGTGTTAAAACGCGCTTTTAAGGTACACCCTTATCAATGGTCTCCGATAGGAAGTATGGATCATTTAAATGCAGCTAAATTAGACGAGTTCATTAATTTTTATAAAACTTTTTATGTGCCCAACAATTGCGTGTTATCCATCGCAGGTGATTTTAATAAGGCAGATTTGAAAAAGAAAATTGAAGCTTATTTTGGCCCTATTAAAAAAGGAGCAAATGTAATTCCAAGACCAACTATTAAGGAGCCAGCCTTGGGAGGGGAAGTAAGGGATGTAATACAAGATAATATTCAATTACCAGGCGTGTTTCAAGCTTATAGAGCGCCAAAGCAAGGGGGCGATGAATATTATGCTTTTAATGTGTTGTCCACTATTTTATCAGGTGGAGAATCATCTAGAATGAATAAAGCATTAGTAGATAAAAAACAACAAGCAGTGGCTGCGCAATCTGCACCGTTTTTTAATGAGGATGAGGGTTTGTTTATTACTTTGGCCATTGCGAACATGGGTGTGAAAATTGAATCCTTGGAACTGAGTATGGATAGTATTGTTAATGATTTAAAAACAGATTTAGTGGGCGAAAGAGAATTTCAAAAAGTAAAGAACCAAATCACCACACAAATAGTTACGAGTAATGGAACAATGGCGGGTATTGCTGAAAGCTTAGCCAATAATGAAGTATATTTTGGAGATGCTAATTTAATCAATACTGAATTGGATAAATATAATAAAGTAACCAGACAGGATGTATTAAATGTGGCTAAAAAATATTTAAACAAGGACAATCGTGTTGTTCTTTATTATGTACCTAAAGAAAAAGCTACTACAAAGTAATTGCGTAAATGAATTGCACAACACAAAAATATAATTTATGAAAAAACAGATATATATCGCTTTATTATTGTTGCCAATAATTTCAATGGCACAAACAATAGATCGTACAAAAGCACCAGCGCCAGGAAAAGCGCCAATAATACAAATCGGCAACCCAGTAAAATTCACCTTAGCGAATGGGATGCAAGTATTTGTTGTTAAAAATACAAAATTGCCAAGAGTGACTGCATCTCTTGCATTTGATTATGATGGTTTCGCGGAAGGCGATAAAGCAGGCGTTGCTGAAATGGCGGGGCAGTTATTGAAAAGAGGTACCACCACTAAATCAAAAGCACAATTAGACGAAGCAGTGGAATTTTTAGGAGGAAGCATGTCAACTTCAAGTCAGTCTGCAGCCGTAAGCTCGCTTAAGTCTAATTTTCCTACATTAATGTCCTTACTGGCGGAGGTAGTACTTCATCCTGCATTGGCAACAGATGAATTGGAAAAAATTCGCAAGCAAACATTGTCAGCAATAGAATCAAACAAAGATGATGCGGATGCAATTTCAGGAAATGTAGTGAAGAAGTTAGTGTATGGTGCTTCACACCCTTATGGTGAAATGATGACAACTAAAACTGTGAATAGCATCACTATTAATGATGTTAAATCATTTTTGAGTACTTATTGGAAACCCAATATGGCTTATTTGGTTTTTGTAGGTGATATTGAACCAGCAGTTGCAAAAGCGTTGGCAGAAAAAAGTTTTGGAGCATGGGCGAAGGGTACTGCAACGAAACAAAATTTTGATAAGCCAGTGAGTCCAAGTCAAACATATGTGGCGGTTATTGATCGACCAGCAAGTGTCCAAAGTGTGGTAACCATTGCAACGACTGTTGATTTACTTCCTGGTTCCGCTAATGTAATTGCAGGATCAGTCATGAATAATATATTAGGCGGTGGTTTTTCAGGTCGTTTGTTTGCTAACCTTCGTGAAAAACATGCGTTTACTTATGGTGCTTATTCCTCATTGAATCCAAGTCGTCAAGTTGGAATTTTCCAAGCAGCAGCTTCTGTTCGTAATGAAAAAACAGATAGTTCAGTGCAAGAATTATTAAATGAAATTAATATTATCTTTAACGAAAAAGTAGGTGATGCGGAATTAAGTAGAATGAAAAATTATTTATCAGGTGGTTTTGCGCGGTCCTTAGAAAATCCAGGAACCATTGCTGGTTTTGCTTTAAGTATTGTTCAAAACAATTTACCTGCCGATTATTATCAAAAATATTTAACCAATTTAGCAGCAGTAGATGCCCAAAAAGTGCAGGAGGCTGCTAAAGCTTTATTGAATACATCAAAAATGCATATAGTCATTGTTGGTAATGCAAAACAAATTGCAAAAGGCTTGGATAAATATGGTCCTGTGAAATATTTTGATATTGAAGGAAATGAAATTGCGGCACCAACAGAAACAAAAGCAGATGCATCTTTAACACCACAATCGGTAATGACGAAAGCCATTGCTGCCATTGGATCAGCAGAAGCAATAGCCAAAGTAACAGATGTAGCTTTAAATGGTACTGCAGACATTATGGGTCAATCATTAAATATGTCTCAAAAAATTGTTATTCCAGGAAATTCTGTAACAACCATGTCAATGGGTGGTATGGCTTTAATGAAACAAGCAGTTGTGGATGGTAAATACTCCGTAAGCCAACAAGGCCAAGAAGCACCTATCACGGATGAGGTGAAGGAAGGTTTGGATGAGTCGGCAAGCATCGCTCCAGAGCAATTGTATTTAGCGAAAGGCTATGGTTTAAAAGTAGTAGGGGTAGAGAAAGTAAATGGCAAGGATGCGATTGATGTTGAGGTTACAACCCCATCTAAAAAAGTGTCACACCGCTTTTATGACGCCGCTACCTATTTATTAGTTAAAACTTCTAAATCAGAGGAAGTACCTGGTCGTGGAACAGTTACGCAGCAACAATTTTACAACGCCTATCAAACAGTGAATGGTATTCAGTTGGCTTCTGAAATGATCATTGACATGGGTGCAATGAAAATTAATGTGAAGTACACGGACATCAAAGTGAATCAAGGTTTAAAGATTGGCGATTTAAAGTAGTCGGAATCAAAAATATAGTTTGAGTGGTAGGCTAAAAAAAGATCCGCCCCGAGTACTCGGGGCGGATCTTTTTTTTATTAGTTGCATCTAAATTTTAATAATGCCCATCATTCCTGCCAGCGGCGAAATAATTGAATGTAATTGGTTTAGAATCTTATACCATATCCTATATTAAACATTAAATGGTTGCCTTTGTAATCGGCATAGTAACTGCTTTTCTCAGTTAATCGATAAGGGAAAATGGCATCTTTCACCATGGTGTTCATAATGGTAAGATCAATAAAATGCTTTTCAGTTCTGTAACCAATACCACCACTTATAATAAACTGAGAAGCTTTTAAGCCCCCATCTTTGTAAGGGGAGCCATAGTAGGCAGTTCCAGCCCTAGCCATCCAATTGCCATTTAATTTCACTTCTGAACCAATTCTTATATTGATATTATTTTTATAGGTATTTTTAATTATATAGTTAAGATCATTGTAATAACTGACTACGTCTTGGTTATTGTCATTGGAATAAAAACGCGTTCCTGCATATTTTACCCATTCTATATCTGCACTAATAAAACCAAGGGGTTGGGTAGGTTTGCTTGGGTTCGCAAAAAAGTAACTTGAACTAACAATCGCCTTTGAAGGCGTTGACATTGTGTAGTCGTAACTTGCTGGATAAAAATTATTTTTATAATTATTCATTAAATCAGTGGAACTTAATCCGTTGGGTAAAGCATTGCTATATATTTCGGCATTTATTGCATCCCTGAAGCTGATTAATTGTGGGGTGTGATACGTAAAACCAAAGCGTAAAAACGGTTGCGCCTTATAAATCAAACCAAACTTAGCACCTAAGCCAAAACCTTTGGAACTGCTTTCTTCGTAAAAATCAAAATATCCAGTTTCGCCAAAATAATTGGTCTTACTAAAGTTGATCATGGGCATGGTTAAACTAGCCCCTAAGTATAATTTATCTTCAATATTCCCACCCCAGCCAAATGCAAGTTCATTATACCCGCCTTTGGTTACCACATCGTTTTTTTGATTCAAAGCGCCAATAGGGACTGTGGTTCTATAATCTGTAATAAAACCATTTGCATCATAAATAGGATTCACTAATTTGGATTGTATAGCAAGTGAACTACCGTAAATAAAATTTTGTTGCGCATCGGTCAAGCTTGCCTCACTATCATATAATTGGTCTGCAAATTTTTCTGTAAAACTAGAGTAGGTGTTTTTACCTGAAAGCCCATAGTGGTTATTATAGTCTGCAATTTGTGTGTATGAAATTGCAAATGCAGTACTACTCCAATTATTTTTTTTACGACCATCTGCTAAAACAATCCCTAAGTTACCTAGGTTTAGCTTGTTGGATGAAACGGATGTGTTGGTTTTGAAATAATCAACGCTATTTGTTTTATTAGAAAACTTTGAGGTCAATAAAAATTCACTTGATTTATAAAATCCCAAACCAGCTGGGTTGATATGTGTTGATGACATATCTCCACCTAGTGAACCCATCGCGCCGCCTAATGCATTGCTTCTTGGCGTTCCATGCGGGGCAAACCAAGAATACTTTAATACGTCATCGGGATCTTGTGCAAATGCGTTTAAGCTGAATCCTAATAAACTAAACAGTAATATTTTTTTCATAGTGATATGTTATTTTTTGTAAACGAGTTTAATTAATTGTTTTTGAAACTCGTATTTATTTGTGGTGATTAATTGCCACCACCTGTTTTTGTTCTTCCACCGCCAATAAATCCACCACCTCCTGAAGAACTACCGCTAGATCCGCTTCCAGAAGAAGCTGGTGCGCTATAGCTAGGCGTTGAGGAGTTTTTATTAGGTGTGCTATTTTGATAAGAGTTACTAGAATTATTAGGTGCAGCATAATTTTTTGAAGAATTATTAAAGTTTGCTGCTCTTGCACTTGAACTACTGGTCATGACTCTTTTTACTAAACTACCAAAGCTACTTGAACTTGGTTGTGTGGTATTACTATTGCTATTGTTGTTGCTATTTGATCTTGAAAAACTAGCGCCTGTATTATTACTGGAAGCTGAATTACTATTGATGCTTCTAAATCCAGCTGGTGTATTTGATCTAGCACCTGTATTACCATTGCTATTTGAATTTGCAAAATTGCCATTTTCTCTAACATCACCCACTCTTTTAAATTGTCCAATATTTTTCATGTATGGATTTAAGTTGGTACGATTGGGTTGCACTGGAACTCGTTTGTCGTAATTATTTACATTCATTGGGATACCACCATAAATACCTCCGTAGATGCCATTATTTAGGTAATAATTTCCATAAGGATTCCACATACTAGCATAGTAGGGGTTCCATCCGCCGTAGCCACCAAAACCTCCGCCCCATCCACCAAAACCTCCGCCGTAACCACCAAAGCCTCCGCCCCAGAATGGATCAAATCCGCCCCATCCACCAAAGCCTCCGCCCCATCCACCAAAACCTCCGCCCCATCCACCAAAGCCTCCGCCCCATCCACCAAAGCCTCCGCCCCATCCACCATAACCCATACCGAATCCCATATTAAATCCTGGGTTATTCCAATAGCCAAAATCATCAATGCTTGACCAACGATTTCTATTGGCCACTTTTAATCTTAAATATCGATCGTCCTGATAATTTTGATAATCTTGATAAGTTTCTTCATCAGCTTGCGCTACCACTTGTTCTGCAGGCTTGCTTGGTGTATAATATAAATCATCTGTTGCAACAGTGGTTGTTTGTTGCAAACTAGTGCAACTTGTTACAAAAAAACTAATCGCTACTATGCCAACGGCGAGTAGTTTGAAATTTGGGGTAGTATTTTTTGTGTTCATTTTGGTGATTTTTAGGTTTTTATATGCCCTTGATTTAGCATACATTTGCTACTATAAAGGTAGGGAACTTTGAAATATAGAGCGTTTTTCGTAGTTCATTTGTTTTTATTTAAAATGTTAATATTTTTTTAAGAAATGGCAAAGGAATTAACCACTAGGGCACAGGATTATTCACAATGGTATAACGACCTTGTTTTAAAGGGATCTTTGGCGGATTATAGTGCCGTGAGAGGTTGTATGGTCATTAAGCCTTATGGTTATGCCCTATGGGAAAATATGCAAGCAGCTTTAGATAAAATGTTTAAAGATACAGGGCATGAAAATGCCTATTTTCCTTTATTTGTCCCAAAATCATTGTTTGAAGCGGAGGAAAAAAATGCGGAAGGCTTTGCAAAAGAGTGCGCCATTGTTACCCATTATCGTTTAAAAACGGATCCCAATAACAAGGGAAAATTAATGGTGGATCCAGAGGCAAAATTAGAAGAGGAATTAATTGTGCGTCCAACAAGTGAAGCAATTATTTGGAATACTTATAAAACTTGGATTCAATCCTATAGGGATTTGCCAATTTTAGTCAATCAATGGGCGAATGTAGTAAGATGGGAAATGCGCACGCGTTTGTTTTTAAGAACTGCCGAATTTTTATGGCAGGAAGGGCATACTGCGCATGCAACCAAAGAGGAAGCAATTGCAGAAACGGTAAAAATGTTAGAGGTGTATGCTGACTTCGCAGAAAATTGGATGGCCATGCCTGTGATTAAAGGGGTGAAAACTGAAAGTGAAAGATTTGCGGGTGCCGAAGATACTTATTGCATTGAAGCATTGATGCAGGATGGTAAAGCTTTGCAAGCTGGTACCTCACATTTTTTAGGTCAAAATTTTGCAAAAGCATTTGATGTAAAATTTAGTGATAAAAATAATACCCAAGAATATGTTTGGGCAACAAGTTGGGGCGTAAGTACACGACTCATAGGTGGATTAGTGATGACCCATAGTGATGATGAAGGTTTGGTTTTACCACCAAGAATTGCACCTGTGCAAGTGGTTATCGTGCCTATTTTTAAAGGAGACGAGCAAAAAGCAATGATTGATGAAAAGATGGCGGTAGTGGTTGCTTCTTTTAAAGCAGCGGGCATCAGAGTTAAATATGATAATACAGATAACAATCGACCAGGTTGGAAATTTGCAGAATACGAATTGAAGGGTGTGCCTATTCGTATTGCGGTGGGTCCAAGGGATTTAGAAAACAACCAGGTTGAATTAGCGCGTCGTGACACCAAGGAAAAAACAGCTATTTCATTGGATGGATTAACCGAAACA
>Ga0209354_10001075_pt1 | contig 12144 bp, 17 predicted proteins | sample LauGreSpBDMM15DD_2_FD_187562 | JGI IMG/M metagenome (GOLD analysis project Ga0209354, IMG submission 187562) | Freshwater lake microbial communities from Lake Michigan, USA - Sp13.BD.MM15.DD (SPAdes) (version 2) | ecosystem: Environmental > Aquatic > Freshwater > Lake | place: Lake Michigan...
GCTAAAAGGAATTTTCCTAATACCTTTAATGGCTCGGCTCCAGTTGTTAGGGCAATAACTCCATTACCAACAACCACAAATCTAAATCCTCCAAGCGTTGCAAATACTCAATTGAAAGATGAGCTTATTTACACAACACAAGACAAAGCCACAATTAAAAAGATAAACGATATTTTAGCTAAATCTGACGGAGTTAATGATATGATGAATCAAAATGGTTCTTCATTAGCTATTAGAACTCCAGCTCAAAGTACAAAAGCTGGTCATTTTAAATTTATTCAAGAATTAGGATTTACTGGAATTAGAGAACAAATAGCCATTGGCGCAAAAATTGGTGGAGCGATGCCATCAAGTGCAAGTGGGACTTGTTCTGTTAGAGGAACATATATAAATATAAAAGCAAAAAAAGGAGATGTAATTGATTTTAAGCCAGTTAAATTAGCTTTAAATAATACAGATATTGAAAATTTGTTAAAATCAGGTTATAAAAAAGGTTCAATTGTTAATGGATTAACAACGGTTTATGACGAAAAAACAAGAAATATTATTGGGTATATTGAACCAAATGGAGAGTTTAGATTTTGGAGCGTTACCGCCGCAATGAAAGCACAAACTGGAAAAGAAAATATTGCTGGTACAATAACTCACGAATCGGCACATATGATGCAAGCTTGGAAAGATAGAGATTTATTTGGCTGGAAAAATATTTTAACAAGAAACGGATTATCGACAAGGGACGCAATAACAGAATATGGTAAAACAGATTTTTACGAATTATTTGCAGAAACTTACACCGCTTTTGTTTACGACAACAATGGCCTAAAAACCAAAAGCCCAAATATTTACAATACATTTGTTCAATATTTGCAACAAATTGGAGTTGATATAAATACGATTAAGCTAGCAAACTAAAAAATTAAAATGTTTGACTTTTCAAAGGCTCAAGAAATAAGCGACCAAATGATTAAGCTACAAAATGAGCTTAAATTTAAAGAGGCTGCAAATCTTTATTTAAAGACAATAAAAGAAATTGAGTCTTCAGAATTTACTAGGGAAAATCAAACCGAGTGGATTGCTAATCTTTTGTACGATGAAACAATAATACTACTATTGGAGATGGATTAAATCGCCTTTTGTTTCCTAATTTTTTTTATTTGTATATTTGTCTAAACGAATAAGCAATGCTAGACAAAGCCGAGCAATCATATTCAGATTATCCCGAGGCGGTCAGAAACAACGCTAGAAGCGTTTTGAAATATGTTGATGAGTACGGCTGGGGCCCTTGCGGAACGCCAGTAGGCAAACAAAGAGCAAACCAGCTAGCAAACGGCGAGCCTTTGTCAGTTGACACGATTAAAAGAATGTTTAGCTATCTAAGCCGCCATGAGGTTGATTTAGAAAGCTCTAGCTCTTATGAAGACGGTTGCGGTCGTTTAATGTACGACGCTTGGGGCGGAAAAGAGGGATTAGTTTGGAGTAGAAATAAAATAAAGGAATTAGAAAAGACTAGCGATATGTGGTTTGTAAAAAAAGGATTGAACCAAGGCTTTACAGATAGCGACATGAAACAAGGGATTGTTTCGGGTTACTTTGCCGTTTTCGGTAACAAAGACTTGGACGGCGATGTAATTGAGCCAGGCGCGTTTACCAAGACAATTATGGAACGTGGCCCACAAGGCAAGCAATTAATTAAATATTTGCTAGACCACGACAAAAATAAAGTTGTCGCTAAAATGAACAATCTTTACGAAGACCAAAGAGGATTGCGATACGAGGCAAAAATTGGAACTCATGCAGCTGGCCAAGACTTTCAGAAAATGATTGAGAGCGAACTTATCAACCAGCATTCGTTTGGTTTTAGAACTATTAAAGAAGAGTATGACCAGGAGGCCAAAATGAATAGAATTAGAGAGGTCATGATGTACGAAGGTAGCGCGGTTCAATTCTTAGGCGCCAATCCTGAAACAACCTTTATTGACCTTAAAAGCGAAGCGGACGCGTTTGAGTACCTTACTAGACTTGAGAAGTTTGTAAAGACCTCCGACGCAACCGACGAAACATTAGAAAAATTAGAGAATCAGCTAAAATCACTTTTGGAAATGCTAAAGCCAGCCCTGGTTACTTTAGTAGAAAAAGAAGCCGTACAAGTTGAGACAATAACAATAAACGAACTAAAAAAACAATTTGAATCATGGAAAATCTAACAATCGATGCCGTAAAGGCAGTCATTGCAGAGGCTGGCGAAGCTCTAAAAGCAAAAGCAGCAAATGCAGAAACTAAAGCCAATGAGGCTTTCGAAAAGGCTGAAAGCCTATTAAAGTCTTTTAATGGTGTAGTAACCAAAGAAGAGGCAGCAGAAATGCAAAAGCAACTTGATAAGTTGGACATTGCAATGCAAAAGAATGCAGTAGAAAAAGAAGTAAGCGGCGAAGATTTCAAAACCGCTTTCATGAAGGCTTACGCTCCTGTGCAAGCTGAAATCGAGCGTCTAAAGTCTGAGCCTAACGCTCGTCTTAAGGCTCCTTTGGTGTTTGAAATTAGCGAGAAAGCAGTTGGAACTATTACTTTGGCTTCGACTATTGCTAACGCTAACTCAAGCTCTCAAGTAACAATCTCCGAGTTTACTGGTGTTGTTTCTCCTATCCGCCAGCGTTTGTTGGTTTACCTATCTAACGCAAGCGTTGGAGCAATCGGTACACAATACGCGGTTTGGGTTGAAGAGTACGACCAAGAAGGAACGCCAGTATTTATTGGCGAAGGAACTGAGAAAACTCAAATCGATGTTCAATACAAAGAGCAGAGAGCTAAGGTTGAGAAAATCGGTGTACACATGAAAGTTTCTATGGAAATGTTGGAAGATGCCGCTTATTTGGCTTCTTACATCCAATCCAATGGAGTTAAGCGTGTTGAGACTGTAATTGAAAATCAATTGTTTACTGGTAACGGTACATCTCCTCAGCTTTCTGGTTTGCTTTCTAAGTCAACCACATTTACTGGAGCTTCTATGGCTGGTAGTGTTGAGGCGGCTTCCAACTGGGATGTTATCCACGGAATTATCGCACAAGTACACGCGGCCAATGGAAGCGCATCTGGCGTATTTGTTGAGACTGGAGCATACCACGTTATGCTATCGGTAAAAGATAGTACTAACCAGTACATTTTGCCAGCTGGCGTTACTTTCAACGCTAACGGTGGAATCAATGCTTGGGGAGTTCAAATTATCCCAACAAACGCTTTGACTGGCACGGCTGCTGATTTTATTGGAGGCGACCTTTCAGTTATCAATGTACGTTTGAGAAGCGGTTTGCAAGTGGCAATTGGAGAGTCTGGTGACGACTTTATTGACAACTTGAAGACTGTAAGAATCGAGCAAAGATTGGTGCAATTTATCTCCGCTAACGATACTCCAGTATTGGTTAAAGGAACTTTTGCAGCTGCTAAGGCTCTTCTTGAGACTACCTAATAATTTAGTGTGTGTTTAGTTAAATGGTGAAAGGGCGGGAATTTTTCCCGCCTTTTTTTGTTTAACGCGTTTAAAATCATTTACTTTAAAATAAATAATAAGATATGGCAACATTTACGATGTGTAAGCCGCAAAGATGCAAGCTAAAAAACTCTTGCGAGCGGTACACGGCAAAGCCCAGCGAGATGCAAATTTACTTTGATAAGGAACCAAGCAATCATGAAGGAACACAATGCGAAATGTATTTTAAGAAAAATTGTAAGCCTTGCGGAGAAATTTAATAATGAAAAAGCCTACTAAAAAAACGCTCAATGCAATTGACATGGTTAAAATCATGGAATCAATTCCTGAAAATGATACCAATTTACAATATATTGACGAACCAGCTGGAATTGAGCATTACAGACTTTTAGTTTGGTTAGGTAGCCAGGTAAAAGGAAAAATAATGGAGCTTGGAAGCTTGCGCGGTCATTCTGCTTTTTGTTTAGCTCAATCTGAAAATGAAGTTTTAAGTTTTGATATTGAAAATCAAATTTCTCTTAATTATAAGCCACAAAATCTAAATTTTCACCTTTCAGAAAACGGACATTTATTAATTGATAATTCTTTTGATTTATTGTTTATTGACACAATGCACGACGGGATTTACGAACAAGAAGTTTTAAACCATTTAAGGGAAATTAAATGGAAAGGGATAGTTTTAATGGACGATATTGTGCTTTTTAATGAGCTTTCTAAACTTTGGGAAGAAATTCCAGAGCAGAAAGCAGATTGGACTGATATTGGTCATCATTCAGGTACAGGAATAATTTGGTTTAAATGAAATTATCAATTTTAGTCCCTTCAGTTTCAGGCCGAAGAAATACCTTTTTGCCTAAATCATTGGATATGCTTTATAGTCAATTAGAAGCATTGCCAGAGCAAGACCAAAAAGAGGTTGAGATTATCTATTTAATTGACAACAAAACGATTATGCTAGGAGATAAGAGAAATCTTATGATAAGCATAGCAAGTGGTAAATACATTTCATTTGTTGATTGTGACGACCGTATTGAGCCAGATTACATTTCAACTATTTTAGAGGGAATTAACTCTAATGCAGATTCGATTGTATTTGAGGTTTCGGTTTCACTAAATGGAAACAATCCTAAAATCTGTTACTATTCTAAAGATTTTCCTAACGACTACAATACTGAGGACGCATACTTTAGGCTACCAAATCACATCCCAGTAATAAAAAAAGAAATTTCTACAAAGGTTTCTTTTCCAAGTTTACCAAGAGCCGAGGATGCTGGTTACGCAAAGATTTTAAAACCACATTTAAAGTCTGAGTTTAAAATAAATAAAGTCCTTTACCATTACGATTTTAGTGATTTAACAACCGTTGCTCAAGAGTACATCCCTAACCTAAGAAACAAACGAAAAATTAATATGAATCCAATTGTAGACGTGGTTTTTATATCAAACGCTACTAAAATGGGTCCAAGAATGACTCAGCAAGCCATTAATAGTTGCATACAAGCAGCAAATGGCTTGGAAGTCAATTGTATTGTAGTAGAAGAAAAAAGTAATTTATTTTATCAAAATGCAGCCACATATAATCCTCATTCCAAATTTAATTATAACAAATTTTTAAATTTTGGCGCAGTTCGTGGTAATGCTCCCTGGGTAATGTTTTGTAATAATGATTTGATATTTAAAAATGGCTGGCTACATGGTTTATTAGCTGCGGATTATCCTATTGTTAGTCCTATTGCAATGGCTGACTTTAGGCAAAAGGACGTTACAGAAAATGAAATAGGCTGGCAATGTGGTAGAAATTTATCAGGTTGGGCGTTTATGATGAAAAGGTCATTATATAATGAGATTGGCGGACTAGATGAGGATTTTGATTTTTGGTTTGCTGACAATTCTTTAGTTGAGCAATTAAAAATAATTAATATGCCGCCAATGTTGGTCCCCTCTTCAAAAGTAAATCATTTGGGTAGCCAAACATTAAAACAAAGGAGCGTTCATGATAAAAATGATTTGATGTGGTCTAAGCTAGAATTATTCAATAAAAAATATAATCAAACTTTATTTTCAGAACATCCAAAATTCTTAGAATGGAAACAATTGCAGTCTGTTTAACAACTCACAATAGGAAAGAAGTATTTGAAGAAACATTGGACGAATGGCAAAAATATTTGCCAAGCAATGCTACAATTTTTGTTGTTGACGATGCATCCAAAACTCCTGTTAAATCTAATTATAGGTTTGAGCAAAATGTTGGAATAGCTAAGGCTAAAAACAAGTGTTTAGAATTAGCGGAAAAATATGACCACATTTTCCTTTGTGACGACGATGTAAGACCAAAAACACATGATTGGTTTAAGCCTTACATTAATTCTGGAGCTAACCATTTGTGCTTGACCTTTGACAAAAAAAGCAACAACATTATTTATAGTCCCTCAATTAGATTTAATGGCGAACATAAAGGATTAATGACATATACCGCTCCTAATGGATGTATGCTTTACTTAAAAAATATATGTCTTAAAGTAGCTGGCGGAATGAGACCTCAATTTGGCTTGTGGGGATTTGAACACGTCGAATACAGTCAAAGAATACATGACTTAGGACTAACTCCTAAACCATTTATGGATGTAAAAAATAGCCTTGATTTATTTGATGTTTTAGATTGGCGTTTTGCCGTCGATTCGTCTTTATCAATTAATGAAAGAAGACAAAGCGGTAAAATAAATTTAAAGCTTTACGAAGAGTTCTCAAAACATCCTGAATTTGTAAACTACAAATGAGAATATTTTACTCAAATCCTTTCAGTTTAGACAAAAATATAGGCAAAGCATACAATGATTATTTGAGTAGCTTAAATGCAAACGACGAGGATTGGATTGTAATGCAAGACGGAGATATTTTGTACTTGACGCCAGATTGGGGGAAAAGAATAAACGATGCTTTGTCTTTAGATGGCGACAAATTTGGATTGGTTGGATGCTATACGAATCGGCTAAGGTCAAAACATCAATTGCACGAGAAAGCCTTTAGCTACGACCTAAACGTAAAAAATCATTATGATATTGCCATGACTTACGGGGAAGCTGGGGTACAAGAAATAAACGAATACATTGCGGGTTTCTTTATGGCATTTCAATACAAGACTTGGAAGAAAATTAAATTTGTCGAGAATAGCCTGGCTTTTGATTCATTGTTTTCGATGAGAGTTAAAGAGCTTGGTTTAAAGATTGGTTTAATCCGTTCGCTTTACGTTTTCCATTCGTATCGAGTTTGGACCGATGTTGAGCCTTGGAATGAGAAAAAACATTTAATGAAATAAATAGTATCTTTATGATAAAATTATTGGTTGATTTAGAGCCGTTTAAAAAAGACGAAATTTTAAGCGTTGGCAAGACTTACGACACCTATTTGGTCGACAAAGGCTTGGCGGTTTGGATAAAAGTGGACAAACAAGACTATAAGAAAAAATGAGCGTAATTAGACCCGTAGACATTAGATATAACTACCAGGTAGCAACCGAGCCAATCACATTGGCAGAGGCTAAGGCTTGGCTTCAAATTGATTTCTCAGACTGGGACACGCTCCTAACTGGCACGCTAATTCCAGCGGCTAGAATTGAAAGCGAGAAGGCCAGCGGAATGCTTTACGTCGAGAGAAACGTAGTTGTAACGGATAACAAAACAGGACAAAGAATTTACCCAATTGGGCCTTGGGTGGCGGACGTAACAACCGACACAACCGAGGTAGCCAATTATACTTATACGGCTGGCTTTAACAATTCAAACCTTTTGCCTCAAGACCTTAGAATAGCAATGCTTAAAAGGATTGCAACTGATTTCGCCTTTAGACAAAACTTGATTACAGTACAAGAGCAATACGCCCAAAAGGCCAGCATCTCAACCGAGTTAAAATATAGAGCGGACCTATTCGTATGATAAACTTTGGAAAGTACGACCAAAAAGTTGACTTTGTCTCCTTTCAGGCTATAAGCGACGGCGCTGGCGGCACAACCGTGACTCCCTCAACCGTTTTATCAACCTTTGCCTCTGTTAACCAAACTAGAGGCGGAAACGCTTTAGAAGCTGGCGAAATGGTTTTGCCAAATACTTACCAAATTGCAATACAATACCGAGTTTCTTTTATTCCTAGCGAACTTTACCAGGTATATTATAGGACCAGGTATTACAAAATTACTGGCGTTCAATTAGACGAGCAAAGGCAACACAAAGAGTACATTATTAATATGGTTGGAGTGTAATGGCGGTTACGGTAAAAGGATTAGACGCCGCTTTAAAAGACCTGGACAAGCAAAGCGATATTGTAATTGAGGCGGTAAAAGATATTTTGGCAAGCACGGCAACTGATATTGAGATTGAGGCAATTAGAAACGCTCCTAGCAGTTGGGAAGGCCAGCCGCTAAATATTAAGCAAAGGATTGACAAAGTAGTTGAAGAGGGAGGGTTAAATTGGAGAGTTGGCGTACAATCTGGAGACCCAGTATTTGAGATTGAGGCTTGGTTAGAATTTGGAACTGGATTAAGTGCAAGAGAGATTTTATCTAATCCACAATACACGCAAGAAGTAAGGGACATTGCTAGAAGGTTTTACAGAAACGGACAAGGCCGAATTATTGGCCAGCCTTATTTAATGCCAGCTTTCTTTAGGAATACCGCTAATTTAGTCACCGATATTGAAAACGAGATAAACAAAGATTTAGGATGAGAGAAATAGCCACAGACATACGAATTGCGGTAATTGCAGCAATTTCGCCTTTGACTCTTAGCGGAGTAACTTTGCCCGTTTACGATACTGAATTACCGCCTGGCATTAACCCAGCTAACTACCAAGGCTCGGCGGCTTATGTGCTTATAACAGACCAAAACGAGGCCGAAACAACAAATAACGATTGCTCAATTAGACAAAACGCAACGTTTCAAATTAACATTGTAACAAAGTTTGCGCAAGGCAATGGAGGTAAAAAGCTTTCGGAAAATATTTCCAATGCAATTCAATTAAAAATGACCTTGGATTATTTGACATTGCCAGGAGATTTGCAAGTTTTAGATATTCGAAAAAACTTTAGTAGGACTCAAATAGAGCAAGGCTCAAGCCAAATAGCTTACCAAAAAATATTATCCTACACCTTGGATATTTTCCAAGTATCTTAGTAAATAAAAATTTATGTATATTTGTTAAAACGAATAAGCAATGGCAACATATCAATTAGGAAATTTCTTCACTTTCGAATGGAACTCGCTTCCAGTCGTTTGTAAAACCTCAGCTTCAGTCTCTATTTCAAACGAATCAGTCGTAGTTAGAAACGATTGCACGGGCGATTATGGCGTAAGACTAGAAGGCGGCGACAAATCAGGCTCTTTCTCTTTTAGCGGAGACCTCGATTTTGCATCAACTGGAGTATCTAACCTTTCAGCTTTTGATTTGATGGAAGACATCGGAAAAGTGTACGAATTGGTTTTTGGAGGTACTGAATCAGGCGACAAAATCATAACCGTAGACGCACAATTAAACTCAGTTGAAATTACCGCGGAAAGAAACTCTCAAGTATCTTTCTCAGGAACTTTTGACTTTGCTGGAGCGCCTACAATTACGGTAATACCAACCTAAACAAAATATATGGCTAAGTACCATTCAGCTCCTTTTAAAGAAGGGGAGATTTTCTTTTACCCAAATTTAGGCGCTTTGGCCAACTTTGAGGATTTTACAGGACAAGGGATTTCAGACGCTTTTAGTGGTCAAGCAATACCTAAAATTGATTTAATTTATGCTTTGCTACACGAATGCCATAAAGTAGCTTGCCTAAGAAAGTCAACAAATCCCGTAAGTTTAGACGAATTAAAGGTTTGGATTGAGGGCAAAGATGTAATGAAATTGTTTAACGATGTTTTGGCCGACTTGCTTTTAGAGTTAGGCGTTGGTGAAAGCCAAGAAAAAAAAACATAAGTGAAGACGAAAGCGAGGATTATTCAGCTCGCGAAAATTTAATGCTGCTCGTAGGTCGGACTAAACTCCCTTATGAGCAGCTTTTTTCGTTAAGCCGTAAAGAGTTAAAGGCATTAGTAAAAGGCCATGAGATTGACCAAAAAGACATGATTGAGGCAATGCGAGTACAAGCGGTAATTGGTTTGCATCCACATTTAAAGAAGGGAGCTAATCTAGACCCAAAGAAACTTTGGCCTTTGCCTTGGGATAACTTTGGCAAGCCTGTAGAGTCAACACCGCAAGACTTTGCTAAAGCAAAGAAATTGTTGGAAATTGCAAGTAAACTAGAAAGAAATGGCAAATCCAAGAATAGAGGTTGAGATTGGGGCAAACGTTGTTGGTCTAACCAATGGCGTAAATACCGCGACTGGTCAACTTGACAAATTAGGAAAAGCGGCTCAAGCAACGGCGCCACAAATACAAAGATTGGGCCAAGCAACACAAGGTTACAATTCAGTAGGTATTGACTTTGCTCGTATTATTCAAGACGCGCCATTTGGTATTATTGGAGTCGGTAACAACATTACTCAGCTTGCTGGCTCTTTTCAAGTATTAAAAAATAGTACTGGCTCAACTGGAGCGGCTTTAAAATCCGCTTTAGGGTCAATTTTAAGCTCAGGAAACGCGCTTGTATTAGGTATTTCTATTCTTACGACTGTATTTACTATTTTACAACAAAAAGGATTTTTTAAAACAGAGGAGGCGGCTAAATCTTTAAGCGACCAATTAGAAGAATTTAGAGAAAATTTAGATGGAATTGCAAAAGCTACCCTACAAGGACAAATTAACGCCCAAAAGGAAATTTCCAATTATAAGTTGCTGCAAGTACAAGCCGAGAACACGACATTAAGTCTTGAAAAAAGGTTAGCAGCAGTTAATGAATTAAGAAAATTAGCGCCTGAATATTTAAAGAATTTAAGCGATGAGGAAATATTAACTGGAAACGTTGGTAATGCTTACAAGTCCTTAACTAATGATATTTTAGCTTTGGCAAAGGCTAAAGCTTTCTCATCTCAAATTGATAAAAACACCGCCGATACTTTAACTCTTTTATTACAAGAAGAGCAAAGAGCTATAGAAATAAGTAAAAAATTACAAGACCAAGAAAGAGCAAGAAGAGAAGACGAGCAAAGAAGAGCAATAGGAGCGGCGGCTGGCGGTGCTGGTTCGGCTGCATTTTCCGAGGCGGCAAGTATTGAATCTAAAATTAAGGACTTAATAGACGAACAAGTTACAAGTGCGCAAGAAAGGGCAAGACTAGCAGAGCAAAATATAAAATTAGAGTCTTCTATTGTTGACTTTAATTCACAAGGTGCAAATTTTGCTAAAGTAAAAGTTGAAAGCTCAAAAGCTCTAAATTCTGAAAAAGAAAAAGAATTAAAACTTGAGGACGAATTAATAACTCAAACTGAATTAGGAAACAAGCTAAGAAACGATGCATTTGATAAATTAAAAACAATTACCTCTGAGCTTGCCCCATCTTTAGGCAAGTTGCAAGAAATTGATTTAAGCAAAATTCAAATTGCTCCTGAAATAGCAGATATTGACGACTCAAAATTAACTGCATTTGTCTTAAGATTAAGTGAATTTAATTCTCAAGTTGCTGGAATTATTGAAACTGGAGCGCAACAAACTCTTGGCGATTTTGCCTTTGCAATTGGGGACGCTTTGGCAAGTGGTGGTAATGTAATAAAAGCTGGAGGAGCCGCTTTGCTTGGTGGTCTTGCTGGAATTTTAAATCAACTTGGACAATTAGCCATTGCAACTGGACTTGCAGTTGAAGGCATTAAAAAAGCTTTGCAAACCCTTAATCCAGCCGTTGCGATTGGTGCTGGAGTTGCTTTGATAGCCTTGGCTGGTTTTGTTTCAAATAAAGCTAAAAGCTTAGGAGGTTCAAAAGGCGGAGGTGGCGGCGGTGGCGGTGGCTCTTCAGTTGGAAGCTCAGGTGTTGGCGGTGGCTCTTCATTTACTGGCGGCGCCCAGGGCGGAATGTTTGCCCAAAATAGAGACGTAAGCGGCGAGTTTGTGGTTAGAGGTACGGATTTGGTTTATGTTTTAGGTCAAGCAAACAACAAGATAAATAAAGGATAATGAACGATTATAGGTTATTACTTGCCGTTCGAGAAGGTATTGGGACGATTACGGTTAACGGAGTTACTCCTTTAGACTACTATACTGAAGGCGACGTGCTTACAATTGCAGTTGTCCCAGGCTCTGGTTATCATACTGCAATGTGGTATAGCTCGCCAGGCAATACTTTCTTATCCTCAAGCTTGTCTTTTAGTTTTACAATGCCGAGTGAGGACGTGAAAGCATACGTTAATTTAACAGGCCAAAACGCTCCTGTAAATGACTACGGCTTAAAATATGAGGGGGGATATGCTACCAATTACGGCGGTCTAGTTTGGAATTTGCAAATACTTAAAACTGGATATACAGGCGCGGTTACTCCTTTGCTAATTAACGACATTACCTACAATTGGGGCAATACTGGAGACGACCCTTTAAATACAATTGTCGGCTCCTCTGTAGACTTTACAATTGCTGGCGAGACTGGAGATTTTAACGAATTTCTAGTTGGAGGCAATAGGACTTGGAAAGTTGCTTTAAATCAAATTGGAGCAAACAATGACATTACAGATTGGCAAGCTGCTTCTCCAGCT